>Ga0181585_10003778_pt1 | contig 13224 bp, 10 predicted proteins | sample 071ome_29_FD_132469 | JGI IMG/M metagenome (GOLD analysis project Ga0181585, IMG submission 132469) | Coastal salt marsh microbial communities from the Groves Creek Marsh, Skidaway Island, Georgia - 071407BT metaG (megahit assembly) | ecosystem: Environmental > Aquatic > Marine > Intertidal... | reverse complement strand
TCGGGCGACCTTCGCTTTTCGGCGATCAGGTCCTTGGTGTACGCGATGTACTCGGCCGCGGCCCGATCGGCGGCGCGGCACACCTCGTCGGGAGTCGACAGCTCGTACATCTTCACGATTGCATGTGACCAGTCGAGAAGAGCGCGAGTGTCCGAACGCGGGACGCCGAGCATCGAGCAGATCACCGCCACCGAATACGGCTGTGCGTAGTCCGACAGAACGTCGAACCGACCCCGCTCGATGCACTCGTCGAGTAGCGCGCCGGCCAGACCTTCGATCGTCGGTCGAAGTTCGGCAACAGCCCTCGGGGTGAAGACCTTGGAAACGAGGCGCCGAATCCGCGTGTGGTCAGGCGGTTCGAGACACAACAACGACCATCGCTCGTGCTGCAGAAACGAAGCCCATCGCTGATCAGGCTCTTCTCGCCCGAGTTCCTCGTGAGAATAGAGGTGCGAGTAGCTGCGCCCGAGGCGACGATCTCGCAGTGTCTCGTGAACGTCGGAAAATCGCGTGAGCATCCACTGGCCAGTCACTTCGTTGCGGAACACCGGCGTGGCTTCGCGCAGGGCCGAGAGAACCGGGTACGGATCGTCGAGGAACTCCGGATCGTCCGGCCGAAAACGGGCGATCGCCTCGGACAGCCCACTCATCGCACGAGGGGCATGACTTCGTCCATGAAGCGGGCCATCTGCTCGTCCGCCTTCTTGTACGAGTCGCCGAGCATGTGGGGGAAAATCGTCAGATAGTCGAGACCGAGCAAGTCCTTGTAGAACTGCACGCCCTCGGCGACCTGCTCCGGAGTGCCGAGCAAAATCGTCTTGTTGTCGACCGACTCCTGCAGCGTCGGGATGAGACCCGGCTTGGCTGGCCTTCCGTCCTCGCCCATGTAGCCGCGACTCCAGCCGTACGGCCCCAAGAACTTCCAGAACTCGTCGTGACCCGGCGTGGCCGAGGCCCATGCCTTCTCGTAGCTGTCCTCGACCCGAACCGAGATCACGAGCATGCGCTTTTCGTGCGGTGCCGGAGCCGTGCCGTGAGCGGCCTCGAACTTCTCGCCGTACACGTTCCAGAACCGCTCGATGAACGAATAATGCTGATTCCAGAAGACAGCCGAATGTCCGACCCGAGCCACGTAGTCGAGAGTCGGCGGGCTGGTCACGGCCTGCCAAATCTCGTAGGGGTAGATCGGGCGAGGAACGAGGGTCAGATCCTGCACGGTGCTGCCACGATCGTGAATCCCCGGTATCGGGATCTGGAAATGCTTACCCGCGAAGGAGAAGGTGTCGTTATCGAGGGCTCGCCGAACGATTTCCATCGACTCCTCGAACACCTCTCGATTCAAGGTGTCATCGGCAGCCTGATCGGGGTTGTCATGTGAGCCGATCGAGACGCCTTTGTCGTTCAGGTGGAGGACCTCACGTGGCACGGTGCCGCGGCCGACCCCGAGCATGCCGCGGCCACCAGACAGGTTGTGCAAAGTAGCGAAGTCCTCCGCTAGACGAAGGGGGTTCCATTGCGGCACCACGTTGAACATGGCGCCGAGACGGATGCGCTTCGTCTGTGCGGCGATCCATGTCGAGATGAGCAGACCGTTCGGGATCACCTCGTAGCCCTCGTACTGGAAGTGATGTTCAGTGGTCCAGAAGGAGTCGAAGCCGAGTCGGTCGGCTTCGATCGCCGAGTTGACGTAGTCGAGCGTCGCTTTCCACATGTTGTCGTTGGAGAACCGGCGATCCATCGGATGCGGCGGACCGGCCCCGGCGTCGTCCATCTCCACACCACCGAAGAAGAACGCTCCGACCTTCATGGGACCCTCCTGCTCTTTATCGACAGTACCAGCGCCCTCAAATCCGCCCAGGAGGGCACGGCCGATCGACGTAGGAAGATCATCACGGACGGGTCGCAGCCGCTCTGCGATCGCTCTGATCGTCAGAAATCGCGGACGCCCCGGTCGATGACCGGCTCCTTGTCGCTCCACGGGAAGTTGATCCAGAGCGACGTCTTCTTCCAGGCGTAATCGGCTTGCACGACCGAGTGCGGCTTTTCGTACAGGACCGCTGTCCGAACTTCGCCCACCTTGCCGTCACAGAAGTCGTGCACACTCCGCAACGTGTGCCCGGTGTCGGCGACATCGTCGGCGATGAGAATCCGCGCATCGGCCAAATCGACGAAATCGGGGGCCGGAGGGAGAATCCGCGGCACTTCGAGACGTTCGTCGACGCCCGTATAGAACTCGACGTTCATCGTGTACACGTTCTTCACGGCCAGCGCGTACCCGAGGGCACCACCGATCAAAAGCCCGCCACGAGCGATCGACAGAATCATGTCGGGTTCGTAGCCGTCGTCAGCCACCGCTTGGGCGAGCGCTCTGGACGCGACTCCGAAGATCTCCCACGACATGATCTCACGCTCGTCGGACACGCCCACACCTCACTTCGTCGACCTACTGGCCAATGTAGACCCCATCGCCTCATCGGACGAAAAAACGTACGAGAAGTCAACAAAGGGCCGATGTTCAGACGACCGTGGTGCCCTTCAAAGTCTTCTCCGCCAGGGGAAGCTGCGGTTTCATGTCGACCAGTTCGTCCAGCATGATGCGGGCCACCACGAGGTCGCGCACCCACTTGTTGTCGGCCGGCACCACGTACCACGGAGCGTGTGGGCGAGACGTCTCACGAAGTACGTCGGCGTAGGCCTCCTCGTACAGCGGCCAGATCTCACGGTCGGACAAATCGCTCGGATCGTGCTTCCAACTGCTCTCCGGATTGTCGATCCGCTTCTGAAGACGTTGCCGCTGAACCTCGTGCGACACGTTCAAATAGAACTTCAGGACCCGAGTGCCTTCGTCGACGAGGAGCTGTTCGAAGTCGCGAACATGGCGATAGCGGCGGCGCCATACGTCCTCGGTGACGAGACCCTTTACGCGCGGCACGAGGATGTCCTCGTAGTGACTCCGATTCCACACCCCTACCTGACCTCGGGCCGGAACCGCCTTGTGGCACCGCCACAAGTAATCGTGGTCCTTTTCGACACCGGCCGGCACCTTGAAGCTCACCACCCGCACTCCGGCCGGGTTGAGTCCGGTCATGACATGGCGGACCAGGCCATCTTTGCCCGATGCGTCACGACCCTGCAGGACGACCAGCAGACTCTGGGTCGCTTCGGCCATGAGTCGACGCTGAATGAAGGCCATCTCGCCGATGACCTTGTTCAGTTCACCCTTGGCGGCGTCCTTGTTCCAACCGAATGTCTCGCCGGAGGGCCATTGGTCGAGATCGACCGGGCGCGAACTGCGGACCAGCAATTGGCGACGAAGACGTTCGGTCACAGAGTCAACTTAGTGGGAGCGCCTGACCGAGTTCTCGTACGGACAGTGCCGACATCCGCTCTCGCAGCAATAGTTGCGATCAGCGAGAAAACGGGCGGTGAACACCGAGAGCCCCGAGACCGGATCTCGATAGGTCGCCGATCCGGCCAGCACTGCCTCGTCGTGCGCTCGCTCGACGTCCGCCCGATGTCGTTCCGACGGAGGCAGACGACCGGGGAGCGCTGTTGTGAGACCGTCAGGTCGCAGGCGCCAGGCTCCAGACACCTCTCCATAGTGGGGATCCGACGGACCGCTTGCCAATTCGGGCATCTGTCGAGTTCAGCGGGACACCTTGACCCGACGTCCCAGCGCACTAGTGTGACGGCTGTCTACCGGCGATGGGGGTCGCTCGAATTTCACGGCCCCGACCGTCGTCGGACGTAGCGGTGTTCGAAATCCGGACACCTTGTGAAATAGGGGGGAAACAGTGACTTCTTCGATTCGCACCAGGCGTCGCCCTGGCGTTCTGATCGGCGCTGTCGCCATCGCCTTCGGCCTGGTGGCCGCGGCGTGTGGCGGCGACGACGGTGGCAGTTCGTCGGGCGGCAACGAAACGACCGCTGCGCCGGCTGAAACAACGGCCCCGGCGCCGGCCACGCAGCCACCGGCCGATGACGACACACCCGTTCCGGGCGGAAAGATCGTGTTCGGCCTCGAAGCCGATACCTCCTCACCGTGGACGCCGTCGGCAATGGTGTGCGCGATCTCTTGCCACATGGTCGCGCGAACCGTGTACGACACACTCATGATTCCCGGCGCTGACAATGTGCCGCATCCGTATCTCGCCGAGTCGGTGACACCGAACGACGACTACACGGTATGGCGGATCACCGCACGCTCAGGCGTGAAGTTCCACGACGGCACCGATTTCGACGGAGCTGCCATCGTGGACAACATCTCCCGTCACCGATCGGCCCTTCTCACGGGCACCGCACTGCTCGACTTGGTGTCGATCGAACTCGACCCAGCAGACCCCATGACGGCCGTGGCCACCACCAACAAGCCGTGGGCCACGTTCCCGTGGTACCTCACTGGCCAGATCGGCTACATGGCGTCGCCCACTTGGCTGGCCGCCGTCGACGGCGATGCTGCCTTGGCAGCCAAGCCCGTCGGCACCGGGCCGTTCGTGTTCGACGACTACAAGCCGAACGAGTTCTACAGAGGCGTCAAGAACGCTGACTATTGGAACCAGCCGTATCCCTACCTCGACGAGATCGAGTTCATCCCGATCGCCGACGGTCTGAAGCGTCGTGACGCCCTGAAGGCCGGTGACATCGATGCCCTTCACATCAACAACGGTGAAGTCATCACCGAGTTCCGTGACTCTGGAGAATTCAACACCATCGAGGTCACGAAGAACGGCGAAACGACCTACTCGTTGCTGCATGTCACCAAGGAAGGTTCGGCCGTCGCCGATCGTCGCGTACGTTGCGCATTAGCCAACGCCTCCGACGCGGCAACCACCAACGAAGTGGTCAGCTTCGGCGTCTACCAGTTGGCGAGTGGACCGTTCTCCCCGAGCCAGGTCGGTTATCTCGAGGACACCGGTTACCCGATGGTCCAAGACATGGCCAAGGCCCAGGAACTCATCGCCGAGTACAAGGCCGAGAACCCCGGTGAGTTGAAGATTGCGCTCGCCACCACCACCGACGCCACCAACTTGGTGATCGCCAACTTCCAGAAGGACTGGTGGGAAGAAGCCGGTGTCGACGAGGTCACCATCGACCAGATCGACCAGGCCAACTACATCGTGACGGCCCTGCTCGGCAACTTCGAGGTGTTCCAGTGGCGTAACCACGGTGGCGTCGACCTCGACCAGCAGTACTTCTGGTGGCACTCCTCGTCGGCGCTACCGGTCGGCTCGCTCGCCCTGAACTTCGGCCGCATCAAGGATGCCAACCTCGACGCGCTCCTGGAAGAGAACCGATCCACGCTCGACCCGGCTCGTAAGCAGGAAATCGCCGAAGAGGTCAACCGCCTGTTCGCGACCGAGTGCTACAACCTCTGGGGCTCGTACGCCATCTGGTTGATCGCCTCCAAGCCTGACGTGAAGGGTTTCGCGGCGGCCAACCTCGTTCTCCCCGACGGAGAAGTGGCACTCGAGGGCTCCGGTATCGCCGGCACCTTCTACGTGTCGACCATCTGGAAGGCGAGCTGACCCAACCATGACCGAGAGTCAGGGCACCACGAAGGACACGCATTGAGATACTTCGGACAGAAGTTGATCCAACTTCTCATTGTCGTATTCGTCGTCACCTTCGTGGTGTCCCTGGCCCTCGGGGCTATTCCCAACGCCGAGGAACGCATCATCGCCTCCACCGGCCAAGGTGCGTTCACCGAGGAAGAACGCAATGCCATTCTCGATGAGGTTCACCTTCGCGACTCGGTCGTCGTGCAGTACGGACATTTCGTCAAGGATCTCGTCACCTTCGACTGGGGCGTCACCTTCGGTGGCAACCAGCCGGTGCGCGAGTCGATCTGGGACGGGCTCCAGATCTCGCTCCGCCTCATGATCTACGCCCAACTCGTCGCTTTGCTCGTGTCGATACCGCTTGCGCTGTTGGCGGCCTATCGCAACGGCGGCATCTTCGATCGAATATCCACCACCGTCTCGTTCGGGTTCATTTCGGTCCCCAACTACGTGCTGGCCACGGTGCTCGGACTCTTCTTCACCGTGCAGTGGAAGATCTTCCCGGCGCTGTCGAAAAACGTCAGTTTCTTCGACTCACCATTCGACCACTTCAAGAACTTCTTTCTTCCAACGGTGGTGCTAGCCGCACCCCTGGCCGCGACCTACATGCGCCTCCTGCGCTCGGATCTCATCAACACTCTCCAGTCCGATTTCATCACCACAGCACGTGCCAAAGGCCTCAGCACCTCGCGCATCCTCTTCGGCCACGCGCTACGCCCGTCGCTCTTCTCGCTCCTCACGGCAGCCGCGGTCAACGTAGGCGCCCTGGTAGGAGGCTCGGTCGTGGTCGAGACGGCGTTCAACATGAACGGGCTCGGTCGTAAGACCGTGGTCGGCATCTTCAGTTCGGAATTCCGCCTGGTGCAGATCACCGTCGTGGTGCTCGCCCTGGTGTACGTCTTCATCAACTTCTTGGCCGACATCTTGTACGGATTCCTCGATCCTCGAGTGAGAGGAGCCCGGAGTGTCTGAGACCTCGACCCCCACGACCGTAGACGACGCAACGACGCCGATCGTTTCACCGTCGACCGTCAAGAAATCGAAATACCGCAAGCGAGGTCAGGTGGCCAAGTGGCTGTCGATCGTGTGGCTCGTGCTGCTCGTCTTCACAGCCGTGGGTGCGTCGTGGCTTCCCTACGTCAAGCACTCGTGCGACCAGTTCGAATCCAAAGCCGACTGTCGCACTCACATCGACCCCAACCCGCTTCTGTCGGAACGGCCTCCGGCTTGGGCCACCTTCTCCGAGACGTCACGACCCATCGTGCGCGACGCGCCGGCGCGTGTCGGTCTCATGGGAACCGACACCAACGGATTCGACATCTTCAGCCGCGCCATGTTCGGGGCCCGCAACTCCCTTCTCATCGGTGCCATGTCGATCGTGTTCGGCATCCTCATCGGAGGAACCCTCGGCCTCATCGCCGGATACGTCGGCAGGAAGACCGACCGCGTGATCGACACGATCATGAACATCTTCTTGTCGTTCCCGGCCCTTCTCCTCGCCATCTTCATCGTCGGGTTCTTCGGATCGTCTGGAGCCGACGAGGCGAAATCGAGATCGATCGGCCCGATCATCCTCGCTCTCGTCATCTTGTCGATCCCACCCATCGCCCGCCTCGTGCGGGCCAACACCATGGTGTTCGCCCAACGCGAATTCGTGTTGGCGGCCCGCAGCCTCGGCGCCAAGAACGGTCGCATCATCGTGCGTGAAATTCTTCCCAACGTCATGCCGGCCATGGTCACATTCGCCATCACCGGAATGGCCATTCTCATCGTCGCCGAAGGCGCCCTCGCCTACCTCGGCCTGTCGGTGAGCGCTCCCACGCCCACGTGGGGTTCCATGATCTTCAGCGGACAGCGGAAGCTCGAAACCGCGTGGTGGATCTCGATTATGCCGGCCATCGTTCTGTTCCTCACCGTGTTGGCCATCAACTTGCTCGGTGACGTGCTCAGTGAGAAGTTCCGTATCAAGGAGGCGATCGGCTGATGAAGCTGCAGGCCGAGAGTCGCCGAGAGTCGGGAGTCCTTCTCGAAGTCGACGACCTTCACACCTACTTCTCGACTCCCATCGGACTCGTGAAATCGGTCGACCACGTGTCGTTCACCCTCGACCGCGGACGGCGACTCGGGATCGTGGGCGAATCCGGATGCGGCAAGACCGTTCTGTCACGCTCGATCATGGGCCTTCTCCCCCGCCGAAACGTCGTGCGCGGGGGATCGGTTCTCTACGAAGGTCGCGAACTCACCACCATGCCCTTGAAGGAACGCCGAAAGATCTGGGGCGCCGAGATGGCCATGATCTTCCAGGATCCGATGACTTCGCTCAATCCGGTGATCCGGATCGGCAAACAACTGATCGAGCCTCTCCAGATTCACCTCGGCCACGACCGTCAGACGGCGAGCGACACTGCGCTACAACTCCTGACCGATGTGGGGATCCCTGAGCCCGAGAAACGGATGCGCCAGTACGCCCATGAACTCTCCGGCGGCATGCGTCAACGAGTCATGATCGCCATGGCTCTGACGTGTGGACCGTCGGTACTGTTCGCCGACGAACCCACCACAGCCCTCGACGTGACCGTGCAGGCCCAGATTCTCGACCTGATCGAGCGTCAACGTCGTGACCGCAACATGTCGGTCGTCCTCGTCACCCACGACCTCGGCGTGGTGGCCGGCCACACTGACGAGATCATCGTGATGTACGCCGGACAGATCGTCGAGCGCGCCCTCACGCCGGTGCTCTTCAGCTCGATGAAGATGCCCTACACGGAGGCCTTGTTCCGCAGCATCCCGAAATTGTCCGATCCGAGTCACACCCGTCTCGTGACCATCGGCGGCCGACCACCAAATCTCATCGCTCCTCCTGAGGGATGCCGCTTCAGCCCCCGCTGCCCGTACGCCACCGACGTGTGCACGACCACACCGCCCGAGCTGGTGGAGGCGACACCGGGCCACTGGTACGCCTGTCACCATCCCGTCGGCTCCGAACGTTGGCAAGAAGTGAACGTGCGCATGAACACCGGACACTCGGTGGAGGCAAGCTGATGGCTGGTACCGGCAAGGCCCATCTGCGTGATGACTCGGTTCTCCGAGTCGAAGATCTAGTCGTCGAATTCCCTGTCGGTCGTACGGGCTTGAAGGTCAACGCCGTGTCGGGTATCTCGTTCGACGTGCGGCGCGGCGAGACGCTCGGCATCGTCGGCGAGTCAGGCTGCGGCAAGTCGACCACCGGTCGCGCCATCATGCAGCTCCCCCGACCCACGTCGGGACAGATCGTCTTCGAGGGAACCGACATGAACGCCCTCGACCAGAACGAGATGCGTCGCTTGCGCACCAAGATCCAGATGATCTTCCAGGATCCGATCTCCTCGCTCAATCCGCGTCGCAGTGTGCTCGACATCGTCTCAGAACCTCTCAACATCTGGAAGGTCGGCACCAAAGCCGAACGCGAAGAAAAGGCCAAGGCCGTTCTCGAAGAAGTGGGCATCGATCCCGCCGTGGCGGCCGGCCGTCGAGCCCACCAGTTCAGCGGTGGTCAGTGTCAGCGCATTTCGATCGCCCGCTCGCTCGTCCTGTCACCCTCGCTCATCATCTGCGACGAACCCGTGTCGGCTCTCGACGTATCAGTACAGGCACAGGTGTTGAACCTGCTCGAGGACCTGAAGCGTGATCGCGAGCTCACTCTCATCTTCATCGCCCACGACCTGGCAGTGGTAAAGAGCATCAGTGACCGGGTGGTCGTGATGTATCTCGGCAAGATGTGCGAAGTTGTCGAACCGGGCGCTCTCTTCGGTCGACCGGCCCATCCCTACTCGAAGGTCCTGATCGATTCGATCCCGGTGGCCGACCCGACGGTCGAGATCGCCGGAGTCGACGTCCAAGGCGAGCCGCCGTCCCCGGTGCTTCCGCCGAGTGGTTGTCGTTTCAACCCGCGCTGCCCCCACGCTCAGGACCGGTGTCGCACCGAGGAACCCGAACTTCGCGAAGTGGCCCCCGGACATTTCGTCGCCTGCCATTTCCCACTGCACGGTGGCGAGGCGCCAGTCAGCGTTCGCGTCTGATCACCGACCTGTCATCAGCGGTTTTCGAAACGCGGCGGTCGCTTCTCCACGAAGGCCATCATTGCCTCGCGTGCGTCGTCGGTGTGACTGGCCAGAATCTGCTGTCGATTCTCCAGGTCGATGGCGGCTTGCATGCCCGGGATCTCGAGCGCAGTCCACATGGCCTCTTTCGTGAGCGACACGCCGAACGGCGAGTTCCGCGCGATCTCCTCCGCCTTCGACAGGGCGGCGTCGAGGAGCGAGTCGTCGGGCACCACATCGACCAGTAATCCGATGCGGTACGCCTCAGCGGCGTCGAACACCCGGCCGGTCAGCATGAGTTCCTGAGCGCGTGCGACACCCACGATGCGGGGCAACAACCACGACGTACCGATGTCGCAGGCCGAGAAACCGATGCGTACGAACGCCACGTTGAACTTCGACGATTCGGCGCCCAGGCGAACGTCGCTTGCCAGCACGAGGGCGAGTCCACCCCCGGCTGCCGCACCGTTCACCGCCGCGATGATCGGCTGCGGGATCGACCTCATATGCGTGACCAAAGTAGCGATGTGTTTCTGAGTAGCGAAACCCCGCTGGGTCGAGCCGACGTTCTCACTGTGCGGCGCCGTTCCGTATCCGCCAAGATCGAGGCCGGCGCAGAATCCTCGCCCGACCCCCGTGAGGACGACCACCCGGCACGTGAGATCGACAGCCAGCTCGTCGAGGTGATCGTGAAGCAACTGAACGAGTTCGCTCGTCATGGCGTTGAGCCGGTCGGGTCGATTGAGTCGAAGAACCGCCACGTCAGGACGCGGGCGTTCGAGGAGTACGGGAACATCGGACATTGCCCCAGTCTGCCTGTCGCCAGGAGTCGCAAGTACACCGTGTAGCGTCGGATCGACCTGTCCGGTCGTTTCGCGCCATGTCCACGACCACCACCTCATCCGATTCTTCGCTGATCTGGCGGACAGCCCTGCGCCACGCAGCCCTGGCCTACACGTTGTCGAGACTTTGCGTGCTCATCGGCGCAGCCATCGTCGGAGCCGAGATGCGGGCCGACGACAACAAGCTTCGCGAACGCCTCATCTGGGGATTCTTCGGCAAACCCGACCCTCACGCACGAGACGCGATCCTTCCTCGATCGGCTTCGTCGATGATCCTCGACGTGCTCACGTCGTGGGATGGCATCTGGTACATGCGCATCGTACGGCGCGGCTACCCCGAGTACGTCCCAAGTGGCATCACCTATGACGACCCCGAAGCACGGGTCGCTTTCTTCCCGATGTATCCGTGGCTCGTCCGCACTGTCGATCGAGTGCTCCCCGGTGGCGACACCTTCGCTGCGCTGTTCGTCAACCTCGTCCTCGGTGCCGTGTTCATCGTTCTGGTCGGATTGCTCGCCCGACGATGGTTCGGCGACCGGGCGGCTCGACCGGCCATGGTCCTGACGGCGTTCTTCCCCGGCAGCTTCGTCCTCTCGTTCGCGTACAGCGAGGCACTCCTACTGGTGCTCGCCGCCGCCTGCCTCCTCGCGCTGTCATCGGAACGTTGGGTGATGGCTGGAGTCTTCGCCGCTGTCGCCACCGCCACGCGTCCGAACGGAATCGCTCTCGTGGCAGCGGCCGCCATCGCGGCCGCCATCGCCATTCGACGGTCGCGGCAGTGGTGGGCGCTGTCGGCTCCGCTGTTGTCACCCCTCGGGTTCCTCACCTACCAATGGTGGATCGACCGTCATACCGGCGATTCACGCGTGTGGTTCCGGGTCCAAGGCGAAGCCTGGAAAGAAGGCGCAAGTTTCGGTCTCACCGCCATTCGTAACACCCTGGAAGCCTTCACCAAACCGCTCACCTCACCCACCGACCTCATCACGGCCGTCGCCTTCCTCGCCACGATCGCTGCGGTGTGGCTCGCCTGGAAACGACCACTGCCACTTCCCGCCGTCGCCTACAGCACAGTCGTCGTGGCACTTATGCTTCTTCCGTCCACCGTCACGGCGCGACCACGGTTTCTCTTCACGGCGTTCCCGCTCGTCGTCGCAGCCGCCGTTTGGCTCGACGACGAACGACGTCGACATTGGTGGCCCTATCTCCTCGCCGCCTGCGGGACGGGACTCACCGCTCTCACTGCCTTGTACGGCGTCTACGGGGCGATCCCGTGAACACGTTGCGAGCCCGTCGACTCGTCGGGCTCGCACTACTGGCCTACCTCCCGGCTCTCCTCAGCGCACCCGGTCGAGTACCGGGCGACACCAAGCTGTCGCTCTACCTCGATCCGCTTCGGCTCGTCACCGACTCCATCTGGACCTGGGACAGTCGCCAATTCAGTGGTTGGGTTCCCCACCAAAATGTCGGCTATCTGTGGCCAACGGGCCCGTTCTATGCCGTCTTCGACGCACTGTCCATTCCCGACTGGTTCGCCCACCGACTCTGGATCGGCACTCTGCTCTTTCTCGCCGGTGCCGGAGTCGTGCGACTCGGACGAGTGCTCGGTCTTGGTACGACGACGGTGACGGTTGCCGCTGTCGTCTATCAGTTGTCGCCCTATGTCCTTCCTTACGTGTCGCGCACGTCGGCTCTACTACTTCCGTGGAGCCTCCTCGGCTGGATCATCGCAACGGCGATTCTCGTCGCCCGTCATCGACGTTGGCGAGACGTCGCCATCTGGACACTTCTCATCGCCTCCACCGGCGGACTGAACGCGACTGCACTCATCATGATCGCGCCGGGTCCATTCGTCTTCGTCATGTCCGAAGGGCGTTGGCGTTCGTGGCGACGGAGCCTGACCACGCTCGTGATCCTCGGATCGTCGGCAGTAGCAGCCAGCGCCTGGTGGATCGCCGGATTGGTGACCCAGGGCCGTTTCGGTGCCGCCGTTCTGTCGTACAGCGAGGCGCTCCCCTCCACGGCCGCGACGTCGACCTCCCTCGAAGTTTTGCGCGGACTCGGTTACTGGTTGTTCTACGACCGCAATGTCGCCGTCGAACTCACCAGTGCCGCGACGCCCTACATGTCGAACTGGGCCGTTCTCGTCGCCGGACTCGGGCTGACGATCCTCGGCCTGGTCGGCATCCGATCCTTACCCTCGGCGGTGAGACGAACATCGGGAGCTCTCCTCGTGATCGGCGTCGTACTCGCCGTCGGCGCCCATCCCTTTTCCGATCCGTCACCGTTGTGGCGACTCGCTGTCGACAATCCGACGAGCGCCCTCAGCTTGGCGCTGCGCTCCTCGAGCCGGGCCGCGCCACTCGTCGTCCTCGTCGTGGCATTGGGCGCAGGCGCGCTCGGTGAACGCATAGGACACTGGCTCGCCCGGCGATCACGCAGCGGGCGACGCGGAATGCTGGTTCCCGCAGCGATTTGCGCTCTCGCGGTCGTCAACATGCCGGCCCTCGTCACCGGACGCCTGGTCGACCCGGTCGTCGACCGCCCCGAGGACCTACCGACTGCCTGGATCGACGCAGCGGAGCTGCTCGATCGACGATTGCAAGAAGGCCACGACGGAGCGGTTCTCATCCTCCCCGGCGTGGAATCGGCCGCCTACCGATGGGGATATCCGGTCGACCCGATCTTGCCCGCCCTCACGGCGAAACGAGTGGTGAGTCGCGACTGGCTTCCCCTCGGCAGTGCGCC
>Ga0181585_10003775_pt1 | contig 13231 bp, 12 predicted proteins | sample 071ome_29_FD_132469 | JGI IMG/M metagenome (GOLD analysis project Ga0181585, IMG submission 132469) | Coastal salt marsh microbial communities from the Groves Creek Marsh, Skidaway Island, Georgia - 071407BT metaG (megahit assembly) | ecosystem: Environmental > Aquatic > Marine > Intertidal... | reverse complement strand
GATCATTTTTGTCTGATGACAATATTTTAAGTTTGTTAGAAATTGAAAATGATTCAATTTTAAAAACTCCCTTTAAATTAGAAATAATTAATGACGATTATAAGAACTTAATGAATTTTGAATATGACTTGTATCTTCCACAGATGATGATGTATAAAGTTGACAGGGCGTCAATGTTTAATTCTGTAGAAGTAAGATCACCTTTTGTTGATAATAAGTTGATTGAGTATATTTTTTCACACAGCTATGAGTATTTTGAACTATTTAATCAAAAACCTCTTTTAAAAGAATATTTATCGAGTGATTTTGGCGATGCTTTCCTAAATAGAAAAAAACAGGGTTTTGTGTTTGATATTAAAAATTTTGTTTATACAAATGATGAGTTTTTTAGAGAAAATATAATTAATTCAAACAAAATTCCATATATTAAAACAAAAAAAATAGTAAATCTTTTTAAATTTAAGACAAGAGTTAACTCAAACAGAATTTGGAAGCTTTATGTATTGAATTACTACTTAGATCAACTCTAGGTAGTCTTTATTCATATTTTTTGTGAGAATGGAAAGATGGTTGTTGTTAATTACAAAATCCTTTGCATTTGAAGATAAACTATTCAACATTTCAGCATTAATTAAAAGACTATCTAAAACTTCATTTAAATCAATTTTATCTAAATCAAATAAATACCCAGTTCTCTGATGTTTAATTATTTCTTGATGATTTTTAATATCAGATGCTATTACAACACAACCAGCTGACATTGCTTCTAAAATAGTTTTTGGATTTCCTTCAAATTTTGAAGATGAAATATAAAACATGTAATTATTCATCTCATCAATTAAAGCTTCATTTTTAATATTTGATACAATCTCAACACGTAATTTATATTTTTTTATTAACTGCATAAGCTCATTTTTTTTGGTGCCTTCACCTATAATTTTCAACATATATTTTGAATTTTTATCAAATAACCTAATAAGGCTCACAAAATTTTTTTGATCTTCTAACCTTCCAACTGATAAGATTTTAAAGCTATCTCTATCTACAAAATTTTTCCTATAGTTGTCAACTATCCAATTAGGACGTATTCTAATTTTTGATTTATTTTTTTTTCTTGATGGGTCAATAATTTTTTTGTCACATTCAGTTGCGACTGTATAAATATCCGAAAAGTGTAACGATATTTTTGTAATAAAGAATAAAAATACCCTTTTATAAATAGATTCTTTATTTAATTTAGAGAATTCGTGCATGTCGTAACCTGTTCTAATTAGCAAAGGTTTTTTTGCCCTTTTTTTATAAATAATCGATACCCACGAACCCAAAAGCTGATGCTGATGAATTATGTCACATTTTTTAATTTCATTTAAAATATGTTTATTAACCACTAAAGATGAGAAAAAACGAAAATACTTATTCTTTTTTATTTTTGTATATAAAGGAACAACCTTAAATTCTGGATAATTTCTTAAAAATTGTTTATCAGAGTTGTCAGAGTAACTAAAAAAAACAAATTCTATGTTGAAGTTTTCATGGAGTGATTTGAATATTTTCAATTCACGTTCAAGAGTCCCTGAATTATACCAAGTCTTTAATGAGTAATTGTATGTTAAAAATACTGCAACTTTCATAGATATAGTATTTAATTATACTAATTTATAAACTGATAATTTTGTATGAATAATATTACATATGTATTTTCAGGGAATAGAAAAGAACGCTTTTTAAAAAAAGATTTTGAAGCAATTGAATTTTTTTATGGTTTAAATATTTTTAATAATGATAAGTACAATCTTGAAATTATAGAACCTAAAACAACAAAATTTTTAGGCAAGGGAATTTTAAAGCTAATTGATACTTTTTTTAAGAAAGTTATTAATTTGCCAGTTTATATGTTTGAATATTATTCATTTAAAAATATTAAAATATTAATTCAAACTAATAAACTTGTATTAATAAATGAATCGACTTTTTGCTCTTTAGCACCACTTTTATTACTACTAAAGATATTTAAAAAAATTGACGTTTATGTATTTTCAATGGGACTTTATAGTAAAAAATTAAAATTTCCTAAATTAAAAAAAATTCATTATATTTTTATAAAACTATTTGCATTTACTACAAACAATGTATTTTTCCTAGGGGAAGGTGAGTATAAAAAAGCATTGAGTATTCATCCAAATTTTCATAATAAATATGTTCTTTTTCCTTTTTCTATTGATACTTATTTTTGGAAAGAAAAAAAAATAAGTATTAAAGACAGAAATGAAGTTTTGTTTGTCGGTAATGATGGAAACAGGGATCCAGAACTATTACTGAAAATAATTGAACATTTTAAAAATATTAAATTTAACGTTGTTTCTAATTTGGAACCATTCACAAATTCAAAACTAAAAAATCTAAATTTATTCAAAGGTTCGTTCGGAAGTAAAGATTTAAAAGATAGTCAATTAAGAGATTTATACAACAATGCAAGATTAATCATTTTACCTCTAAAAAACAGCTATCAACCATCAGGACAAAGTGTAACTCTTCAGGCAATGTCTTGTGGAAGGTCAGTAGTTATTTCAAAGACTGAAGGATTTTGGGATACAAAAAATTTTAAAAACAAAGAGCACTTATTTTTTGTAGAAAAAAATGATTTATCAGGGTGGATTAGTGAATTAAATAAAATATATAATAATGATGAAATTATTGAGCAAATAGAACATGCTGGAAAAGTTTTGGTTGAAAGTAGTTTTACATTAAAAGAGTTTGAAAACAAACTTGTTTCCTATATGGACTTATAAACAACTCAAATTAGGTTATTGTATTGTTATAATTTATAAAAAAACATTATGAAATTAAAACTATCAAATAAAACATTTTACAAAAATCATTTGTCAAATTTAACTAGATATACAATTAATGGAAATTTTCACCATTTTGTTGGTGAGAACAATAGCTTTTTTCAAAAAGACGATAACACTTCTTTGCTTTCACCCAATTTAACATTAAAAGAACAAATCAATTCAAATAAAAAAGCAAAAACAATAATTTTTACTGACTACTTTGAATCATCAAATAATATTCACAGATTGTTAAAAGAATCCAAATCTATACTTGAACCTCAAGGAAAACTTATCGTATCAGTAACGAATTTTAGGTATTCTTTTATTCTCAAATTATTGGAAAAGATTGGTGTTAAGAAAAAATCACCAAAGCTTTCTCAAATACATGAAAATCATATTAAAAATTTAGCACAAACAGCTGGACTAGAGTTTGTTACTTCTTATACAAAACAAATAGTTCCTTTTAAATTATTTGGGGTGCTTTCTTTATTAAATTTTCTACTCGAATCGATATTTAGTAAATTCAATCTTGGACTAATTAGATATATTGTATTTAAAAATAATGAAAACTTGAGAGATAGTAAGTATAAAAAAACAGTTATTGTTCCTGCAAAAAATGAAGCTGGAAATATTGAAAAATTATTTGAAGAATTTACAAAACTTAATTTAGATCAAATTATATTTTCAGTCGGTCAGTCTAGTGACAACACAGAAGATGTAATTAAGGAACACATAGATAAATATAAAAATTTAAATGTCTTATTTCACCTGCAGTCTAGAAATGGAAAAGCTAATGCTATCTGGGAAAGCTTCCAATTTGTCAAGGGAGATGTTGTTGCTATATTAGATGCGGACATAAGTGTAGAGCCATATGAACTCCAAAACTTTTTTGAAATTATTGACAATGACTATGCTGATTTTGTAAACGGTACAAGGCTGATTTATCCTATGGAAAAAGAATCTATGAGAAAACTAAATTTAGTTGGAAATAGAGTATTTCAAAGAATTGTTTCTTTTATAACCAACACTAAGCTATCAGACTCTTTATGTGGTACAAAAGTTTTTAAAAAAGAATTTATAGAAAAAGTATTTTGGTGGCAAAAAAAGTTTAAATTGTTTGACCCTTTTTGTGATTTTGATCTACTTTTTACAGCAGCATATTCAGGAGAAAAAATAGTTGAATACCCGATTCACTATAAGTCAAGAACGTATGGAAAAACTCAAATTTCTAGATTTCGTGATGGATTTAAATTAATTGTTTATCTTGTAAGTTCATATTTTATTTTTCATACATCAAAAAACACAAAGGTTTGAATTTATTTATATTGTTCTGTTAATTGTTTTGTTATGATTATTTTCTTTTCTTTAATTTTCCAATAGTAATAAAGTAAATATTCTTCTAAATATTCCGGCAACTCTTGATAAATATTTTTATTTTGAAAGTATAAATTCAATATTCCCTGTTCGTTTGTAATTGAAATAGGGTAAGTGTTAGCAATGTCTAATATATCTTGTTTAGTGTTTTTAGTAATCCAGTTTGTACTATAAAACATTAATCCAGTTTGAAAATATTTTAAATCGTCTAAATCGTATTCTTTTTTTAGAGTTTCAATTTCAGGCTGGCTTGTGTCGAATTGAGAAATAAGTTTTTGTTGATAATTTGGGTAACCATCAGGTTTTGCAAAAAACTTATTAATAGGAAGGTTTTTTAATAATGGGTTTATATCAAAATGAACTGTTAAGTTGATATCAAGATAAAGTATGTAGTCCCAAGATTTTAATCTTTCGTCAAATAAATTTACTTTAAACCACTGAAAAAATTTAGTATCAAATCTATTTGGTTGACCTTTGGTATCCAAATTTTTATATCTAGATGCAACTGATTTCCTAAATTTAATTTTTGGAAGACGCAAAACCTTGATTTTTTTATTGGATCTTATATTCTTAATCAAAAATGTCGGATTTTTATTTGTTGTAAGGATAATTACATCGCCGTCAAATTTTCCATTATTTACTAAATTATTATAAAATTTTGAAAAGTATTTTCTTAGATATTTAAAGTCTCCAACCACTGCTATAGCTAAAGTTTTTTCTGTCATAAATGTCCTTAATTGATTCTATCAAATATAAAATAGAATTAATGTACCATTTTTTATACTGCTTTGATAGACACTATATAAAGCAAGGAAGTGTATCAATTTATTCACTCCTTGAAAGTGTTCAAGAAAAAATAACAATCCACATAATTTCAGACTTAAGCGAACAAGAAATTGAAGTTCCTAGAAAGATCATTCAACATAAAAATTTAAATAAGATAAATTTTTACCAAATATATTTTCCAGAACTTAATCTCTATAACCTTGAAGAAGCACATGTAACAGAAGCTACATTTTATAGAATGTTTCTTGAAAATCATTTGAGTTTTGATGATTATGTCACCTACTTAGATTGTGATGTTTTATGTGTTAACAACCCCATACCCTCTATAAATAAAGTTATTTTTGAGCTGGAACAATCTGATAGATTTATCTCATTTAATACAGAACTTAACTCTGATGACGGATACAGCTATTTTACAGATCTTAACCTAAAAGGAAAAAGATACTTTAATGCTGGTGTTATGATATTCAATCTTGAAAGTTGGAATAAATTTAAAATAAAAGAAAAGTTGATTGAAATAATTCCAAAAGTAAAAGATAAAGCAATATTTTGGGATCAAGACATTTTGAATATAATTTTTGACGATAATTATTTTGAGCTTCCTAACTCATTAAATTCTCGAAATCGTAATTTAAAAGAAGAAAATATTGAATTACACCATTTTTCAGGTAAATATAAGCCATGGAGTATAAACGGAGCAAAGCAAAAATATGCAGATGAATTTCACCAATATTATTACAGCCTTTACAAAAAAAGATACTTCATTGTTGTTCCAAATATTCACAATGGTTTAAATCATTTAAAGGTTTTCATCAAGAACATTAAACCTAAAGATATAAAAAAGGATTTATTACTAGTTCTTTATACAATTATTGGAATACTTAAAAGTTTTAGAAAATGATTGAGATCGACAACAAAGCAATAGAAAAAGATCAGGTATTATCGTCTCTAAATTTTATGAAAATTTCAGACGTAATTTTTGCTGCTACCTTGTCTTATTCAGATTTAAAAAAATTCAATATTAAAAATTTCAGAATTATTGAAAATAATAATAATCTAATAACTTTTGTTAATTGTACCTTTGAGCTAAAAGAAAATGATATTATTTTTTGCCAATCGGACTATTTAGAATTACTTTTTCAAATACTTAAAAATGAAAAATTTGAAAATTTAAAACTTATATCATCTCAGTCTGATAGAAAAATAAATAGAAATATCTTTAACAAAAAACCCAGCTGTATCAAGCATTGGTACTCTACAAATGTTACTTTTAAATCAACAAATTTAAAATCAATTCCTCTTGGAATTGCCCCGTATAGAAATACAAAATCTGTTATTTTTGATGATTTTAATGACATTGATGTTAAAAATAATAAAAATATTTCAATTTATTCAAACTTTAATGTGAATACAAACTACTTTCATAGAGTTAGAGCTTATAAACAAGTAATTAAAAGTCAACTATGCAATCTTCAAAACTTTAAAAGCTATGAAGATTATTTAGAAAATCTTAAGCAAAATTTTTATTCAATAGCACCATGGGGCAATGGAATCGATACACACAGAATTTGGGAATCAATATATCTTGGTGTTGTACCTATAACTAAAGACCACTTACATTATAGAAATCTTAATCATTTTCCTATTCTTCTTTTAAAGTCATATAAGCATTTGTCAAAGATTAAAGATTTCAAAACCTTTGAAAATATCAATTACAATGCTTTAAAAATAAATTGGTGGAGAGAGATTATAAATGAACATAAGGTTGTAAATTATACAGAAAGTAAATTATTTACCATTGAAAAAAAAGAAGTTGCTTATTTGGAAAATTTGCTTAAAACAAAATCTTTTAAAAATAAATTTTTTAAAAAAATACTGACCTTACTAAGAAAACTAGATTCTAAAATCAATATTTTTCATAAGATTTAACTTCTACAATTTCAGAAGAAAAAATATTATTTATAGAATTTTTTATTTCAAACCTTTTATCATTCGTAATGTATACGGACCTGGCGAGTTCAATAAAATTATTGTCAAAATTTTTAAGCTTTTCACACTTTCTAATTTCATCTTCAATATTCCAGAGTTTTTTATTTATAGTTTTAAGGTTTGATAAATATTCATACAAATCTTTATTTTTTGGGAATTTAGAAAACAATATGTCTTCTAAGTGCTTAAGTTCTTTTTCAATTTTGATAATTTTAGATTTATCTTTTATCATCTCTTTTTTAATTTGAAGAATGGTAATTTTATCTACCAATTCACCCAAAGAAATTTTAATTTTGATATCCATTTTTTTAAATAATAATATTCCAATTTTTATAAAGCTCTAGTTTTTCTGATCCTTGATTTTCTTTTTTCAAATTATGAAAGAATAGTTTTGCATTAGTATCAACTCTTTCAACTAAGTGCAAAAAGCTACTATCTATACAATGAATTTCTGTAGCATTTAAAATTAAACTTCTGTAATAAAAGATATTTTTATAAATATCAGAGTCTTTTTCAACATAAATGATTGGCAAATTTTTATTTAATTTTAAATTTATTGTGCCATATGAACTTGTCCTATGAACAAGTAAGTAATCTTTTTTGATTTTATAAAAATCAAATAAGTGATCTTCTAAACCTTGTTCTTTTTCAGTATTAATTGGAAGTTTAAAATATTCGAAAGAATACTCATAGGGTATATCTAGTTGTTTATAAAAAGAGCTATTGAAGAAGCCAAAATTTTTTTCGAATCCTAATCGCAAAATTTGCTTAGAGTTTTTATATATTGTATTTTCATTTTCTACAGTAAATAAATTTACATAATCATTTTCTGAGTATAAAAAAGATAGCTGGTCATAATTTTTCTTTAAAACAGGAATATTCACTTTTATTGATTTTTCAGTAATAAGGTTTATAATTCCGTTGCAAATAATTGCATCTCCAAGACCAAGATGGTGGTGTACAATAATTTCATCTTTATTAATTTTTTTTAAAGTAAAAATAGTATTTTTAAAGTTAGAAAAAATAAAAACTTTTATAAAATTTTTAAATTTATGAATAAGTTTTTTTAGCTCCATGAAGGTTTTAATTATATCCTTTATATTTAATATTAATTACAACTTTTAATATATATTAAAAAAAACAAAAATATCACATTCATAAATTTATTGACTTAATATTTATATATGACAACTTTGTCTATTTTCACATCAATGACCAATCCAGAACTTAGAAATGATCCCTGGAAAGAAGCTCTTGAGTGCTATAAATATTTTGCAGATGAAGTTGTTATCGTTGGAAAGGACTGGCCATATGATTTTTCCTGGGATTACATCGGTAAAACATTTCAAGAAGGGTTTGATAAGTCAAATTCAGATTGGGTCATGAGAATGGATATTGACTATTTTTTGCATGAAAAGCATTTAAAAAAAATAAGACAGTCAATAGAAAAATATTCTGATTATCCAGCAATATCGTTTCCACAATATCAAATTTTTACTCCCGAACGCTATCAAATTAAAACAAGATTATGTTTACTGTTTAATAAAAAGAAGTTTAAAAATATAAAATTAAATGGAGGTGGTGACATGACACTCGCTACTTTAAATGGTAATCTTTTAGATCCAAAAAAAGTTCCTATGGTTAATATTCCAATATTTCAATATGAATCAACTTTTAGAACTAAAGAAATTCTTATGGAAGATAGGTTAAGATTTGCAAAAGCTTGGTTTAAATTTTTCGGTGAATATGGAAGCAGAGGGGGAGAAACAGCAGACCTTGCTTACGAAGCTTGGTTTAAAGAAATAAAGCAAAGATATCCAAAGCATTGTTTTAGATTAGACATTAATGATCATCCTAAATTTATAATTAGTAAGCTAGATAATATTACTCATGATCAGTTTGGGTTTAATGCATTCGGACTTCAAGGTGAAACATCTTTCAGTAAACTATATTTATTAAAAGGATTGAGAGAAAAATACATCAATGAATTTGTATATAAATATTTACAAAAGCTAGATAAATTTCCTATTTCTTGAACTTAGGTAAATTAATATCGTTCAATAAATCTTTTATTTGATTTATTATCAAATTTGAACCTTTTAGGTTCAAATGGTCATCATCAGAGTAATACACCACTCCATCATGAGCTCCAACACATGTATTTTTAACTATTGAATTACAAAAAACTTCAGCAGGGTAAATTTTATATAAATTATTTAGAACTATTGAATCTAAGAATTGGTTTGATTCAAAAGATCGAGACTCCCAGGTTTTTTGAGGGTAACCTATTGTTGTGTCAGGAGGATAGTTTTTATAAAAAATTAAATCTTGTACATTCCACCCTTGAGCCGGTATAGGGTATATTAAAATGACTAAATTATTGTTTTGCTCAAATACTTCTAAAGTATTTCTAATTTCATTTTTTATATTCGGTAATGCATTAATTTCATTATCTTCTTTAACAAAACCGTTATCAAACCCTTCACCAGAAAAATAATGAGGAAATCTTCCACCATAAATTATTATTGAATTTTTAATGCTTTGACCAAAATTATTTTTTTTCTCAATACTTTTGTTAGGGCACGCATTTTCAAGAGGGTGTTGACCAAAGATAAATAAACAGTTGTTACCAGTAAAGTGAACCAGATTGTAATCTTTAAAATATTCATCTTTATAAAGGGAATTACTTAGTGTTCTTAAAGACGAGTCTCCAAGAATATAGATTGTTTGACTTTCATCAGACACTTCAAAAAAACAAGTTTCATCTACAGACCTATTATCACAAGATGTATTATTTTGCCTTAGAATATCATCTTGTTTAATTTTCAATAAAAATAGTTTGTTTGGTATATTTAATATATTGTTTTCATCAGGGATATCAAAAACTAGTAATGCAAAAAATAAAATAATAAGGAGATAAAATATAAATATCCAAATAAAAAATCTTCTGTTAATCAATTTTTTCTCAACAAAATACCAATTTAAATAAGAAATAAAAAAAATAAAAAGAATAAAAAATAACTTAGTAAAGTCATTTATTTCTGAAACTTTGTCATTTTGAATATTTAAGAATGCAATAATTGGTTGATGAAATAAGTAAAGAGAGTAAGAAATTGTACCTATAGTTTGGATGGGAGTATTTCTAACAAAATATGCATTAGAATCTTTAGTTAGAAACAATGCTGTACCTAGTAAAACAGATAATTTTGGAAATACAGCATTTACATTTTCATTTGCAAAAATTGTAATTGATAAAATTATTAATATAAATCCAACATTACTTAAATATTTAAATCTTTTAAATTTCTTTTCATAAAGCATAAAAAGAGCTCCAAATAAAAACTCCCACATTCTTGAAAGCGTATTGTAAAAAATATTTATAGATTCAGAGAGAGTTGCAAACGAGAAAGAAAGAATAAAAACACTTAATAGTGTATAAATCAAATATTTATTTTTCTTAAATACAAAAACGAAAATAAAAGGTAATAAAATGTAGAACTGTTCTTCTACACTTAGGCTCCATGTATGCAACATGGTTAAATATTTGTTACTTGGCGAATTGTAAAAATCTAAATTAGAAAAGTAAAAATTAGATAGGTAGGTGAGTGAAAAAAAGGTAGAGTCAATATGAATTTTTAATTCTGATGGACTTAAGAAATTAAATGAGAATAGAGTTGTAAATAAAGATAAAGTTATCAAGGGAGGAGTGAGCCTTTGAAATCTTTTTTTAAAAAAGTTTTTGAGAAACCCTTTTCCTTCTTTAAGGCCAATTAAAAGTTTATTTGAAATTAAATATCCAGAGATAAAGAAAAATAAATCAACACCAAGCCAACCACCTTCAAAATGATTGAAATCTAGATGATAAAAAATTACAGCAATGACTGCAATACCTCTTAAAAAATTTATATCTTTCCTATAATTTATTTTTTCAACAAAAAAATTATCAAGCATCAGATTCTATTTATTTCTCGTACTCTCGTCCATATCCATGACTATTGTCATAATAAATTAAAGGTTTATTGATAAATTCACAGTCAGAAAATTGTAAAACGGCTTTCCATAAGTCATAATCTGCACTGTAAGGGAGGTTTCTAAAACCACCAAGTTTATCTAAAATATCTTTCTTGACTATTACTGATGAAGTAATTATTGGATTAAATGTTGTAATATATTCTTTATTAAATGATTTTGGAAATTGTAATTTTTTAAACCTTGAAAGAAAGTAGTTTCTATACAAATATTTTTTAATATCTTTGTAATAGTGATCATTTAAAAAAGTTAAATATTTAACATCCTCTTTGTAAAAACCCTCTCCGATGAGAGCATCTGTTGAACAAATAAGAGAGTCACACTTACTTAATATTTCAATTTGCTCTTTAAGTTTCTCTTTGAACCAAATATCATCATCATCTAAAAATGCAACCCAAGAACCCTTTGCTTTTTCTATACCAAAATTTCTAATACTTCCTGGACCAAAACCATAAATTTGTTTTTGATTTTCTTTTAGATTAATTTGCGTTATATGTTTAATAAATTTATGTTCTAAGTATCCCTCTTGAGTTGAACCGTCGTTAACTACAATGATTTCTATGTTTTCGTACTCTTGATCTAGTACACTTTGAATGGCTTTCAAAAGATATTCGAGTCTATTGTAGGATGGAATTACAACTGATACTAAGGGATTTTTCATATTACTCTATTATATTTAGATAATGTAAGACTGAATTAAACTATATAGTTTTATTTTAATCTAGAAAAATTTTGTTTTTTTAGCGTAAATTGGTTTTAGTAATGAAAGCTTTACTATATCTTTTAAACCATGACCCTGGGCTCTTACAGTTAAGATTGGATAATCATATTGAAGCTCTTTTCTATTTCTAAATTCTGTTTCGTTTTCAAGTATTGTTGAATCGTAAATTTTCCCCAAAAGACTAAAGATGCTTTGGTCATGTTTGTTTTCTATAAATTGAGAATCTTGATTATCTGTATAAAAATCAGTTATTAGATTGATATCAAAATCTAATACATTTTTATACTCACTAAAGAACTCCATACTTTTTTCACTTTTTTGCACAAACATTACACCAGCTTGAAGTTGTGTTGAGTTTGCAATTTTTGTATCTAAACCTATATCAAAATAATTGAATAATTCACTACTGGTAAAATGTTTTTCTAAAAAATGCTTTTCTGTTTCAAATCTTAGAAAAGATTTTTTACTGTCTAAAAGTAAATCAAAATATTCCCCAAATCTTTTTTTTGCTTTTGGAAGTGTATTTATCGAAGAGCCAGCATCACAATACAGAATTATGTCGCCATTGTTAATATTTTTTAGTAAAGTGTAAATAATTTCGTGTTTCCATATCCAGTATCCACCACCTCTTTTTTTAGAAAGTAATTTACTATATTTTTCTAGAAAATCATTTTCTAAATCTTCAGGACCAAGTGAAATAACTTTATTAAAAAAACCACTCTCATTTGCTAAATAAGATAAATGTTTTTTTGAGTAATAAAATTTTTTGTCTCCATAAGTTAAAAAATAAATATTCAATTTATTTTCCTATCTCAATCCAATTCGTATTTTTTAAAGTATTAGATTTTTTATTTCTGTTCCAAATAGATGGATAACAAACAATTGAATTTTTATTATTAGATAAAAAAGCTGCCAGATAAGAAAAAGTACTATTTGCAACAATATAGTGTTTATAACCCCTCATCATTTGAAAAGCTTTAATAGGATCATCAAAGTTGTCATATATGTTGTTACAATTAGAAAAAATATTTTGTTCTAAAACCCAATTTTTGTCATCAGTAAAAATATCAAATGTTAAATTTTTTAATTTAGTTTCCAAGTACCTTATGGATTCAGTGTAATAATCTAAATTCAATTCAATCCCTAAATTTATATAGTCACTTCTTCTAATATGTATTGCTATATCAGAATTGGCTAAAAATTCCTGCTTATTTTTAAATAATGATTTTAATGTTTCTTCTTTGTTATTAAGATATTTGATATCTTGCCAGTACCCATCAAAATAATTTATTAATGCAAATTGGTTTTGTTCAAACTTGCTGTCAAAGTCTCTTTCCTTATAAAATTTAAACATATAGTTATTAACAAATGGGAAAAGTTTTCTTAATTTTTTACTATTTATAAACATGTTAAGAAGTTTTACAAAATTTAAAAAAATTGTGTTTATTTCCTTAAATTTATAATTTAGAGAAGTCAAATGGAGTTCTCTTTTAGTATTATT
>Ga0181585_10003771_pt1 | contig 13240 bp, 13 predicted proteins | sample 071ome_29_FD_132469 | JGI IMG/M metagenome (GOLD analysis project Ga0181585, IMG submission 132469) | Coastal salt marsh microbial communities from the Groves Creek Marsh, Skidaway Island, Georgia - 071407BT metaG (megahit assembly) | ecosystem: Environmental > Aquatic > Marine > Intertidal... | reverse complement strand
ATCAATTATCCCTTGAAAAAAAACATAGCCTCAAAGAACGTCAACATCAAATAGAGTTAGCTAGACTTAGAGGTGAACTTCATATCGGAAAAGTGATGTCAAAGCATAAGGAAAAAAATTATGGCTAAGATGAGTGTTAAAAAAATAAGCGATGCTGAGAAAAAATCTTTAGGTATTAATACTTGGCCGACCTGGTCAAAGGAAGTATCGACATTCCCTTGGAGTTATTCTGATAAAGAAACTGCCTATATATTAGAAGGTAATGTCACAGTGACATCCAATACAGGAGAATCAATCTCATTTGGGCCCGGTGATTTAGTGACGTTTGAAGCAGGTTTAGATTGCACTTGGGATGTTAAAAGCCCTTTACGAAAATATTATCAATTTGGCTAATTCATGACTAAAGTAAATTGGGGAATTCTAGGCGCTGCACGTATTGTCGAAAAAGTGTTGCCCATCATCGCTAATTCAATGAATGGTGATTTAATTGCCATAGGTAGCCGACGCACAGATGCGGCTAAATCTTTAATTAATAAAACATGTCCCGAGCTAATAAATAAAGTGCAAGCCTTTAATGGATTCGATTCTGTCATCAATCACCCAAAAATTAATGCTATTTATATCCCCCTTGCGAATGAAGATCATGTTCCCACAGCCTTAAAAGCCATTCGTACTAAAAAACATGTGCTCATTGAAAAACCTATGGCCATTAAGACATCTGATGTTGAGCTTTTATTAAATGAGGCAAAAAAATATGATGTTAAAGTCATGGAGGGTTTTATGTATGCCTTTCACCCGCAATTTGAAAGATTGCTGGATATGATTAAATCGAATATCTTGGGCGAGATCAATTATGCCTATTCCATGTTCTCCTTCCCTATTCAGCCAGCACGTCACTACCGAATAAATCGTCCTATGAAGTCTGGTGGAGGTGCGCTTTGGGATATTGGGCCCTATGCCATTCATACCTTAAGGCAATGCCTTAAAGAAAACCCCATACGTGTTTATGCGCAAGCAAATCTCAATGAACATGGCGCTGACCTATCAACCACAGGCATGATTGATTTTGGGCAAAATAAACGAGCTACATTTGATATTAGCTTTGAATGTACGCGTCGTTCTGAAATTGAGGTTTTTGGTCTTTCAGGTCGCGCTAAAATTCCGACTATATGGCAACCCGAAGATCAAAAAGCAAAGATCATCTACAGCACTGAAAAATCAGGCTACCACGAGGAAATTACACCTATGGCGAGCCATTTTGAGTTGGAGTTTAAACACTTTAACGAATGTATTTTAAAAAATAACCCTCCTAAACTTTCAACTCAAGATGCGCTGTGGAACGTAAAAACGCTCGAAGCACTTCAACAAAGCATTGAAAACAATCAGTGGGTGACAATTGACTAAAGCCTTCATATTTGATTTTGATGGGACTTTGGTTGACTCTGAACAAGCGATTTACCAATGCTTTCAGTCAATCACTGAAAAACTCGCACCTAACAGAATTGAGTATGCAAAAAACATTCTCATCGGGCCACCTTTGCGCGATACTGCTTCAGAAATATTAGGTCCTGAACACCAGGATTCACTGGATGAATTTGTACAATTATTTATCAAAATGCATGACGAGCAAGTGATTTTGCATACCCAACCCTACCCTGATGTACTGCAGGTGCTTAAAAAACTTTACGTTAATAAAATACCCATGGCAGTAGCAACCAATAAAAGGTCGGCTCCAACTAAAAAACTTATTGATCATTTTGGTTGGAATGATTATTTTTCATTTATAGAATGTAGCGATAGTCAATCTGAGATAAGAAACAAAGATGCTATGATTCAATACATCCTAAATCATAATGAATCATTTCACGCTAGTTACTTTATTGGTGATACTGTGAATGATGGGTTGTCTGCCAACCTCAATCAACTCCCATTTATAAAAGTTTGGTATGGCTATGGTCGAAATCAGGACTGGTCCAAAGTCACAGTATACAAAGAAATCCATCAGTTTATTGAAATAGTAAAGCTCGTTTAAACACTTACTTCAGAGATTGGTGAATTAAAAGAACTAGAAATTGATTGGTCAAAAAAAACTAGTGACCACCGCCTTTAAGGATTAATATAAAGCCACGCCAGATGATGGTGAGATCCAGCAACAAAATACCTAATTCAGAGCGTTTAATATACTGATCGATGTAATCATACTCATAAATTGGATTACCAAAGTCAGGTTTTCCTTTAATAATATGTCCTAAACCTAAGAGTCCTCCTTTTAATAATTTACGAGAAACATTTCCTTGCATAATATCTTTCTCGTAGTGAATTATTGCCAAAGGTCTAGGACCAACAATGGACATATCGCCAATAAGCACATTATAAAATTGTGGTATCTCATCTAAGTAAAATTTTTTTACAAATTTACCAGTTATTGTTCTTGATTTATTGTTCCATTCTTTTGAGTAAGCTCGCCACTCCCCTCTTTTTGCTGCAGCAGAATCAATATATTTATTTTTAATTATTCTAATTTTGTATTTTGAGAAAACATTACCTTTAGATACAGCTTTATATGAAAAAAACATAGGTCCCTTATTATCAGGTATTAGTATGCCCTCAATAATAAATGCAAGTTTCAAAAAAAATAATACAGGTAGAAAAAAAAGAAGGCATAAAATAGCAATAACTTTATCAAAAATTAATTTTAAAACTTTTTTTTGGGAAATCTCTGACAAATTAAAGATATAAGAATATTTTTTTTTAATAAAAGTTGATGGGGGTTTATAAGGAAATGCTTTATTTAGTTGTTCAGCCAATTAGATTTACCATTTTTAATAATTAAAAGTGCCAAAAATTAAAATTTAAAACTTAATATTCTATTCTTAATAAATCTTAATATGAAAAATAAGAAATGAAATAAGAAAAGAGAATTATAAATAATATACCTGAAAAACAACCTTCTTGGTTCCTGAAATAATCTAAAAAGCCATTCTAAATAGATAGTTTGGAAAAATTTTGGAGCTTGCTTTTTACTGCCTGAGAAAAATTCAAAAGCAGCGCCAATACCAATTAGGATTGAGTTTATTTTTTTATAATTTCTATACATCCACAACTCCTGCTTAGGACATCCTAAGCCAACAAATACAACATCAGGTTTCATTAGATTAATTTTTTTTATTAAATCAGTATTGTTGTGATCGAGATTAATTATTCGTGTATCAAATCCTACAATATTTACATTAGGATATTTTAAACTTATTATCTTTATTATTTTACTTTCTAATTCTGGTTTTCCTCCAAGAAAAAAAACACGATTTGATTTCTTATTAGAATTAAATTTCAAGAGAATTTTTTCCATGAAATCAATCCCTCGAACCCTAAATGATTTGGTTGAATTATTAATGGATGAATATAAAGATACAGGTTGTCCATCTGGCAATACTAATCTAGATTCAGTTAAAACCTTTTCAAATTCTTTATTTATTAAGCTCAAAGAAAAACCATGGGTAGCAAGGAGGCATACATAACCCCGACTTGACCTATTTTTTGAAAAGATATAATTTACTGCAGAATCAATACCTTTATTAAAAATAAAAAATTTAATATTTGAAAACATGAAAAAATACTTATATTTCTAAATTATATATAAAATTAATTGTTAATAATTATTTAATAAAAATAAAATGATAATCAAAAATATTGAAATATTAAATGCTAATAATTTAAATAAAAAAATTATTTACATAAAACTTTTTCTAATCAAATTTTTTGGTCTAATTTTAAGAATAATAAATCATAAATATTATTACAACATATGTAAGATAATTACGTTTTATAACACCAAAGAACTGGTTAAAATTAAAAAAAATGGATGTTTTTTTATTTTTAAATTAAATGATCCTTATTACAGTAGATTAATTTCGAATTATTATTACTATGAAATAGAGATTAGTAATTTTATTAAATTCATTAAAGGGTATGATTTTAATTTTTATGATTTAGGCGCCAACTATGGTTATTGGTCAATTATTTTTTCAAATCTAAAAGAATGCAAATATTGTTGTGCTGTTGAACCATTAAGAAATAATTTTAAGTTCCTTCAAATTAATAATAAATTAAATAATAATAAATTTGCAACTTACAAAAGTTTGATCGGTGATGGTAAAAATCAGAAAACTAAAATTTATTATGATAAAAATTTACCGAATAATGTTGGTTCAAGTACAACTGTAAAAAAAATAAATTATGAATTTGTAAAACAAATTAAAATTGATTCGCTATTAATTAAAAAAGATAGAAATCTAAATATTATTAAAATTGATATTGAGGGTGAAGAAATTAATGCAATTAAACAAATTATAAAACTAAAATTAAAAAATTACATATTGATTTATGAGTGTCACGGAAAAGATAAAGATCATAATGTTTCTAGGTTTTTACTAAATAATAATTTTAAAGTATTTGATTTCTCAATTTCAGGCAATATTAAACAAATTGATGATATAAGCTTGCTGAATAAAATAAAGTCAAAAAGTAACAAGGGCTATAACTTTATTGCACTAAATTTAAATAATATTTTAAATGATAGAATTATAAATCTTATTTAAATTTTCAATATTTGATCTTTCGCTGAAAAAACTATTAAATGTCTTTAGAGCATTTCTGGATTTTTTTTCCCTTTCTTTTTGATTTGTTGAGCACTCATTAATTACTTTAATAAAATCAGATTTGTTGTTACTTTTATAAAAAAAACATGTGTCATATCTTGAAAACATTTCTAATAGTGGTTCGTAATTAGGAAGAATAACTGGAAGACCTTGACTAAATGCCTCAATAATCACAAGAGGTAAGCCTTCAAACCAAATACTAGGAAAAATTAATGCTTTTGATTTTTTCATATGACTTATTACTTTTTCATTAGATAGTCTTCCTAGAAACTTAATTGAATTTGACTGATATCTTATTAAATCAAAACTATTTACACTATCTCCAATAATTACAAGCTTGTATTGTTTGAGATGATTACTAAAACAATCAAGAAGGAAATTAATACCTTTTTCAGAACTTAATCTACCAACAAATAAAAAATCAAAAGATTTCTTTTTTTTTGGTAAATCAGAGTGAGGTTTTATTGGAATAAAATTATTTTTAATTTCAAGTTTTGATTCATTAACTCCAGCAGAAATAAAAATTTTTTTAAAATAATTATTAAAAATTAAAAATTTAGTAATAGGTAATTTATTAGGAGAATAAAATGAATAAATAATAGACTGAATGAAAATGGCAAAAGAATAAAAATAAGAATTTCGATAACATTTATATTTAACTCCACTAATTGGCAATCTTCCCAAACATTTAGTACATATTTTTCCATTTCTTAGAAATAAGCCATTTAAACAAAATAATTTAAAATTATGAATAGTCTGGACTGCTTTAATCTTATAAAGCTTAATCAATAGATATATTGATGGTGATATAAGTGGAAAAATATTATGTAAATGTATAATCTCAATTTTTTTTTCTTTAATTATCTTTCGTACATCAAAAAAAGTTTTAATTGAAAAAAAGTATGAAAAAAATAAAACAAAAATTGATTTTATTTCAGTTGAGTGTCGAGTATAAAAATACACGTTATTATTTTGCTTTTTAAGAGAATTATATTCATTATTTACAACTAAGTCCTCTCCTCCGGTAGTAGAATAAAAATTATGAATTATTAGAATATTCATAATCGATTATCCTTTTAGCAACACCGAATATAAAATAAAAGGGTATAGCATAATAAATCTTTTCAAAAGTATCTTGTGCAATTGAATTTAATAAAATATTGATTGAAACCAAAATAAAGAAAAAATAAAAAAAAGAATACAATGATTTTTTCCATATTAGAATAAATGCTTTTATACAATTAACAAAAAGAAATATCCAAATTGATATAAGAAATATAATACCAAATATACCCATTCTAAAAAAAACTGAAAGGAAAGAATTATGTACTTCTCGAATTGCATTTTCCCCCCTAACAAAATCTTCTGTGAGCGGAAAACCAAATCCTCTTCCAATAAATAAATATTCTAAATTATTAATTGATTGATCAAAATTATCAGACCACCAATTAAATCTTTGTGATATTCCAGCTAGTTGACCCTCAAACCCATATGAATACATGCCAAATGTTGTTAGAAAATGATTGTAATAATTAGAAATGTTAAATTCAAAATTTAGCCTACTATTTACATCAAGAATAGATAACATAAATAATGAAATTATCATTGTAATTATTAATGGGGGAATAATAAGTAATATTTTTTTATCATAGGCAACAAGAAGAGCATAAATTAAAATAATGTATATATATTCTGTTCGAGATTGCATAATAAAAACAAAAATAAATATCATGAAATATAAAACAATAATTTTAAAATAAGAAAATTCTTCTTTAAAAAAGATTTGTTTAAATAATTTTAAATGAAGAAAAAGAACTAACGATCCAAAAAAAGTAGTAATAAAAAATAATTTTATTTTTTTTGAATTTAATGTTATTTCGGGATTTCCATAAAATAAATAAATAAAAAATAAAAAAAGTTGCAATCCTACAATACAAGATACTGCATAATTAAATTTTGTGTTCTCTAAGCAAGAAAGACCGTCTTTATTTAACAGATAATAACCAACTATATAAAATAGCATTGATAAATAATGTGAGGAATCGCGAAATGAAATTACTTTATTAAAATCATTTAAATGGAATAAAAATACAAATAAAATATTAATTAAAATAATTATTGAAATAATCTCTAATTTATAATCATTTCGTATAAATTTAATAAAAAATAATAATGGAATTAGGCTAATTAATAAAAAAATAATTGGTATATTAAATATAGAAATAAATTGAGTTGGGTAACCTACGATAAATAAAAATAAAATTATGTAAAAACAGGTTATAAAAAAATTATTAAATTGCTTTATCATCAAATAATCCATTTAAATATTTAACCAGTTTATATATAAAATCATCAACATTATCTGATTTAATTACAAAATCATTCTTACTAGTTACAATATGATTCAAACCTCCAAAATTACTAACTATTACTTTAGTATTAAATTGTTGTGCCTCTTTAACCACCATGCCGCCACTATCATGAAGACTTAATAGGAATATGTAATCTGAACTTTTATAGAAATGAATTAATTTTTGTCTTTCAACTGTGTCAATAAACTTTGCATTTATATTATTTTTAAAAACATATTTTTTAAAATAAGCTTCATCTGGACCATTTCCAATAACGTTCAAATTGTACTTATTATTCGGAATAAAAGTTAGTGCCTTTAAAGCAAAGAGCAGTCCTTTCCAATGAACTAATCTTCCAACGTACAAAAAATTAATTACTTTATCATTATATTTTGTATTTATAGGGGGTAAATAGTTCGATTCTACAAAGTCATTTTGATTTATTTTAATTGCAGGTTCAATATAAAATTTTTTTTTAAAAAAAGGTAAAAAATTATATGTAGATAAGTTAACCACTTGGATTTCATTTGCTTTATAAAAAGTTAGCAAAATAAGCGGATCAAAAATTAAAATAAAATTTAAAAAAAGACGAGATAGCTCTTTTATTTTAGTGACTAAGGGGAAATATTTAATAAAATTTATTGGATAACATTCCCCACCACCAATTGGTCCTAAATGGAAAAATTTAGAGTAATACCATAAAAAACTTGGAAATTTATATGATACAAATGTTACTCGAGCAGAAATATCAAAAGATTTTTTTTTAAATTTATTAAAAAGGAAAAAAAATAATGTTAACTCCCAGATATAAGCATAAATACGGGTAATTCTTAATATTTTTTTTAATTTTATAAAAAATATAGGGAGGTCATGATAATGAAAAAAAAGATTATTGATTGGATTTTTTTTTAAAAAGTTAGAAATTGAAGGTTCATTATTTTTTCTAGTAACTACATGAACTATTTCATATTGCTTTGATAAATTTATAACATGCGTCCATCCCACAGATGGTTCACTACCCTTTTTAGGTTCACATGCGTAAGCTGACACTAAAATTGTTCTAAATTGTTTATAAATTTTCATATTTTTTTATTAATTTATCGTAAATTACCAAATTAAAATCTTTAATTGATAAATCAATATTTTTATCATTTAAAATGATATGAAAGTTAAATAATTCAGAATTTTTACTATATTTATCAACTAAATTTTTTGTGATAGATATACTATTTTCATTTTTTCTATGATTTATTAGTATTGGATTTGCTAAAACTGTAAATACGATATCAGGCTTGGGAATTATTTTTAAAAAAAATTTATAACGATATTTTGTTTTATTCTAAGCCTTGAGCTATCTACTAGAAGATCATAATAATATCTATCAAAAATAATTAATGAACTCTTAATTTTTAAAATTAAAATTTTTGGATAATGTAAAAAAAATTCAAAAACAAAATATACTAATTTAAGTAATGATAGAAAAATATTATATGGTTCTTTCCTTATCATTCTAAAACTACTTAAAACAAAAGGATTATAATTTACTCTAGGTGACAAGTGATAATAATAAAAATTTCTAAATGGCAAATTTTGCTCAGAAAACTTTTTTATTAATGTTGATTTTCCAACACCATCTGGACCAATTAAAGCAATAATCAATCCATTGGGATTAAAAATTCTTTCAAAAAAAATACCAATTTTGTAATAATAGTATTTTTTAAAAAAAGGGAGATTTGATTTTAACTCCTTTGAAAGTATAAATCTATTTCTATAAAAAAAATTAGAATCTATATTTATTATTGATTTATAAATTAATTTAAAAGATTTAGGAAATAAAGGTGCAATATTTTTATTATTCTTAGGAAGAAATTCTTTTAAATAATTCAAATTTAAATTACTAAAATTTTCTTTAACTAATATTTTAACTAAATAATAAATAAATTGACTCTCATTGCTAAGTGAAAAAAATTTTTTATTTTTTATTCTGCTATTAAGTAAAAATTTACTTGTAAAAAGAATTTTATTTTTAAATAAAATATTTTCATAAATATCAAAGTTAAATGAAAAAATTTTACCTTTATAAATATTTATAAAAAAAATATGATGGCCAAAATTATTATGTTTTATTAGCTGCACAATTTTTATATTATTTTTGTGTAAATAAGGTCTAATAATGTTCATAAAATCTTTAATAGAAGATACAATCAAATCAATGTCATGATTTTCTGAGTATGTATCTTCAGTTTTAGATAAAACTGCATAATCTAAATTTTTATTTAGATATTCGAATAGAAGATTAATTATCTTTTCTCTATTCATTACGATATTTTTCTCTTAAATGTTCGGATAATCTTAGTGATAATGCAATAATTGTGAAGACTGGATTTGCCTCACCCCCTGTTGGGAAAACAGAACTCCCAGCAACATAAAAATTATTCATCCCATGAATCTTACAATTTTTATCAACTACACCAGTCATATAGTTATTACTCATCCTTGTTGTGCCTATTAAATGTCCACCAAATCCAATTTGGTTTTTTATTGCCTGAATTTGATCTTTATAGATAAATAATAATTTTCCTTTTTTTTGCTTTTTAAGTTCTTTATCAATAATTTTATGAGATGTAATTATGCTTTGAATATCTTTTTTAGATGGAGAAAGATGAACATAAACTTTTTTTAATCCGAAAATATCGTAATCATCTGATAATTTAATATAGTTTGACTTTAAAGGTTCATGCTCAACATGATAATGAATAAATAATTCATTATTTGATATTCCGGTAATTATTGATGGAAGTTTTCGTCTATCAATAAATCTTTTTTTAAAAATATAAAGAAGAGTCGGAATCAATTTATACAAATCAATAAAGATATTTTTTATGTGTGGGAAATAATACTTTAAATCAAAACGAGCAGAACTAAGAGATTTGCTATATTCAGGTGGTATACGATGTGAAAAATATCGTAAATTTTTTAATATAAATATTAGTGATAATAGTCCATCTTTATGAGTAGGATCTTCAATTGGACTATGGTGCAGAAAAGCAGAAAAATTTAGAATTTTATTTTTAAGTTGTGCATTATTACTTATTGATATTCTTCGTCTTGAATAAACATTCTTCTTACAGAATTCATAACTGTTATTAACTTTGATATTTTTTTCAAAAATAATTTTTCCTATAATTCCGGAAAAATGAGACATAAAATATTTACCAACATTATTATATTTATTGCCACATGTATATTTTCTCGAAAAATTGAAACGATGTAATAAAATTCGGGCATTCTCGATTCCCCCTGCAGCTAAAACGTAATTTGTTGCAGTTATTGAAAAATTATTCCCATTTAGAGATTTACAATAAAACTTATTAACTGAATTGTTTTTTTTATTATATTCAATTTCAATTAATGAAGAATTGTCAAAAATTGTAATATCATTAGAAGCTATTAATTTTTTTTTAAATTTTTTTGAGAAATCAGTGGGTAAACTAAATTTTTCAATCTCATTAGTTGTAACATTTTGATTATTAAATCCCTCGATTAAATATGTAAATTTTGATTTAAGGCTCATACAATCAAAATCTGGATCACCAATGTCAAGAAATGAAGCGGTTTTTTTATAATATTTTTCTAGTTCTTCTTTTTTAATTGGCCATCCGCTGTTTTTTACATAACCCCTAGTTTTAAAATCAATATCTTTAAGAGGTAAGCATCTTCCACCCCATATTTTTGATGTGCCACCAATAACTCTTAGCCTGTGCTTTTGAAGTGAGTTGTTTTTGATATTTGTTTTTCCGTCATAAGTAGACTGAAGGATATTAGATATTCTGTTTGAGCCTCCAGGGATAATACAAATATTAATATTAGAGTTTACTAAATTTAAAGCAATTGGAAGAGCTGAGTGTCCTGAGCCGATTATGCAAAGATCAAAATTGTATTCTTTATTTTGAATTTGTTTTTCTTTTATAATCATATAAATTGATATAATGGTCTAAGTCATTTAATTGATCAATATTAGTAATACCAAGTACAACTTTATCAACTAAATTATCTTCTAAAATCTTCTTAAAATCATTTTTATAAAAATTTACTATAGCATCTTTCTTTTTTATAGAATGAAAAATTCGATTTATATAAATCTTACAACCATATCTATCCTTTAAATCCTTATACATAACATTATTTAATAAATAATCTTCATAAGAAATTTGAAAAAATTTAATAAATTTAAAATCTACAAATTTATAAATACTCATAAGGGAATCAGTTGATATTCCTATATTTTGTATAGAATAATTTATTCTTAAATATTTTGATAATACTTGAAAATTAATTATTTTTAATTCATTAATTTTTGGACTATGTATATAAAATATATCAATTTGATCTGAATTTAAATTCTTAAGGGCTTTGTTGGTAAAATTAAGTAAATTAGATTCGTTAAATTTTATTCTTTGAAAATTTTTGAATAAAAATTTACTAATTAGCTTGGATAAAAACGTTTCTTTGTAACCTATTTTGGTGGATATAAATATTTTCTTTTCAACATTTTCAAGTTTTTCGAATACTTTTTGAGAATTACCAAATCTGTAAGAATATGCTGTATCAAAAAAAAAATAATTTTTTTTTATTGAATATTTAATTAATGATGAAAATTTTTTATTAAAAAAATTAATATAAATTGGAAAAGTAGATCCATACCTTGACGTACCAATTACAACTTTAGATTTTGTTGTATTCATACTTAAATTTTAAAATACAATAAAGAAGAGGTACTAAATAAACAATTGGCAAAATGATTAATGAACCATTAAAGTCAAATAGTTTAAGCATAATAGGAGAAATAATTATAGTTACAATTACCATGTATATTGAGCTGTTGACCAAATATTTTGTTTTTTTAAATGAAATAAAAAAATGGTTTAAAAAAAATGTTAAGGACATTATAAAAAATACTACAGACCAAGAAAAACTAGCATTTGAAAATGATAAGATATCATTGCTGTAGAGAATAAGTAATATTTCTTGATTAAAACTTAGAAATAAGGAAGCAAAAATTAAAGGTAACGAAATATAAATAATGCTAATCTTCTTATACAATTGAAAGAAGTTATTAGAGCCCCCCAACTTAAGATTTGAATAAAGCAATTTAGGTACAAAATTATCTAATGATCTAAAAAAGATATGATTAATACCAAAAATACTTTTAACCAAACGTATTGATCCAAGTGCAACTGGATTAAGAAATAATAAACAATAGAAATAAAAAATAGTTTCTGAAAGATTACGAAGAACAGAAGAATTCATTATATTTTTTGAATAGTTAAAAAATTGCTTAATAAAAGTAAATTTAAATAAAAAAATTCGATTAAAATGAAACTTTTCGAAAAGTAAATAATACTTAATAATAAAAATAGTTATTGTAAAAAAAAGTGATAAGTTAAAAGATAAAAATAATATGAATATGTTAGAAAAAATATTTAGTGAATTAAGAATATAGAAAAATACGAAAAATAAAAAAACAAAAAATAAATTCATAAAAAAAGAGAATCTAAATGCATTCCTGCTATACAAAAAACGCTTAATGAAATCATAAAAAAAGAATAGAAATGAATAAAATACATAGACAATGATTTCAGAAAATTTAAGATAGTCAAAAATAGATAATGTATTTAATAAAAATAATACAATTGTTAAAAACAGGATGTATAAAAATGAGAGCTGAAATTGAGACTCAAGAGCTAAGTGATAAAAAATAGATAATTTTTTTTCATCTTTATAAATTGAGCTTTCAAGTATAAGCGGAAGCCCAATTAATGAATATTGCAAGCTAGTAAAAAAAAATATTGGAATCATGAATGATAAATATATTCCAAAAAAATCAAGTGAAATTATCTTAGTAAGAACAATACCTAGTGCAAAATTAAAAAAACTTAATAAACCTTCATCAAAAAAACTGAAAAATTTATTTATATTCTTTTTTTTAAAAAATATATTTATCATATTCAATTTAGGAGATATTTAAGAAAGATTAATTCTTTATTAACTTTATAACCCTCTTTAAATCTTGATACTATTCTATAGAGGAAATAAATAATAATAACGTCATAAAATTTATGATGTAGTTTATATTGAATCAAATATAGGGATAAGCGAAATGGAAGTTTAAATTTAAAATAAAAAAGGTGAAAGTAAAAGTGAATTATATCTAACCCCTCTATTCCTTTT
>Ga0181585_10003754_pt1 | contig 13276 bp, 10 predicted proteins | sample 071ome_29_FD_132469 | JGI IMG/M metagenome (GOLD analysis project Ga0181585, IMG submission 132469) | Coastal salt marsh microbial communities from the Groves Creek Marsh, Skidaway Island, Georgia - 071407BT metaG (megahit assembly) | ecosystem: Environmental > Aquatic > Marine > Intertidal... | reverse complement strand
TCGCAGCAGGCCGGTCGAGCCGTCACCGTTGAGGAGGTGTACGAAGATCAACTCAACGCGTACCAAGCAGAAATAAACGAAAGTATGGGTATTTAATTGGCGTCTATTCTCTGCCCTAGTTGCCACAAACTCATAAGTGAGGATGCCGAATCCTGCATTCACTGCGGCCAGCGCAAGCCAGGCCTTTGGGGCGCTACTGCCGCTGCCCGCAAGCTCGGACTCCGCATAGACTTTTCCAACGTCATCGCCGGTCTCTGCATCGGCCTGTACGTGCTGGGACTGGCGCTCGACCCGGGTGCGTTATTTAGCAACTTCAGCAATCCGCTACAGTTCCTATCTCCGAGTATGGAAGCCAGCTTTAAGCTGGGCATGACGGGCAGCCAGCCCATTTTTGGCTACGGACTGTGGTGGACGCCCATTACCGCCATCTATCTGCACGGCGGCCTGCTCCACATCTTCTTTAATACGATGTGGATCCGCCAGCTCGGGCCGCTCGTTGAAGAGCTCTTTGGACCGTTTCGCCTCATCATCATATTTACCGTTGCCGGCATCGTTGGATTTATCGCCTCTGCGCTTTTTGGCAGCGCTTTTACGCTCGGCGCATCCGGCTCCATTTTCGGACTGCTCGCCGCCGCGATAGCCTACGGCCGCCGCGTCGGCTCTTCCCTGTTCACCCGTCAGTTTATGCAGTGGGCCGGGCTGATTTTTGTCATGGGCTTTATCATGCCCGGCGTCGACAATTGGGCGCACGGCGGCGGCTTTGTCGGCGGCTATATAGCCGCCTCGCTCCTCGGGCGTTCAATGAATCGCGAAGGGGTAGGTGCCTACTTGGGCGCCGGGCTGTGCGTCTTGGCTACGGTAGGCGCTTTTACGCTCCAACTGCTGGCCGTTTGGGGCCTCTACTAAACAGACCGTGAGCGACAAAGAGCAGGTCGCCCTATTTGATATACGCGGAACCTACACGGGGGCCGCTAAACGCACGGAGGCCCATGCGCAGGGACTGCGCGTGGGCCTGGTTTTTATTTGGTCTGCATGGAGAGATGAAAACGCTCTAGAACACATGCTGCTGCAAACGCGTGCGCGACCCGGAGACCCGTACTTGGGCAGCTTGGATGCGGCCGCAGGGGGCCACATTCGCGCCGGGGAAACGCCCCGCCAGGCAGCCGAACGCGAGTTTTTTGAAGAAGTGGGCATCGCCCTGCAGCCCGACCAGCTAATCGATCTAGGTCAGTTCCCACTGCAGTATGCGCAGCGCGGAATAGTCCGTCACGCCATGCAGTTTTTCTATCTATGCAATCGACCTATCGAGCTGGGGGAAACGGTTTTCAGCGAAGAGGTAAGCGCGTTTGTCCACGTCAGACTCGACGACTTTGACGCCATAGTAAACGGCCGCGCGGCCCAGATCACGGGCACTGTGCGGCAAGATACGACGCCCGAGGAAACGCGCCAAACAGCCATTGCACATACGGCATTTGATGCCTACTCAGAGCCCATTATGGATGCCATACGTCGCTCGGTTCGCGCCCTGCGACACGCGCTCAAACACGGCGTGACCGACCCGGCGGCGTGGGATCCGCCGATGGACCACAGCGCCAACTAACCCATGCTGCGCGTCGCTTCTATATAGCTTATCAAGGCGCGCTGGGCCGCGCCGTCGTCCAAGGCCCGTCGCGCCTCTTCGACTCCTTCGGCCGCACTCTCACAAAAGCCCAAGTAGTAATCGACCACGCCGGCACTCAGCACAATTCGGTCGTAGGCCGATCCCCTTGCACCGCCGAGCGCCGCCATCCCCTCCTGCGCAAAAGCGACCGCACTCACTTCCGACGCGCGGGGGCTCTGTTCGTATGCGATGCCAACGTCGAGCGGCTGCACGTCCTCCGACCACGTGCGCATGCCGCAAAAACCCTCGGTATAGTTGATCGCTCGGCGTTCCGCGTCCGACGCCTTACCCAGGCGCAGACCATAGTGCGTCGTGCCCTCCTCGCCCTTGATTGCCAGTCCCGCATCGCAGCCGCGCGCGCGCAGCATATCGAGCAGCTTGCGCTCGTAGCCGCTGTGATAGAAACCGATCACCGCACAGTTGCGACCGCCACAGCGATAAATTTGCTGCGCTTTTTCTGTCGTCGCCCAAGGGGGCCGCTTTTTTATGTGAACGCGCATGTCGCGCAGCGCGTAGGCGCCGGGCGCATAGGCGCGCTGACTGATATAGACCAGTCCCGTTTCCTCGAGCACGGAAACACCCTGCGCGGGCGACAGGCCGGTATAGGCCCCCAACGCCTCTAGGATCTGCTCTTCCGTAACTCCGTTTTTAGGCGGCATGGAGTCTACCCCGTGCAGCACGGTCGGGCGCCCCAAGGCCGCGCGCACGGCCGCTACAAAGAGCGTCGGTCTGAAATAGCGCCGCGCTCCGTCAAAGGGCTGGCCAAAATGCGTCAACGAATCGACGTCCACCTCCAACGCAGCTTCCGCGGGCAGCACCGCATCGAGATAGGCGCGCACTTCTTCGCTGTCTTCGATATTCATGCGCTGCCCAATAAGCAGGGCCGCCGTCAGTTCGGGCCGCACCTTACCGTCTAGTATGTCGCGCAGCGCATGGAGCGTCCGGTCATAGTCCAAATGGCGCCCTTGCAGTATATCTCTCAGCGCGACGACCACTCGCTCTTCTCCGGACTGTGCCTCAGGCTCTCCCTCTCCTCGCAAAATAAACTGCAGCGTTTTTGGCATCTCGTTTAGCCGCTGCGCTACGCGGTCAAACGCCGCGTGCTCGGCGACCGACCAACCCGTCTTTTCTCCGAAACCTCGGCGTATACACATTGCGGCAAAAAACGCACCCATCTGCGCCGTGGAAACGCACTCATCTCCCACCAGACCTCCGCGCAAAGACTGGAATACGAGTTCCAACATGTGTGCGGGCTGGAGATCGTCCTCACTTTTACCAAGCGGCCTGCTCTGGTGTGGCCCCGTGCAAACGCGCGCCTGCGCTTCTAACATCTCTCTATTTGGTCCCTGCAGCATACCCTCTCTACCACCGTATTATCGCGTGAAAAATTCAACATGTAATATACGGCATTCACCGACGCGCCGTCGGTCAGCCCATCCATCTATTTTCGCTCTGACCCTCGTTCTCTCTTACTTTCCCATCTATGACAGATAGAGAACGCCTAAGCCAAGCACTCATGCTGCGCGACGGACGCAGCTATACTGCATACAGAGACCTGTGCGGATGCTACGATATGGACCGCTTTAAACTCCACATCGATCACGTGCAGGCGGATCCATTCGCCGCGCCGAGTCGCCTCCGCGTCTGTGTGCCTGCACGCAGGGCAGGCTACCCTCAGCACACCTATAGCAGCCAAGGCCGAGCCATCGCCCTGTGCACGTATCTAATAGACGAATTTGCCGCTCACGCACGGCGCGGGAACAGCTCCACAGCATCAAACGGCAAATCACCTATAGCGATTGCCGAGGCGGGTCAACAGCTCTTAGAGCGAAATGCGATGCAGGTATCCCAAGACGGCATCGAAGCGCGTTTCACCCTGCACTTTCCGGCTCGAGGACGAAGAGTTGCGGGCGAACGGGCCGTGCAGCTCCTCTGCGAATGCGTGCCTAATATCGTTGAAAACTCGCTCTTCTATTCGGCGAACGATCCCGCTGCTATCGCACATCATATCGCTACGAGCGAAGATGCGCACGCGCTGCGCGCACAGCTTAAAGAGCAGAATCTCATCGCTTTTATCGCCGACGGCAGCATACTGCCCCGCCGCTCGGGAATAGACGACCGTCCGCTGCAGTCGGGCGCCGTGCCCTTTAATAGCCCCCAGTCGCTGCGCGTCCACGTGGAACTGCCCCACGCCGGGACCGTAGCCGGTATGGGCATTCGACCCGGAGTTACGCTGCTTGTCGGAGGGGGGTTCCACGGTAAGTCAACGCTGCTCCGCGCCCTGTCGCACGGTGTATATAACCACCGTCCCAACGACGGACGCCATCTGGTAGCGTGCGACGAAAGCGCCGTTTCTATACGAGCTGAAGACGGTCGATCCGTATCCGCGGTTGATATCTCTCCCTTCATAAACGGACTGCCGCTGGGCCGCTCGACGGCACCGTTTACCAGCGACAACGCATCGGGCTCCACGTCACAGGCCGCAAATATCGTGGAAGCCGTAGAAGTCGGAGCGCGCGTTTTGCTCGTAGACGAAGACACGGCCGCTGCCAACTTCATGGTGCGCGATGCACGCATGCAGCAGCTGATTACCAACGAACCCATTACGCCGCTCGTGGACAGAGTCCGCGCGCTATACGAACGGGAAGGCGTGTCCACCATCTTAGTTATCGGTGGTAACGGTGCCTATCTCGACGTGGCCGACTGCGTTATATCCATGGACAACTATCAGCCCTATGACGTCACCCAGCAAGCGCGCACCGTTGCCGCGGCGCACCCCAATGCGCGCCCCACAGCTCAACCTCTTTCGCTCCGTCAGACACGACGCATTCCGCAGCCAGGCGGGATCGACCCTCGCCGGGGAAAGCACCGCCACAGCGCACGTGCGCATGGGCTAGACAGCGTGATGCTGGGGCGAGAAAAGATCGACATGCGCTACGTGGCGCAGCTTGTGGACAGCGGACAAACGCAGGGCCTTGCGCGCGCGCTGCTACACGCGCACACCCAGTATATCAACGGCCAGCGAACGCTAGTCGACATACTGGATTCGATTATGGCTGACATTGCCGAACACGGATTGGACTGCCTCGATCAACGGCGAACGGGTGACCTCGTCCTGTTCCGCAGACACGAGCTGGCCGCCGCCATAAATAGACTGCGCTCTCTTTGCATAGACACTTAGTCAACGCATCATTTATGCTTATATTTTGTAGCACAATTAGCGCGACATCACAGTAATTAGAAAGAGAACTACCATGTCCAGACTCATGGCACTCGGCGCTTGCCTGCTCCTAGTTGGCGCATGTTCAACCTCGGAACCATCCCCAATATTCGCACAGTATATCGCCGCGCAGGAGGCGCTGGCCGACGACAACTTCACGGGAGCTAAGCAGGCGTTAAAGAGCATGGCCGATGCGGCGACAGAGTCGCTGAGTCCGCTGGCCAGTGCGGCTGCCGGCAGCGGTGATATAGAGACCATGCGCGCAGCCTTTAAGCCGCTGTCTGAGGCTATGATCGGAGGCGAAATACCCGAAGGATACGTGAGGGCTTTTTGCCCCATGGCCGACGGCGATCGCGGCGCGTCTTGGGTTCAGAAAGACGGCTCCTCTCTTATGAACCCCTATTTTGGCGCCTCCATGCTGCACTGCGGCATATTCAAGGACTAGCGCCATGACCTATTCCCCTACCGAGCAGACGGTTAGTCACCCTCTATGATACACGTAGACAACGTCACGAGGCGGTACGGCTCTCTTACGGCCGTAGACCAAGTTAGCTTTGACGTAGAAACCAATGAGATTATCGGCTTTGTCGGCCCCAATGGCGCCGGCAAGAGCACTATGCTCAAGATGCTCTCGACGTTCTTGCTTCCGACGGCAGGGCAGATCGCTGTCGACGGGTTTGACGTAGTGGAAAATCCGCTGGCCGTGCGGCGGCGCATCGGCTATCTATCGGGCGACACGCCGCTTTATCGCGAGATGCGAGTCGATAAATTCTTGCGCTTTATAGGACGGGCTCGCGGCTTGGAAGGGGAGGCTCTAGAAAAGGGCTTTGAATGGGCCGTTGACGTCTGCGGTTTGGACGCCGTATTGCTGCAGCGCGTCGACGAATGCTCAACCGGATTTCGCCAGCGCATCGGCTTGGCTACGGCTCTCATCCACGACCCACCCATCCTACTGCTCGACGAGCCTACACACGGCTTTGACCCCATGCAGGTCATGGCGTTCAGAGACATGTTGATGCGCCTCAAAACCGACCGCGCTATTCTCTTTAGCACACACATCATCGCCGACGTAGAAGCCGTCTCAGATCGCGTGTTAATTATTCACCAGGGGCAACTGCTCGGAGACGGTCGCATCGCCGACCTAGCCGAGCAAAACGACATTTCAGGCGCAGGCTTAGAAGCGCTATTCGCCCATTTGGTGCGCACCACGACCGGGAGCAACTAAAACCCCATGAGCAAGGCTACACACACGTCCATAGAGCAGGGAGACACGCTGGGCCCTAGCCTATTTGCAAAGGGACTCAACGTCGTTTTTTCCCGCGAACTATCCGCCTATTTTGATTCACCCATAGCCTACATCTACGCAGCGGTATTCCTAGTGCTGTCCTGCACGACATTTATGAATTCCTTTTTTCTGGAAGCCGTCGTCGATATGTCGGCCTACTTCGACGTGCTACCCTTCCTGCTGATTCCCTTTATTCCCGCCATTACCATGCGCACCTGGGCCGAAGAGCACGCGCAGCACACGTTCGAAATGCTAATGACGCTTCCACTTCATCCGGCTCAGATCGTATTGGGGAAATACGCGGCGGCGCTCGCTTTTTACGCCACCGTGTTAGTCGGCAGCCTACCCATCGTCATTATGCTCACTTTTCTCGGAGAGCCTGACTTGGGCATGATCGCGGCCTCCTATTTGGGCGCGCTGCTGCTCGGCGCATTTTTCCTCTCTTTTGGTCTCTTTGCATCGGGACTAACGCGAGACCAAATCGTGGCTTTTGTCCTGGCGACGCTTATCGGTTTTGCCTTTGTCCTATCCGGACATGAAAAAGTAGTCGAAGTATTAGATGGACTAGCTCCTGCGCTCCAACTAGGCACCTGGCTCTACGATTCCGTATCCGTGTTGCCCCACTACGAAATATTTGGACGCGGCGTGGTCGCACTAGCGGACCTGATCTACTTTGTGCTCATAAGCAGCTTTTTTGTGCTGATGAACTATATCAGCCTGCAGAGGACTCGCTATTGAGGCGCCAGTTTCTACTGCAGACGCTGCTGGCCTGCATCCTATTGCTGGGCATCGCCGCTTATTCGGGGCGCCTAGTACGCCTATATGACACCTGGTCTGTGGGACAGGCCGATATTGCCCGGCTAAGCGCGGAGACGCAGACCTACCTGCGTTCCATGCGCGAGCCGCTCGATATCACGTATTTTGCCACGCGCGCCGAGCGCATGCCGTCTCACCTCAAAGAGACCGAGCGTCAGGTCCGCCGCCTCCTAGAGGCGCTAAAAGATGCGGCTCCAGACAAGATAGAGGTGCGCGTTATCGATCCCGATGCCAGCGGGGTAGCGGGTATCGCCTATGCTGCGCGCCGCAAAGCCTCATCCTTCAGCGTGCGTCGCGTTCTCCACGACGAGCAATCCGAGCAAAAGATCTGGTCTTCGCTCGTCCTAAAGCCGGCCGGACGTCCCGACGTGCTCATACAGAGCATTCAAAACGAACATCTTCCCCACCTAGAAGGATTGATCATAGAGCACATACGTGCGCAGCAAAAACCGCCGCGACCCGTCTTCGCCGTCGCGGCCAACGGGCCCTATCGGCTGCTGCCCTCCGTGCTCAATGAACACGGCAGCGTTATAGAGCTCAATCTCGATCAGAGCAGCGACATTCCGCTAGAGGCCGACGTGCTGTTTTGGGTTCAACCGGGCGTTGTTACGCCCGAACACATACGCAGCCTGCAGCGTTTTGTGCAGTCCGGTCGGTCTGTCGTTCTGGCGGGCAGCGCCTACGCCATCGGCTACGCTGTAGACGACGAACGCACGCAGTTTCAAGCCTACCGATTTGACAGCGCTTGGAGCGATCTACTCTATCCCTTTGGCATACGGCCCGTGCCCGACCTCTTACTCGATACCAACAGCGGGTCCGTTAACCTAGACGTGGGAGGACAACTGCGCGAGGTAGATGCTCCCTTTCACCTGCGCATGCTGCCGGCGTTTTACAACATGAAGGGATTCCGCCTGCCGGCGCGCGGTGGAATCAATCTAGTGGCACCCAGCGCGCTGGAGATAGACCCCGAACGGGTTGCCGAAAGTGGGTTCGCCGCCGAGCAGCTCGGCACGACAACGGAAAACGTTCGGGTCCTCCCGCTGCCGGCCGGTCCCTTTGACGACGCAGCGCTACAGCGCGGCATCGGCGTGCCCAAGCAAAACTTGCTCGTCCGCCTCAGTCCGCAAAACGCATGGCACGGAGAAATTCTCGTCTTGGCCAGTGCGGCGCCTTTTCAAGACGGCATTATCAACCAACCCGGCTATGCGCACCGCGTCTTCACCAACAACTTGGCGCGCACCTACGGCGATCCAGCGCGCTTAGTCCGGGCCCGCGTCGATAAGAACCCGCCGCCGCGCCTGGTCTTACCCAGCGACGGAGAGCGCCTCGTCTGGCGTCTGCTCACCGTCTTCCTCATTCCCGCAGTAGCGCTGGGCATAGGTGCACACCGCTACCAGATTTGGCAGCGCTTCGCCCTCCAGCGCTACGTAAACGCGCAGCGACTGCGCTGGCCAGCAATCGCCCTGATTGGGCTGATAGCCGGTAGCTGGCTCTGGTCGGGCTCGCGCCAGCTCTATCTCGACTTTACCGAAGAAAAGCTCAACACGCCGGCCGCCACCACGCTGCACCTGCTGCAGAAAAACGCCAAACGCGTGCAGGCCACTTTGTATATCAGCGCACGAGCTGCGCTACCGACCGAACTAAAGGGCGTCGAGCGCCGCGTTGTCGACCTGCTAGAGCAGGGTGACGTGCCAATTGCCGTGCAGCGCCCAGATGCGCTCTCTGCCGCTGAAATCGATCGCTTGGCACGCGAGGGTATTGGTCCCTTTTTCGTGGAGCGCGTGCAGCACGACACGCTCTCAACGCAGGCGATTTGGAGCGCACTTCACCTGCGCACAGGCGAGCGCGACATTCGCATAAAGCGTCTCGACGAACGCGCGCTTACCCATCTGGAGTTTCTCCTGTCTGCCGGTCTCTACCAGCTAGAGAACGGGCGCCGACCGCGCGTATCAGTCATTTCAGACCTACCCCGCCTATCGCCGGCCGAGGCGCTGGAAGACTACCACAAAAAGGGTCTCATCCCGCCCAGCGGAGCCGACGTCTACAGCCAGCTCAAAGAGCTATTGTCCAACAACCTGTATGACGTGCAGCATATCAACCCCAAGGATCCCATTCTCCCGCCGGAAAGCGACGTTCTGCTCTGGCTACAGCCGCGACGGGACTCAACCCCCGTCATAGACTTGCTGAGTGGCCATCTGCAGCAAGGCAAAAATGCCATCGTAGCCCTGCAACACTTCAACATTCAGCAGCGCCAATACCGCGGGAATGGGTTTCAGACAGTCTACTGGCCGCAGCCGCAATTCCAAGACTTTGACCGCTTTAGCCGGCTGTACGGCGTTGAACAGGTGCGAGAGGTGCTCTTTGATCGCACGCAGTCCCATCTCGACCTAGAGACTCAAGTCAACCGCACCGCCGTGCGCGAGTACGACGCTCAGCAAGTTGCACTCCCCTTTCTCATTCGCGCCGTCGCACCCAATTACAGACGGCAGTCAGCGCTGACGCGCCATCTGGGAGACCTGCTTTTTATATGGGGCAATCGCTTCGCATTGAATTCCGAACGACTCGCCGAAATCGGCATGGATGCACAGGTCCTCGTATCCACCTCCGAGCGCAGTTGGGCCTATGCCTGGAGCGGCGGCTGGCTGCCACCTGATGTGTTTTCCAGCAGCGACTATTTACAGGGCACTCAGCCGCTTGCTGTGCAGCTGACGGGTCCCTTTGATCGGGCTAGATTTAGCAAGGATGCAGAGGGCAGGTCGCAGATTGAGCTGGGGGAAAAAGCGCTGGGCACGAGCCAGCTGCTGCTGGTCGGCTCGTCGGAGATGTTCAAAAACGAATATCTCTATGCCGCGGGATTTCAACACGATCAGTTTCTCTTGAATGCCGTAGCTCATATGGCCTACGGAGAAGCGCTCGCTGAACTGCAGGCGCGGCGTCCCGTATCGCGGGGCTTTGCATTCCAGAGTCCGCAGGCCAAGAGCGCTTGGCGCGCCGTGAGCATCGGCCTAGCGCCGCTGCTTTTTGCACTCTATGGTGCAGTGAGACTGCGCAGGTTGCGAGGTAGGTCATGATTCGCTGGTTAATCGCTCTGACGAGCGTGCTCGCAGTCCTCGTGCTGGTCGAGAACTACGCCGTTAAGCGGCAGCGCCAGCACGATGCCCTGCATGGAACGCTCCGCCCCCTAGCGACCGTTAACAAAGACGACGTGGCTGGAATCGTAGCCGTAGCCGGAAACGGCCGCACCTGGCGCTACGTGCGCGTGGACTCCACCTGGCGATATCCAGCGTACTTCGACGCCTTTATCCAACCGCAGCGCATCGATCATCTGCTCAACAGCGTGCTACAGGCGTCGGCAAGTGTCGTCTCCAGTGAGAGCGGAGATATGCAGCGCTACGGACTGCTGCCCAACAGCCCGACGTTGACCTTGCGCACGCCATCCAATAGCACGCTACTGTCCATGCGCTTGGGCCGCGGCGCGCCCGATATACGCTCGGCCGAATCCTATGTCCAACTCGTTGGCGCTGACACGATATACCACCTGCACGCCAACCCAGCCCATGCCTTCGACAGCGGCGACCCACCCATGTTGGATCTGCGCGTTCGGCCGCGTGCGCTAAAGAGAAAGGCCATTGATCGCATATCGTTTAGCGGCTATCCAACCGTCAAGACGCTCTACCGCGAAGAGCGCGAGATGGACATGGGCGACATGCCCGGCGCTCCGCCAAGCGGTCCAATGTATGCATGGATCGGTGCATTTGCCGACGGCACGCGCGACTGCGTTACGCCAAGCGCCTATGCCTACGTGGGATTTCTCGATCGGCTGAGCTGGTCTACGCTGATTGATCCAACCTCCTACAACCAGGGGTTTAACCGCGCCCTCTTGCTCATCGACGAGGACGGCGCAGTGGACACCTTAGACGTTGGGGCCACCGTGGGAGAAGCAACCGTACTGCGCTACCGAACAACTGGACAGGTGTTTACCGTGCCCAACGCCAAGGCAGAGCTACTGTTTCCCAGCGAAGCCGCCTTATTGGACAGTCTGCCCAGACCCAATTCATACGAGCAGATAGAGCCCTACACGCCCTTCTAAGCCCGAGGCCCTCTAATGATCATAGATATGCACAGCCACGCCTGGCAGTTTCCGGAACACTTTGACGAACGTTTCCGTCAGCAGGCCCGGGACGTGGCACGCGCGGACCGCGATCTCGATCTAAGCGTAACCTACGAAGCCTATCGCGCAGGAGCGCAAACAACGGATAAAACCGTCGTGTTTGGCGGCAAAGCGCGCTTATCGGGTGTTTGGGTCGATGACGCCTACGTAGCGGACTATGTTGCGACCCATCCAGACCGGCTTATCGGATTCCTCTCCGTAGATCCGACGCAAGACGGCTGGCAGGATGAGATGCGATACGGCCATCAGGAGCTCGGCTTAAAGGGTATAAAACTGCTCTCTATGTACGCCGGCTTTTATCCACACGATCCACTGCTTGAACCGCTTTGGCAGTATGCCAGCGAAAACCATCTGCCCGTGCTCTTGCACACCGGCACCACGTTTGTCGCGCAGGCGCCCATAGACTGTACCCTACCGCGTCATCTCGACCCGGTCGCGACAAAATACCCGGATGTGAAAATTGTCATGGCGCATCTCAGTCATCCCTATGAAGGGGAATGCGTCGCCGTTATTCGCAAACACCCCAACGTCTACACCGACGTCAGCGCACTCCACTACCGACCGTTTCAGTTCTACAACAGCCTCATGCTCGTGCAGGAATACGGCGTCTGGCATAAACTGCTCTTTGGCAGCGATTATCCCTTTACCACCATCGATGCATCAATCGCCGGTATTCGCTCATTAAACGACATGCTGGAAGGCACGGCGCTACCGCGCTTGGACTCCGACGAAATCGAGGCACTCATTCATCGCGACAGCTTGAGCCTGCTCGGATTAGAGTAGTCGCTCTCCACATACACGGCGAGTGAGTTCGATCTAAGTGAGACAGACCCAAATCACGAATGTAATTTGACAGCGTGCTACAAGCGCCATAGATTGCCCCAGCGAGTTAACACACTCACCATACATGAAAGGTTCAGGTCGCGATGGATGCACTTAAGTTCATCGCGATAATAGGGAAGGCAGTGTAAGTCTGCCGCGGTCCCGCCACTGTAACCGGTCGACGGAAAACCCGTCAAGTCGAAGACGCAACGCCCACTGACCTTAACTAGGTTGGGAAGGGGTCTCGATTCGAACCGGAAGCCAGGAGACCTGCCTGAACTTAGGCGACAATAACCTTCGTTGGAAAGGTGGTCTCCGGTGCACCGTACTAGCACCCAAGCCCCATCTGATCATCAGGTGGGGTTTTTTATTGCACTGTGCTGCGCGCACGCGCTATTTGCGCTGCCCATCTCTGCTTCAGTCGAGTGGACCGGCCGCATTTACGATGCAGAGGGCAATCCCGTACCCTCTGCGCTAATAACGTTTTTTCCCGAGTCAGCCACTCATCATTCCCATTCGACCTACAGTGATAGCACGGGCACCTATCGCCTATCTTCTCCCGACCACTCTTCCGGCCATGTGCGCATTGAGGCCCTCGGCTATAAGCCGCTCAGCCAGCCTGTCGACCCAGGCCGCCAATCAAGCGCATTGGATTTCCACTTGGAGCTGCATCCACTGCTCATGGATGAGCTTGTCATCCATCGGCGCCGTTCGGAAGACGATGCCTCTTTTGTCGAGAAGATTAGCGTAGATCGCAGCAACGGCAGCCTAGTGCAGGTGCTTGATGCAGCAACGGGTCTCAACATACGGCGCTACGGCGGGCTCGGCAGCTTCAGCACCGTTTCCATCCGCGGCTCAACGGCAGAACAGGTCCAGGTTTTTCTCGACGGCGTGCCGCTCAACAGCGCCAGCGGCGGTGGAGTCGATATCGGCCGCTTGCCGTTGGCTGGCGTCCAGCAGATAGAAATACACCGCGGCAACGTGCCGTCTCAGTTGGGCGGCAACAGCATCGGGGGCGTCGTACACATGCGCACTCGGGGACTCGATGCTCCGGAACATACGCGGCTTAACGCCAGCGGAGGCTCGTTCAGAACGCGACAGCTCGGCCTCTCCCACGGCAGCCGTTTAGGCCCATGGAGCTACCTGTCGTTGCTCGACTACAGTGCCAGTGACAACACGTTCCGCTTTTGGGATGACAACGGCACCGAATACAACAACCAAGACGACGAGTGGGCGACGCGGCGCAACAGTGACTTCTCCTCGCTGCGCCTGCTTAACAAAGTGGGTAGAGCGATCGGCACC
>Ga0181585_10003753_pt1 | contig 13278 bp, 10 predicted proteins | sample 071ome_29_FD_132469 | JGI IMG/M metagenome (GOLD analysis project Ga0181585, IMG submission 132469) | Coastal salt marsh microbial communities from the Groves Creek Marsh, Skidaway Island, Georgia - 071407BT metaG (megahit assembly) | ecosystem: Environmental > Aquatic > Marine > Intertidal... | reverse complement strand
CATCCCACACGGTCAGGATGTCGCGGTGCGCCAGACCTGCGTCGAGCAATTCGCGGATCACATATCCCATCCCGCCTGCGGCATGGAAATGATTCACATCGCCTTCGCCATTGGGATAGACGCGCGCGATCAGCGGCACGACGCTGGAAAGCTCGCTGAGATCATTCCAATCGAATTGAACGCCCGCTGCACGAGCCATTGCGGGGATGTGGATCGCGTGGTTGGTTGATCCGCCGGTGGCGAGCAGGCCGACGGCAGCGTTGATGATCGCTTTTTCGTCAACCATCTTTGCCATCTTGCGTTCACGCGTCCCGGCTAGCTCGACCAAGCGATGCACCGCGGCGCGATCCAGCGCTTGGCGCAATTTTGTGCCGGGCTGGATGAAGGCGCTGCCGGGGATGTGCATCCCCATCATCTCCATCATCATCTGGTTCGAATTAGCGGTGCCGAAGAAGGTACAAGTACCGGGCGAATGATAGCTGGCGCTTTCGCTTTCGAGCAGTTCGGCGCGGGTCGCCTTGCCTTCTGCATAAAGCTGGCGGACGCGCTGTTTTTCCTTGTTGGCAATCCCGCTGGGCATCGGGCCAGATGGCACGAAAACGGCGGGCAAATGGCCGAAACGCAGCGCACCTATCATCAGGCCGGGCACGATCTTGTCGCAAATGCCCAGCAGCGCCACGCCCGAATACATTTGATGGCTCAACGCGACACCGGTCGACAGCGCGATCACATCACGGCTGAAGAGCGAGAGTTCCATCCCGTCCTCGCCCTGTGTCACGCCGTCACACATGGCAGGCGTGCCGCCTGCCACTTGCGCGGTAGCGCCAACTTCACGGGCGTAGACCTTCAGTCGTTCAGGATAGCGGCTATAGGGCTGATGCGCGGACAGCATATCGTTGTAAGCGCTCACGATGCCGATATTGGGGCTCGTACCTTGGCGGAGCGTCTCCTGATCTTCGACCGCACCGGCAAAAGCGTGCGCGAGATTCGAACAGGATACCGCATTCATATCGGGCATGCGGTCCGCTTCGCGATCCATCAGATCCAGGTAGGACTGACGGCTATCGCGCGACTTTTCGATCACGCGCGCGGTCACTTTGGCAATAGTTGAGTTCAATTCACTCATGCCAGCTTACTCCGTCACGTTCTGTCAGCGCTATGGCGGCGCTTGGGCCCCAACTGCCCGCTGTATAGGTTTTCGGTGTTTGCCCGCTCGATTGCCAAACCTCGCGAATGGTATCGATCCACTGCCACTGCGCCTCTACCTCGTCACGACGAACGAATAGCGTCTGATCACCTTCGATCAGATCCAGCAGCAGCCGTTCGTAGGCGATCCGGCGGTGTTGCCCTACAAAGGCATCAGGCATGGCAATGTCCAAAGGAACCTGGCGAAGTCGAATGCCTTCGCGGTCAAGCCCGGGCACTTTGGTCATAAGTGACAAAGTGACATTCTCTTCCGGCTGGATTCCGATCACCAGCCGGTTGGGCTGCATCGTCGCGCCTTTGCCAGCAAAGATCGAATGCGGCACGCAGCGAAATTGAACTACGATTTCGGTCACACGCTCAGGCAGGCGTTTGCCGGTACGCAGGTAAAACGGCACGCCTTTCCAGCGCCAATTGTCGACATGGCCCTTTATCGCAACGAATGTCTCGGTGCCGGAATCCTTGCCGAGTTCGTCATCATAGCCCGGCACGGCTTCGCCACTGATTGCGCCAGCGCGATATTGTCCGGTTACAGTATCTCCGACTGCAACTTTTCGGAGGGCACGCAGGACTTTGACCTTCTCGTCGCGCACGGCAGTTGCGTCAAAGTCGCTGGGCGGCTCCATCGCTACCAATGCAAGCAATTGCAGCATGTGGTTCTGCACCATGTCGCGCAGTGCGCCACTGTCGTCATAATAGCCGACGCGCGATTCCAGACCGATAGTCTCAGCGACAGTGATCTGGACGTGGTCAATATGCGCTGCATTCCAGATCGGTTCGAACATGAGGTTCGCAAACCTCAGCGCGAGCAGGTTCTGGACCGTCTCCTTGCCTAAATAGTGGTCGATCCGGAAAATCCGGTCCTCTGGAAATGCGGTCGCGACTGCATCATTGATCTCGCAGCTTGAACCAAGGTCGGTGCCAAGCGGTTTTTCCAGGCACATGCGCACGTTTGCGCCGTCGAGCCCGGCATGCTGCAAGCCTTTTATGGTCGGTTCAAACAGACTGGGTGCTGTCGACAGGAAGATTGCCAGGCCTTGCTTGGGCTCACCGACCTTTTCCGCCAGTTCCTTGAACCCATCCAGCGAAGTTGCATCAAGCGGTTGATAGCTGAGTCGGTTCAGGAATTCTGCCATTCCGCCGCGTCGCTCGGCGGGCATATACTTTTCCAAAGCTTCGCGGGCGAAGTTGCGGAATTCCGCATCGGACATTTCAGACCGAGCTGTGCCAATGATCTTCAAATCAGAAGCGATCAGGCCGTCAGCATGCAGCGCGCTGAGCGAAGGCAAAAGCATACGCTGCGCGAGGTCACCTGTGGCCCCGAACAGCAAGATTCGGTCAGCGGTAAACTGTTCGCTGCCTGTCGAAGACACTTCCATCTAAACGCTTCTCCCACGGATGGTCTCACCACCATCTAGCGCACCGCACAATTCTCGGCCATAGCATCGCATAGCTATGCACGGATCGTAACAAGAATTTCGGCCATGAAAGGGAGAGAAATGGACGCGACCCGCAAGCCTATGCGCGTCACAAGTTTTGATGTGGCTGAAAAGGCTGGCGTCAGCCAGTCGACAGTTTCGCGCGCATTGTCTGGTTCCGCGGTTATTACAGAGGCAACGCGAACCCGCGTTCTCGAAGCCGCAAGCGAACTGGGCTATTTCGTTGACGAACGCGCAGCGCGACTGCGGCGCGGGCATACAGGCACGTTGGCGACAGTTGTGATATCAAAGCCGGGCGGCGGTGCGCGCGATGTCAATCCGTTCTCCTACGCCTTGCTGGGGGGCATCTGCGCAGCTGCCGCGGATCGCGGGCTGGAAGTCCTGGTCTCTCTGCAAGCCGACGAAGACAAGCTGTTCGGCCACTATGTCGAACGCGGGCAGGCAGAAGGGCTGATCGTGATCGGCACCACCGCAAATCGCGCAGCTTGGGACTATTTCCGCAAAGTGGGCGAGACGAGCCAGCCGATCGCCTATTGGGGCTCGCCCTTGGGTGATCTCGACTGGGTCAGTTCGGACAATGATGCTGGTGCGCGGCTGGCAGCTGACCACCTTGTGCAGCGCGGGTGCAAGAATCTCGTGTGCATCGGGTCGCACGATTCGGTTCAGCGCCAGTTTGCCGAACGCACGGACAGTTTTCTCGATCAAGCCAGGAAGCTCGGCAAATCTGCGGAACTGATTGAAATCGAACATGGTCGGGAACGCCGCGAACAGGGGCGCCTTGCGGCCAAAGCGCTGATCGACAGTGGCAAGGCGTTTAACGGCGTGTTCGCCGTGTGTGACGCCATTGCGTTTGGAGTTCTGGAAGCATTTCAGGCCGCAGGAATCGAAATGCCGGGCAAGGTCAAAGTCGTTGGTTTCGACGGGATCCCTGCTGGCGAGCTCTCAAATCCGCCTCTTACGACCATTGAGCCCGATCTTGATCAGGCGGGTCGCTTGCTGGTTGAAGCGGTGACAGCTGGTGAAGAGGTAGAACATCCCAGCATACGGCGTGTACGGGTGCGCTTGCTGGAGCGGGCAAGTAGTTAGGGCAGCCCTTTTAGGCTAGGCAATCACCCCGAACAGATCGTGCGCGTCGGCATCTTCGATTTCGACCTGTACAATGTCACCTGACTTGAGCGTCGCCGCGACATTGCGGAGATAAACCGCACCATCGATTTCTGGCGCATCGGCCTGTGATCTGCCGGCTGCGCCGATGTCGCCATCTTCGTCTGGCTCGCCCACCTCATCGATGATCACGGGCAAGGTCTTGCCGATCTTTGCCTGAAGTTTAGCCGCGCTGATCTGCTCGGTCACTTCCATCACGCGGGCATAGCGCTCTTCCTTGACCTCCTCAGGCACGTGATCGGGCAGCGCATTGGCCTGCGCACCTTCGACCGGCTCGAAACGGAACGCGCCAACGCGGTCGAGCTGAGCCTCCTCCAGCCAATCGAGCAGATACTGGAAATCTTCTTCGGTCTCGCCCGGAAAGCCGACGACGAAGCTCGAACGCACGGCGATATCGGGGCAGATTTCGCGCCAACCCTTCAGCCGCTCAAGCACCTTTGCTTCGTTCGCGGGGCGCTTCATTGCCTTGAGCACTTTGGGCGAAGCGTGCTGGAAAGGGATGTCGAGGTATGGCGTAAGCAAGCCTTCCGCCATCAGCGGGATCACCGCATCGACATGCGGGTATGGATAGACATAATGGAGGCGCACCCACGGTTGTTCGCCATCCGGTGTTTTGAGTTGCCCCAGTTCACGCGCCAGATCGGTCATATGCGCGCGCACTTCGCGGCCCTTCCACGTCCGGGCCTCATGTCGTGTATCGACACCGTAGGCAGACGTATCCTGGCTGATCACCAGCAGTTCTTTCGTGCCCGCCGCCACCAGTTTTTCTGCTTCGCGCAGGACAGCATCAACCCGCCGACTAGCGAGTTTTCCGCGCAAGTCCGGGATAATGCAGAATGCACAGGAGTGATTGCAGCCTTCGCTGATCTTCAGATAGCTATAGTGACGCGGAGTGAGTTTTACATCCGGCTGCGGGATGAGGTCTACAAATGGGCCTTGGCTTGGTGGAGCATGCTTATGCACTGCTTCCACGACCTGTTCGTATTGATGCGCGCCAGTTACGGCCAGAACTTGCGGGTGAGCAGCGCGGATCGCGTCAGCTTTTTCGCCCATACATCCTGTCACAATCACACGGCCATTTTCAGCGATCGCTTCACCAATCGCGGCCAGGCTTTCTTCCTTGGCGGAATCGAGAAAGCCGCAAGTGTTGACCAGCACCACGTCAGCCCCGGTATAATCCGGGCTCATCGCATAACCATCGGCGCGCAGGCGCGTGAGAATACGTTCGGAATCGACCAGCGCCTTTGGGCAGCCGAGTGAGATCATGCCAACTTTCTTGGCTTCAGGTAATTGCGTGGCAGTTTTGTTCATAGTTGGCGCGCCCACTACACGAGCGCGCGCAAATGCGCTAGCCAGTCTCTATCGGACCGGATTTCGGGGAGGATGTTATGGATCTGTTTGCCGTCAATTGGATTGGTGTTTTTCTCGCAGCCTTGGCGGGGTTTGTTGTTGGCGGGATATGGTATGGCCCGGTCATAGGCAAAAAGTGGATGGGCGCGGTTGGCCTGACCGAAGCACAGATCAAGGAAGGCAATATGCCGCTGATCTATGGCGGTGCGTTACTGTTCTCGCTGCTCGCCAGCTGGACGTTGGCACACACTTTTCAAAGCTATGCTGATGTCGGCGCTGATTTGTCAGTTGTCGCAAAGATCATGACAGCATTCGGTGCGGCGCTGGGGTTCATTGTCCCGGCTATCGGCACGAATTATCTCTTCAGCCAGAAAAGCAAAGGGCTGTTCTTTATCGACGCGAGCTATTGGCTATTGTTCTATATCGCGATGGGAACGGTGCACGCTTATCTGCCCTAGGGCTTCAGGCGCCATCACCGTTTGTTTCGCCATTCGTGGTCGGGACAATCTCGACCACGACATCGCCTGCCTCAAGTTGCTGGCACTCGTCTTCCCAGAAGCCGAGAACTTTGCCGCCGCGATAGACCCGCAAACCGCGCCCGCCCGAGCTGAGTTCGCTGATGGATTTGCCGGCCTCTTCGGATGTGACCTTGCGTTCGACCAATTGGACGCGGCCGGTGACTGAGGCGAGGTCTGCCAGATAATCCGCGATGTGCGCGCCCTTGGCGCTTCCGGCCAGCAGCAACCCGGTAAAGCGCACCGGATTGATCACATTGTTCGCGCCGGCTTGCCGCGCGAGTATCTCGTTATCGTCCGCACGTACGACAACGCTGATCGGCACGTCCGGCGCAAGATGGCGTACCGTCAGCACGATCAGGATCGAAGTGTCATCGCGGCCTGCCGAAACCAGGACGTTCTGCGCCTGGCGGATACGTACAGCTTCCAAAGTGGAATCGCGGGTTGCGTCTGCCGCAATGACGTTGCAGCCGAGCTTTTCCGCCTCTTTCAGCCGGTCTTCGCTTGGGTCCACAACCACGATATTGCGCGCGTCCGTGCCGCGTTCAATCAGTTCATTCACGCTCTCAGAGCCGGAGATACCGAACCCCAGAACGATGATGTGACCTTCGAGGTTTTCCTGAATACGGGCCATGCGCCACTTCTCCCAGCTGCGCTTGATGATGAAATTATAGGCTGTGCCAACGAAAATGAAGAACACTGCAAAGCGGATCGGTGTGACGATGATCGCTTCAACCATGCGCGCACGATCTGTAACCGGTGTGATATCGCCAAAACCGGTCGTTGTGACAGAGATCATCGTGAAATAGACGACATCGAGGAAGCTGACATCGCCATCGACTGCATCCTGAAGTCCGCCGCGATCCCACCAATGGATCAGGACAACAATCGAAAGCAGCAGAAGGGCAAGGCCCAGACGGATGCTAAGGTCGCCCCACACCGGCACATTGACCGCACGCCTTAGGGGCTTGAATCCCTTGCCGCGAACGCGCCGTTGCGGGTGAGATGGCACAATTCTGTCGAGCGGCTTTTTCATTCCTGTCGTAGCTCTAATGCCCTTCGAAGCGCTGCGCCAGCCCTGCCAGCGAAGCATGATGGGTCAGGTCAAGCTGTAGCGGAGTGATGGAGATACAATCATCGGCGATCGCTTCCAGATCTGTGCCATGATCGGGAGTGTGTTCAATCGCATCCAGCCCAAACCAGTAATAGCGCTGGCCGCGCGGATCGCGCGCTTCGATCACACTGCTGCGATCATAGTCATGAAAGCCTTGGCGAACCACGCGCATTCCCTGGACATCTTCCGGCGCGCGGCAGGGAAAGTTGATGCTGACCAGAGTGCGCAGTTCGAACGGCGCATCAAGCAGCGGCTGAATCGCTCTCGGGCCCCAGTGGCGCGCGGCGGCAAAACGGTCATCCCAAGCGGGGCGTTCCTGCTTCATCACCTGGCTCATCGCGATCGACTTGATGCCAGCAAGCGCGCCTTCCATCGCAGCGGACACTGTGCCTGAATAGGTAAGGTCATCGCCCAGATTAGCGCCCGCATTGACGCCTGACAGGATCAGATCGGGTGGGCTGTCGAGTACTTGCTTGAGGCCGATCGAGATCGCATCGGTCGGCGTGCCGGTGACTGACCAGCGTCGCGCGCTGTGCTTGCGCAAGCGGACCGGCATGGACAGCGTCAGAGAGTGCCCCGCACCCGTCTGATTGTCCGAAGGCGCGCAGACCCATACATCGTCGCTGAATTGACGCGCGATCTCTTCCAGCACCGCGAGGCCGGGGGCATGGATCCCGTCATCATTGGTGACTAATATGCGCATCAGGCCGCTGGCTCCAGCTTGGTCAAGCCGCCCATGTAGGGGCGCAATGCTTCGGGCACTGTTATGCTACCATCGGCGTTCTGGTAATTCTCCAGCACGGCGACCAGCGTCCGCCCGACTGCCAAGCCCGATCCATTCAATGTGTGTACGAATTCGGTCTTCTTTTCGCCTTCGGGGCGATAGCGGGTTTTCATCCGCCGCGCCTGGAAATCGCCAGTGTTCGAGCACGAGCTGATTTCGCGATAGGCGCCCTGTCCGGGCAGCCAGACCTCTAGATCGTAAGTCTTGCGCGCGCCAAAGCCCATGTCGCCGGTGCACAGCAAAACTTTGCGATAGGGCAGGTCAAGCGCTTGCAGGATGGCCTCGGCAGCTTCGGTCATGCGTTCATGTTCGGCTTCGCTATCTGCCGGACGAACGATGCTGACCAGTTCGCATTTTTCGAACTGATGCTGACGGATGAAGCCGCGCGTATCCTTGCCAGCCGCACCGGCTTCGCTGCGGAAGCAAAGCGTCAGGCCAGTTAGTCGCATGGGCAGAGCGCTATCGTCGAGAATCTCGCCCATTACCGGAGCTGTCAGGCTGACTTCGGACGTGGGGATCAGCCAGCGATCATCCGTTGTGCGAAAGCTATCTTCTGCAAACTTTGGCAGTTTGTCGGTGCCGTACATGGCATCGTCTTTGACGAGTACGGGAGGATTGCATTCGGTATAGCCATATTCGCGGGTTTGCCGGTCGAGCATGAACTGGCCCAGTGCGCGGTGCAGCCGTGCCATGTCGCCACGCAGGAATGTGAACCGCGCGCCGGAAATCTTTGCGCCGGTGTCGAACTCCATGCCGAGATTGGGGCCGATATCCGCATGCTCCTTCGGCTCGAAGTCAAAGCTGCGCTTTTCGCCCCAGGTCGATACTTCGACGTTGTCGCTCTCGTCAGCGCCATCGGGCACATCGTCAGCCGGCAGGTTTGGAATGACTGCAAGCATATCCTCCAACTGCTTTTCTGCGGCGCGTGAAGTTTCTTCAAGGGCGGGCAGCGTCTCCTTCAGCTCGGATACTTCGGCTTTAAGCGCGTCGGCGGTTTCTTTGTCGCCTTTGCCCATGGCCTGACCGATCAGCTTTGATGCTTCGTTTCGGCGGTTCTGCGCTTCTTGCAGGCGCGTCGCGGAGGCACGGCGAACCTCGTCGGCTTCGATCAGCTTAGCGGATACAGGCTCTAGCCTGCGCCGCACCAGCTTTGCGTCAAAGGCTTCCGGGTTCTCTCGGATAAATCGGATATCATGCATGGGCAGCGCCTATGCACGAGGCCAGAATGCATTTCCAGTGATTAGCGCGCGAACCGGACTTGCTGCACAAAGATTGCGGCCCTGACCCGCAAGATGCAGGTCAGGGCCACAGGGAGAGCTGGTGGTATTGGGACTCGCTTAGAAGCGGATCTCGCCAGTCACGAAGACCCGGCGCGGATCGCCATAGAAGCCGGTCAGCGTTCCTTCGAGGCCCAGCGTTGACGCGAGGGGCGCTCCGCTTGTTCCGCAGCGGGCGAATTCCGCACCGGTTTGGGCGAAATTCATGCCTGGGCCTTGATAGGGATGAATGTCTTTGTTGGCCTGCGCTTTGCAATATGGGACGAAGGCAATCGAACGCCGGAAGAGGTTGCTGCGACTGTCAATGACATGCTAGAAATGGGATTGCCCGAAAAGGCCAGAGCTAGGCTGTTTCGACAACGGCTAGTTTGCCAGGATTGCCCCGAGCCTTGCGAGCCATCCTTTGATCGCAGCGCCATCGGTTCCGCGCACTTCACGCGGGCATTCCAGGCAATAGGCCTGAACCCCTTGCACCATTGTCAATCGTTCAAGATCTCCTAGCGCGCGTGAGACCTGGCCGGTCTGCTGCCGCGCGAACACGGCGAACATATCGCCGGCAGGCGCGCGAGCTTCCGAATTGTTCGTCAGTATCTGCCGGATCAGCGAATCATAGCTCGTTTCCGCGCTTCCCAGCCGTTTGGCATGCCAGCCATTGTCTTCCAGACCCGCTTCTTTGGCGGCCCATTCGAGCGCCTCTTGCAGCCCGCCGAACTGGTCGACCAACCCAAGCTGGCGTGCAGTGCCGCCGTCCCAGACGCGGCCCTGCCCGATCTCGTCCACCCGCGCAGCGTCCATTCCGCGTCCCTCAGCGACCTGGTTCAGGAAATCGCGGTAGCTGTCCTCTACGCTTGCTTGCAGAATGGCATCCACCTCTGGTGTGAAGCCATCGAAGATATCCGGCTGGCCAGACAGCGGCGTGGTTCGGATCCCGTCCGCATTGATGCCGAACCGTTCGGCTGTGCCTTCGAACGTCGGAATAACCGAGAATACACCGATTGAGCCGGTTACTGTCTCTGGCTGAGCGAAAATCCGATCTCCGGTTGAAGCGATCGCATAGCCAGCGCTCGCTGCGATGTTCGCCATCGATACCACGATGGGAATATCCTTATCCTTGTGACGCAAAATCGCGCGACGGATCTGCTCAGATCCGGTCATGGTGCCGCCCGGCGTATCGATGCGGACAACCAGCGCCGCCAGATCATCATTCAAGGCATTGTCGAGCAGTTCAGCAATCCGGTCTCCGCCGGCGGTTCCAGGGCCCGCTTCACCGTCAACAACATTACCGGCGATTGTAACGATGCCGATCGCCCGGCCACTTCGATCCTCACCAACATCAGCGAGATATGGCCTGAGGCCGGTCGATGCAAAGGCGCCCGGCATGTCGTTCCAGCTGTCCTTGCCGGCCAATTCCGCTACGCGGTCTCCCCATTCAACTCGGCTGCCAATCTTGTCGACCAGACCAGCGTTCAGCGCTGCTGTGGCAAGATCTCCATTGGCTGATTGGATCCACTCCACCGGGTCCGACGTCACGCGTTCAAGGTCAGCCGCTGGCCGCGCTTTCTTCACATTGGCTTGCCACTCTTCCCACAAGGATGCGAGCAGGCCGCCGATGTTCTCGCGTGCTTCGGAAGATAGAGTATTGCGTGAATAAGGCTCTGTCGCGGCCTTGAATGTGCCAACGCGGTAGATCCGCGCGTTAACGCCATACTCTTCGAGCAGATCACCAAACATCAGAAAGGACCCGCCAGGCCCCGCTGCGATGGCGCCGCCCAATGGATCAACCCATACCTCGCTCGCGTTCGCAGCCAGATGCAACGCGTCGTCTGAATAGGCCAGCGCATAGGCAACAACCGGTTTTTCCGCCGCGCGAACCCGCGCCAGCGCCTCGCCAATTTCCTGCATATGGACCTGTCCACCGCCCAGAAAACGCGAGAGATCAAGCGCGACCGCTTTGATACGATCATCGCCCGCGGCTGCGTCAATCGCGCGGACAAGCTCGTTTACTTCAAATTCGGTGACAGGCGCCTGCTGGTTGATCAACGCCTGGATCGGATCGATGACCGCGCGTTCCTCGACAACATAGCCGTCCAGTTCAAGCAGCAATGCGCCATCGTGAACCATGCCGGGGCTAGGGCGCGCAGACAGGATCGCAAACAGCATCGCAAAGAACAGCAGCATGAACAGCAGAACCAAGCCATCCTTGATCCCGACCAGAAGCCGCCAAACCTTGCCTGCAAAACTCATATTGTCATCTTTCAATCGGGTGCTGTGTACATAAACTAGGGCGCGCGCTGCAAAGTTCCACCTTCTTTAGCCGAATATGCCGTCGAGTGCGCAATATGGTTCGTTCAACAGCTTGAGCGGTGGATTGTGCCGATTCAGGCTGGACGGTTGGATAAATCCAACTTAAAGGGCGCCATATGCACGATTTGCTCCTTGAAATTGAACAATTCTGCCAGCGAAATGACATGTCGGAAACGCGTTTCGGCGAGCTGGCGATGAACGACAAGCCGTTCGTGTCGCAATTGAAGGCAGGCCGTGATTTGCGCGGCAGCACAGCCACGAAGTTGCGCGAATTCATGGCGGGATACGAGGCCAATCAACCTGCCGCGGCTGACAGTTCGGGCAGGTTTCCGGCCGGGCGAATGGCGTTTCCGCATCGCGGATTACTGGGCATCGGACATCTGGAGCGCCACGAGATTCTTTATGTGCTGGATCAGGCGGAACAATGGATCCGTCTGAACCGCCAGCGGAGCAAGCACAGCGATCTGCTGTCAGGCCTGACCATTATCAATGCCTTCTTCGAAAATTCAACGCGAACGCTGCTGAGCTTCGAAATCGCGGGCAAGCGCCTGGGCGCGGATGTTGTCAATATGCATGCCGCGCAATCGAGCGTGAAGAAGGGTGAGACGCTGATCGACACGGCAATCACTTTGAATGCCATGCGCCCCGATGCAATTGTTATCCGCCATGCTTCCAGCGGCGCGACCCAGTTGATTGCTGACAAGGTCGATTGCCCGGTGCTCAATGCCGGTGATGGCCAGCACGAACACCCGACGCAGGCACTGCTGGATGCGCTCGCGCTGCGACATGCCTTGCAGGCGCGCGGTGAGACGGCGGAGGATTTCACCGGGCTCACGATCACGATATGCGGGGACATTCTGCACAGCCGTGTCGCGCGGTCCAACCTTCTGTGTCTGCAAGCTCTCGGAGCGACTGTACGCTTGTGCGCTCCTCCCGCGCTTATGCCGGCAAATGTCGAGGCGATAGGAGCAGAGCCGTTTCATGATTTCGATGCAGCGCTATCGGGCAGTGATGTGGTGATGATGCTGCGTTTGCAGACTGAGCGGATGCAGGGGCAGTTCATCCCTTCCGCGCGCGAATATCATCATTTGTACGGCCTGACCGAGGAACGATTGAAGCGCGCGGCGCCAGATGCGCTGGTGATGCATCCGGGGCCCATGAACCGGGGCGTAGAGATCGACAGCGATGTAGCGGACATGATCGATCGTTCAATCATCACACGGCAGGTTGAAATGGGCGTTGCGGTACGCATGGCATGCCTTGATATCCTGACGCGCGAGACGCGCGGTGTGGAGAGCTGGGCATGAAGCAGGCTTCACCCATCACAATTACAAACGGACGCGTCGTTACTGGCGAGGGCGTGAAAGAGGGCGCGGTCCGCCTGGTGGCCGGGCTGATCGATGCGCTAGGCGATATCGCACCGCAAGATGGCGACGAGATCGTCGATGGGAGGGGACGGGTGATCGCTCCGGGGCTGGTCGATCTGAGTGTATTCGCTGTCGACAAGCCCGCGTTCCATTTCGGCGGGATTACACGCGCGGCTTTGATGCCAGACCAATCCCCCCCGCTCGATTTGCCGAGCCGGGTCAGCTATATCGCGAAGAGCGGGAAGCCTGACCTTTGGGTGCATCCGCTCGCGGCAGCCACACGTGACTTGGGCGGTCAGCAATTGGCAGAACTGGGCCTGATGAAAGAGGCCGGCGCGCGCGGCGTTTCGACCGGTCGCGGCTGGATCGCAGACAGCGGCGTGATGCTGCGGTTGATGCAATATGCCGCCATGCTGGACCTGGTCGTGGTAAGTCATGCCGAGGACAGCGGACTGGCCGGAGATGCCGCTGTGACGGCTGGCGAAATGGCGAGCCGGCTGGGATTGCCCAGCGCGCCCGCCGAAGCCGAAGTGCTGGCGGTGGCGCGCGACATCGCGCTGGCCGAGATGAGCAGCGCGCGACTGCATATCCGCCAGGTTACCACCGCAGCTGCGCTTGATCTGGTGCGCGCGGCGAAGGCGCGCGGCGTTGCCGTTACCGCAGGTGTAACACCGGCGCACTTTATGCTCTCAGACTTGGCGACCGCTGAATTTCGCACGTTTGCGCGGCTTTCGCCTCCCTTGCGCAGCGAGCCTGATCGT
>Ga0181585_10003751_pt1 | contig 13282 bp, 11 predicted proteins | sample 071ome_29_FD_132469 | JGI IMG/M metagenome (GOLD analysis project Ga0181585, IMG submission 132469) | Coastal salt marsh microbial communities from the Groves Creek Marsh, Skidaway Island, Georgia - 071407BT metaG (megahit assembly) | ecosystem: Environmental > Aquatic > Marine > Intertidal... | reverse complement strand
CCTTTCTTGAGAAAAAGTCCCTAGAAATTACGCCGGGCCGTCCCAAGTAATCGAGATTAATCTAACAAGTAAAAAATCTCTTGCGCTCCGCGCGAGAAAAAAAATCAATAGAGTACCGTAGATTTTGTTAAATTGTTCTGCGCAGTGTATACCTAATACACAAGCAGAGTAATTTAGCAAAATATGCGGTACTATATTGTTTTTTTTTTAGTTGTAGTGGGGTTTGTCTAGTTTTATTGCAGAATTAAAGTCAGTTATCGCCTTGCTAAGTGATTTAACCTGCGCATGTGCTAGCCCTCTATAATGATAGGCTTCAGTGTAATTACCATCTAACTCAAGAGCTTTTGAAAAGTCAGTTATAGCTTGTTGGTAATTTTCTGAATTGAAATAATTCATCCCTCTAGAGAAGTAAGCTTCTTTAAATTTAGGATCCAACTTGATTGCAGCGCTATACATTTGTAAAGCATCTTCAACTCTACCTTTTTGATCAGCAGCCTCACCTCTGTTAAAGAAGGCTTTAGCTCTAATAAGCTTAGCTTGGTCCATTACTAATTGAGGTATTAGTTTGTAATGTTGGTTTACATAGTGATCAAATTTCTCACTATTAAGTTTAGGGGTTACTTTATGTAACTTAGATACTTTGTTAATCCTTTTGCTAACTAGCTTTTTAAGGTTACGTAAACCTTGTTCATCAAGCTCGTTAATGTTTATTTGTTTAACGTCAGTAGGGAAGTTTTTAACTCTGTTGTTTAGATTAAATTTACGATCTAACGCACCAATAACATATTTGTCATCTTCTGCTAGGCGAGAGATGGTGTATTCAATGATGTTTTTAACATTGTTTTGAAAGTTCTTATCGGAAGTTTTTTCAGTGTTTACAACTTCTATTCTTTTATGCTCTAGATTTACGCTTAAATTCTTTTTAGCTAGAATATAAGAGATTGCATACACGATATTTAAGCTAAAAAAGTTGGAGATTTGCTTAGGGGTATCATATAGCTTGCTATAACCTACAGCCACATTACCGCTGAAAAAATTATAGATTCTGATGTTTGAACTTTTATTTAAGTCGATAACACCGCTAACTTTGTTTTTTTGAGTGTTTTTATCTAGGCAGTGAATTTTAATTGGACAATTTTGTACAAATTTAAGGCTCGCATTTAATTTCTTAAAGATGTCTTGTTTAGAAAGTGATTCACGGCAACAATCAATGATTAGGTTGCTTAGAAAACGTAAATTTTCAGTAGTTACGCCTTCAAATAATTTTTCTACAATGATTGAAAAATAGTTTTCTTCTGCCTTAACAATGATGATTGAGAATTTGTTATCTAAATCAAGCATTGAGATTTCTTCTGCTAATAATTTAATAGCATCAATTCTTTGAGTTGATTTGTCATGAATTTTTAAGTTTAGCTCAAAAGTATGATGTAAAAGTTGTTTAATGCTTGAAACATCTTCTTCACTATTGTCACATAGGTCGAAAATAGATTTGATAATCTCAGCTTTAATCAATAGCTTAGATTGAACATTTTTGTAGTCACCGCTATATTCATAATTCCTTAAATGATGGGCAAAACGTCTAAGCTCTTCCTTAGCGTTGCTGCTACCTAAAAGGTTTTTCAAATAAATAATTTGGCTTTCCAAATTTTTTCCATAATCAGTTTTTGTGTTCATAGTTTAAATATAAAAATTCAATGACTTAAGCGGCGATCTTAGTATAAAAATTTAAATTGTTAAGCATTAAATTATATTTTTTAGAAAAAAAGTTAATTTGACAGGGGAGAATAAATATAATAAAAATTGCGGTTCAGATATTTGACTAGATAGTATATGAAAGAACATTCTATAGTAGCACAACTTGCACAGAAAAGGCAGCAAGCTAGGCGTGGCGGTGGACCGGAAAAAATAAAAGTTCAGCATGGTAAAGGTAAATTAACAGCTCGTGAGAGATTAGAGATCTTGTTAGATCCAGAGTCTTTTGAGGAGTATGGTCTTTATGTTGAACATCGTTGTGCCAATTTTGGTATGGAAAATAACAAGACCCCAGGTGATGGTGTAATCACAGGACAGGGTACAATAAATGGACGTTTAGTATTTGTTTACAGTCAGGACTTTACTGTGATGGGAGGTTCTTTAAGTGAAACTAATGCTAGAAAAATTTGTAATATCCTAGATAAGGCTATGCAAGTTGGGGCTCCTGTGATCGGTATTAACGATTCAGGTGGAGCAAGAATTCAAGAAGGTGTAGATTCTTTAAGTGGTTATGGAGAAATTTTTCAAAGAAACGTAACTGCTTCTGGAGTTGTACCACAGATTTCAGCAATTATGGGCCCTTGTGCAGGTGGAGCTGTATATTCGCCAGCTTTAACTGATTTTATATTTATGTCTCAAGGTACTTCTTACATGTTTGTAACTGGTCCTGATGTGGTTAAGACGGTTACTCACGAAGAAGTGACTCAAGAAGAGTTAGGTGGAGCTAAAGTCCATAATGCAGTGTCAGGTGTATCTGATTTTCAATTTGATAATGATATTGATACTTTACTAAAAATTAGAGAATTAACTAATTACTTACCAAGTTCGAATCGTTCTGAGATTCCTGCTATTGAGAATCTTGATTCGGTTGATCGTATTGATCCAGCTTTAAATACATTGGTTCCTGAAAACCCTGGTCAATCTTATCATATGGATGAGTTGATTAGAAGAGTAGTGGATCATGGTGAGTTTTATGAAATAAAAGGTGACTACGCTAAAAATATCATTATCGGTTTTGGTCGTATGAATGGTAGCACGGTTGGCTTTGTTGCAAATAACCCAATGCATTTAGCGGGATGTTTAGATATTGATGCTTCTGTTAAAGGAGCAAGATTTATTAGGTTTTGTGATGCTTTTAATATTCCATTAGTATCATTTGTAGATGTACCTGGTTTCTTACCTGGTGTGTCACAAGAGCATAATGGAATCATTAAGCATGGTGCGAAGTTACTTTATGCTTATGCAGAAGCGACTGTTCCTAAGATCACAGTAATTACTAGAAAAGCCTATGGTGGTGCTTATATAGTAATGAATTCTAAGCATTTAAGAGGCGATGTGAATTACGCTTGGGCAAATGCTGAGATTGCGGTAATGGGTCCAAAAGGTGCAGTAGAGATTATTCACCGCAAGGATGCTAAAGATCCAGAATTAATGGATAAGCATGCGGAAGAATATCGTGAGAAATTTGCAAGCCCGTTCGTTGCTGCTTCTCGTGGTTATATAGATGAAGTAATAAGGCCGCAAAATACTAGGTCTAGAATTATTAGATCTTTACAAGTTCTTAAGAATAAAAAGGTGGAAACGCCTTGGAAAAAACATGATAATTTACCTTTATAGTTAAAGATGGAAAAGATTTTAATAGCTAATCGTGGAGAAATTGCTGTAAGAGTTATAAAAACTGCTAGGAAACTAGGCATTAAAACTGTGGCAGTATATTCAGAAGCGGATGTTAATTCACTAGCGGTGCAAATGGCTGATGAGGCTTATTATATTGGGCCATCACCATCTAATATGAGCTATTTAAATATTCCGAAGATTATTGAAGTTATTAAAGAATCTGAAGCGGATGCAGTTCATCCTGGTTATGGATTTCTTTCAGAGAATGCAAAATTTGCCAAAGAGTTAGAGAAGTTAGGGGTAGCTTTCATTGGACCTGGTGTTGAAGCAGTAGAGTCAATGGGAGATAAAATTATCTCAAAGAAGATTGCTCAAGATGCAAATGTGAGTACGGTTCCAGGTTATATGGGCTTAATTGCGGACGCTAAAGAAGCAGAAAAAATTGCTGCTGAGGTAGGGTTTCCTGTAATGGTTAAGGCTGCTGCCGGTGGCGGTGGTAGAGGAATGAGAATTGTGCATGATAAGAAAGATGTAGCATCAGCTTTTGAGTCTGCAAAGTTAGAAGCTAAGAATAATTTTGGTGATGATCGTATTTTTATTGAGAAATTTATCGAGAAGCCAAGACATATTGAGATTCAAGTATTAGCCGATAAACATGGTAATGTGGTTTGTTTGGGTGAAAGAGAATGTTCGATTCAAAGATATAATCAAAAAGTTATTGAAGAAGCTCCTTCTTCATTTTTAAATGAAAAAGTAAGAAAGGACATGTATGAGCAAAGTGTAAGCTTAGCTAAGAAGGTAGGTTATTATTCAGCTGGTACAATTGAGTATATTATGGATAAAAACCATAATTTTTACTTTTTAGAGATGAATACTAGGCTTCAAGTGGAGCATCCAGTTACTGAGTTAATTACTGGTGTTGACCTAGTTGAGCAAATGATAAATGTTGCTGATGGTAAAAAGCTTCCATTCAAACAAAGCGATATTAAGCTTAATGGTTGGGCGATGGAGTCGCGTATTTATGCGGAAGATCCAGCGCGTGGATTCTTGCCTTCAAGTGGTAGAATTAGTACTTATCACGAACCTGATAAAGGCAAGAATGTTAGAGTAGATACTGGTATCTATGAAGGTGGTGAAGTTAGTATGTTCTATGATGCGATGGTTGCTAAGCTTTGTAGTTATGGTAAAGACCGTGATACAGCAATTAGCCATATGCAAAAAGCATTAGGGCAATATGTGATTGAAGGTATTTCACATAATATTGGCTTTTTAGAATCTATCTTCTTAAGTGACCGTTTTGCTTCAGGTGATTTATCTACTAACTATATTAGTGAAGAATATCCGGATGGTTATAAAACTCAGGAAATCTCTTCAAGTGACTATGCAGATGTGGTTTATGCGGCTGCAGTAATTAGGTGGTTAGAGGCAACTAGATTGTCTGATATTACTGGTCATATTGCAGGGCGTGAAAAGGAAATTAATACTAGATGGGCTGTGTGTGTGGGTGAAGCTCGTTACGTGGTGGAAATCGAACAAACTGGTGCTGATAGATTTGAGTTGTCATTGCAAGGTGAAAAAATTGTAGTAGATCAATTAAATTGGCATATCGGTATGCCTCTATTTAAAGCTAGTATTAATGGTAGAAAGGTTTCTTTAAGGTTTAAAAAGTCTCCAAGAACTAATGTTTATAAATTTGATTATCTTGGTGGTTTTGTAAATGTTTCAGTAGTATCTCCTCGTGTGGCTGAGTTAATGAAATATATGCCTGAAAAAGTTGATGAGCAAGATGACTCAACTTTACTTGCCCCAATTTCTGGTAAGGTAATTGGTATTAAGACCAAGAAAGGTGAGAAAGTGAAGGCTGGTACTGAGCTAGTAGTAATTGAGGCCATGAAAATGGAAAACTCTCTTGTAGCCGAATCTGATGCTGAGATTAAAGATATTAAGGTTAAGGAAGGTGAAAACGTTCAAGCTGACCAGCTCTTAATCGAATTCGCTTAAAAATCCGTATAGCACTGTATATATTCGCAAAACTTATCAAGCATGACAGCTTGTGTACTGTTTGTACACGACGCTTCCATGTTTGATAAGTTTTACAAATATCTACAGCACTCTCCGAATTTTTAACGTGTCCACGCTGGTTTTTAATTGTTGTTGAAGTGATAGCTTGTGTACCTGTGTACACGGCGCTTCCATTTTTAGGAACTTTTGCAAATATCTGCAGCACTAGCTGAAGATTTAAAACCTTCCAGCTGTCATTTTTGAAAAATTCGCAAATATCTACAGCACTCTTTGAATTTTTAACGTATCTAAGCTGGGTTTATTTTGGATAGACTTGTGTGTAAAAGTATGTTATTCTATATGAATAATATATTTGCGGGTGTGTTTATGAGTAGAGAATCTCGAGGAAAAGTTATTGGTGATGAACAGCGTAGGAGGGTTGAGGCTCTTAGGGCGCAAAGGCATTTTGGGCCATTGGTTGTTCCTGGGGCAACGGAAGCAAAAATTTATGCAGATTTGAGTAAAATAAACGATATAGATGTTAGGAGGGTTATAATAGAGGAGATTAATTATTTTAATAATGAACCTAGCCTTTCTGGTGTATGTAAAATTATAGCTAGTGATCATATAAAACCTAATGCGCTTAACATCATTAGATTTAAAATCGAAGATAATCCTGCGTATTTAGATGGGAAAATATATGGGAATACAGATTTTTCTTTAAGAAGGAATAAAGATTATTCTGATATTACTGCAGAATTTAGAGCTAAGGTAAGTATTTACCGTGCAGCCTTTAAAAATTTAAAGCGCTTAAAATATACTATTAGGCATGAGATAGCTCATATGTGGTTAAAGCATCCTTATCGTGAGACGCCATTTGATGTAGGTCCATTTGTTGAAAAAGGTACATTAGATGATTCTGTTATGTCATATCAAAATGCGCAAAATTATGAAAGATGTGTTATGCCAGAGAGGAAGTGTGAGGAGATGCGTGGTTTGTCTAAAGATGAAGTTGCGGCTATTGGATTGCAGCAATCTAGCTCAATAGGTAACGCTGAAAAGTTTTCTCTTAGATCAAAGGGCAGATATGTTGAGAGAGCAAAGGGCAAGGAGGTGAGTAGTGATAAATTGGATGGAGCAGGAGGAGCCAATATTGTTTATGCAGTAGGCTTACTTGCGGCGACATTAGGGTTGTATTTATATAAAAAAGGTTATTGTAGTAGAGGTAAGCCAGAAGATATGGGAAAAAAAGTGATGATGCTAGAGAGTCTGTAATTACTGCAAGAGAGACTGGTGATTTGGGTGCTCATATTGCAAAGCAACGAAAAAGAAGGGCTAAAGCGGGTGCTCATAGTGGTTGTGGTATTATGTAGTAAATTTTCTAGTATAATAAGGAGATGTGGTTTAGAAGTCTTTCTTAGGTAAATTTATTAAAAAAGATGAAAGAGTTGATCGGAGGGGTAGCTATAATTTTAACTTTTATAGCTTTTGCTTCTTATATTAAGTCCATAGTTAAAGGTAAGACTAAACCGCATGTTTTTTCATGGGTAATTTGGGGTATTGCTACATTGACGGTCTTTGCTGCTCAATATTCTGATGGAGGTGGGGCTGGTAGTTGGTCGATTGGAGTATCGGGGCTGATTACGTCTGGTATAGCGATATATTCATATTTTCATAAAGCCGACATCTCGATTACTAAGTCGGATTGGGTGTTTTTTATTTTAGCACTACTGGCTATTCCGCTATGGTACGTTACCTCTGATCCAATGTGGTCAGTGATATTGCTTACTACTATCGATGCTTTAGGGTATTTGCCTACTTTTAGAAAATCTTACCATCATCCACACCAGGAGAACTTGTTTTTATATGTAGTTTTGGGTATTCGAAATCTTATGAGTGTTGTGTCTTTAGAGCATTATTCCATTACAACCGTTAGCTTTCCTTTGGTGATAGCGATAGTTAATGCTGTCTTTATATTTATGGTATTGTGGCGTAGAAAGATGCTCGACTAGATTCTTTGCTAATAATATGCTATAATGTTGCAAAATTTAGGGATGTGAAATGAGAAGAAAGGATAGAGAGCAAGCTTACGCTGGTGGTGAGCAATTTTTGTTAAGACGAGATATTTATGGGCCGGTTTATGATGGTGATGCTTCATCGGAAAGAATACAAGTTATGTATAATTTAGATGGTGTTGGGGGGCGTAATATGAAAAAGAAGATTAGGCGCCAAATGAATTGGTTTAATGACGAATCGCCGATCAGAAAAATGTATGAGTTTGTTGAGCAGAGGGAGCTACATTGTAGGGATCCTAGATTTCATAATATAATAATGTTTCATTCAGATAATAATTCTAAAAAACATGTTACTCCTGGGAATTTTGCACATACGGAAATTTTAGGAACTGCTACAGGTGGGACATTTAATTCACTTTGTGCAAATATTTATATTATTCCAGAAGCTAAAATTTTAGATGTACTTAATTTTGCAGTGCGTCATGAGGTGATGCATTTATGGCTGAAGCATCCTCATTTTTATAGGGGAGACACATATGACCCTCCATATACAGACGATCATAGCTTCAAATCCATTATGAGTTATGAACAGGGTGAAAGATACAGAGAGTGTTTGGAAGGAGCTGATGTCGAGGAAGCAAAGGTTTGTGATGGAAGATATGCTGATCCTTCAAAAGATGATGTTACAGCAGTGCGTATGCAGTATGAAAAATCTTTGGAAAAAACCCGTGCATTCTTAAGGGGAGGGAGTAATGAAGTTGAAAGAGGGGTGGATGGAGAGTCCAGAGAGAGAGGAAGTTATAAAGTTAATCCTGATGGAAGTTTTGTAGAGCTTAATGGTGATGGATTTGGAATGTCACCAGATTTTGCACTCTTTGAGGGTAGGGGTGTTTCATCGCTACCATGTTCTTTTGGCAATTCTACAGTGGTTTCTGCGCCCGAGTTATCTAGTTCTGAGAGGCCTGGCAGAGATACAGTTCTAGGAACTGTAGCATTAGCTGCGGTCGCGTCATATGGGCTTAGTAGATTGTGGGATTGTATGCGCACGAGAAGAAAAGGTGGGCACGCTGATAGGGTGGTGACTGATAGGTTGGATGCTGCAAGTAGCGTATCATTAAGCTTTTAGTATAGTTTTCTGCTAATTTTTCCTTGACGATAATAATAAAGTCTTTATTTTCTCGATACTTCACAAAAAATAAATATAAGGAATTATGCCTACTATTAATCAATTAGTAAGAAAATCTAGAAAAAAGGTTTTTAACAAAACAAACTCTCCAGCGTTAGCTAACTGCTCGCAAAAGCGTGGTGTTTGTGTGAGAGTATATACAACTACTCCTAAGAAACCAAATTCGGCACTTAGAAAGGTGGCTCGTGTTAGACTTACTAATAAATATGAAGTAATTGCTTATATCCCTGGTGAAGGTCACAATTTACAAGAACACTCTGTAGTTTTAATCAGAGGTGGTCGAGTAAAAGACTTACCGGGTGTTAGATATAAAATCGTGAGAGGTTCATTGGATACGCAAGGTGTTCAAGATAGAAAGAAATCTCGTTCTCGTTACGGAGTGAAGAAACCAAAATAATAATTAATTATAACTTAAGTTAATATGTCTAGACGTCACAGCGCAGAAAAAAGAAAAATTATACCAGATCCAAGATATAACAGTCTTTTGGTTGCTAAATTTGTAAATAATTTAATGCAGGAGGGTAAAAAAGCTCTAGCTAGAAATATTGTTTACCAAGCATTTGCTACAGTTGAGGAAAAACTAAAAAGACCTGCATTAGAGGTTTTTGAAGAAGCTGTTGATAATGTAGAGCCAAAGATTGAAGTGAAATCTCGTCGTGTTGGTGGTGCTACTTATCAGGTTCCAGTTGATGTTAGGCCAAATAGAGCAAGAGCTCTTGCGATCAGATGGATTCTTGAGGCAATGAAGAAAAGAAATGAGCGTACTTCTAAAGAAAGGCTAGCTGCTGAAATTCTAGATATTATGAATGGAAGAGGCCAAGCTCTTAAGACTCGTGAGAACACTCACAAAATGGCGGAAGCGAATAGAGCTTTCTCTCACTACAGATGGTAATAGAAATAATATAGGTTACAGAATATGGCTTTCAAATATGATTTAAATAGATATAGAAACATCGGTATCATGGCGCATATTGATGCTGGTAAAACAACTACTACAGAAAGAGTTCTATATTATACAGGAAGGTCACATAAAATTGGAGAAGTACATGATGGTGCTGCAACAATGGATTGGATGGAACAGGAGCAAGAAAGAGGTATTACTATTACTTCTGCTGCTACAACTTGTTTTTGGAGAGATCACCGCGTTAATATTATCGATACACCTGGGCACGTAGATTTTACTATTGAAGTAGAAAGATCTTTACGTGTATTAGATGGTGCTGTTGCAGTGTTTGATGGTGTTGCTGGTGTTGAGCCACAATCAGAGACTGTATGGAGACAAGCTGATAAATATGATGTGCCAAGAATCTGTTTTGTTAATAAGATGGATAGAACTGGTGCTGATTTTTACAGATGTGTTGATATGATGGTTGATAGATTAGGGGCTAACCCTCTAGTTTTACAATTGCCAATTGGTTCAGGTGAAGATTTTGTTGGTCTTATTGATTTAATCAAAATGCAACAAATCATTTGGAAAGATGAAAGCCTTGGAGCTGAATTTGAATATGGTGATATTCCTGCTGATCTTCAAGATAAAGCACAAGAATATAGAGAAAAGTTAATTGAAACTGCTGTTGAACAAGATGATGCTCTTTTAGAGAAATATCTTGGTGGAGAAGAAGTTTCTAACGAAGATTTAATTAAATGTATCAGAAAAGGTGCAATCTCTAGAGATTTCGTACCAGTACTTTGTGGTTCTGCTTTTAAGAATAAAGGTGTGCAATCGTTACTTGATGCAGTAGTTGATTATTTACCTTCACCATTAGATATCGGTCAAGTTGAAGGAACTGATGTTAAAGATGAAGAGAAAGTTATTGTACGTAAGGCTGATCAAGATGAGCCTCTTGCTGCATTAGCGTTCAAGATTATGACTGACCCGTTTGTAGGATCATTAAGCTTTATTAGAATTTATTCTGGTACTTTAAAAGCTGGTGAGACTATCTACAACCCAATCAAGTCAACTAAAGAGCGTGTAGGTAGAATGTTACTTATGCACTCAAATCACAGAGAAGACATTAAAGAAGCAAAAGCTGGTGACATTATTGCATTAGCTGGTCTTAAAAATACTACAACTGGTGATACTTTATGTATGCAAGATAGCCAAGTTATCTTGGAGAGAATGGAGTTCCCTGATCCAGTAATTGAAGTTGCAGTTGAGCCTAAATCTACTGCAGACCAAGAAAAAATGGGTCTAGCTTTAGGGCGTTTAGCTTCTGAGGATCCATCATTGCAAATTTCATCTGATGAAGAAAGTGGTCAAACAATCCTAAAAGGAATGGGTGAGCTTCACTTAGAAATCATCGTTGATAGACTTAAAAGAGAATTTAAAGTTGATGCAAATATCGGTGCTCCACAAGTAGCGTACAGAGAAGCTATTACTCAAGCTTTTGAAGTTGACTACACGCATAAGAAGCAATCTGGTGGTGCTGGTCAATTTGCAAGAGTTAAGTTACTTCTTGAACCTAATGAAAAAGGAGAAGGGTTTGCTTTTGAAAGTAAAATCGTTGGTGGTAACGTACCGAAAGAATATATACCTGGTGTTCAGAAAGGTTTAGAGCAAAGCTGTAACTCAGGAGTTTTAGCTGGTTATCCAGTAGTTGATTTTAAAGCAACATTGCTAGATGGAGCTTACCATGATGTGGATTCTAGTGTGTTGGCGTTTGAAATTGCAGCTAAGGCTGCTTTTAGGGAAGCTGTTCCTCAAGCAGGTCCAGTTATACTTGAGCCTTTAATGAAGGTTGAAATTATAACTCCAGAGGAGTATATGGGTGATATAATCGGTGATTTGAACTCAAGAAGAGGTCAAGTGAACGGCATGGAACCAAGAGGAAACGCGCAAGTAGTTAATGCGCATGTACCTTTAGCGTCTATGTTTGGTTATGTGAATGAACTGCGTTCTATGTCTCAAGGTAGAGCACAATTTACAATGCAGTTTGCGCATTATGATCAAGTTCCACAGCAGATCGCTGATGAAATTAAATCGAAAGTTGCTTAATTAATTAATAACAAAAGGTAAAAAAATGAGTAAAGAAACTTTTAAAAGAGATAAATCTCACTTAAACATCGGAACAATCGGTCACGTAGATCACGGTAAGACTACATTGACAGCAGCGATTCTTAAATATTATGGATCTGAGAAATTAGGATACGACGAAATTGATAAAGCACCCGAAGAGAAGGCAAGAGGAATAACAATCCAAACTGCACACGTAGAATATGAGACTGAAAATCGTCACTACGCACACGTAGATTGTCCAGGGCACGCAGATTACGTAAAGAACATGATCACTGGAGCAGCACAAATGGACGGAGCGATCCTAGTATGTAGTGCAGCAGATGGTCCAATGCCACAAACAAGAGAGCACATCTTACTTGCAAGACAAGTAGGAGTTAAGAACTTAGTTGTTTACTTAAATAAATGTGATCAAGTAGATGATGAAGAGTTACTAGAATTAGTAGAAGTAGAAGTAAGAGACCTACTAAGCCAATATGACTTTCCAGGTGATGATATCACTATCGTAAAAGGAAGTGCATTAAGCGCATTAGAAGGAAAGGATGAAGGAACTTTAGGAAAAGCTTCTATTGATGCATTAATGGCAGCAGTAGATAAAGACTTTCCAGATCCTGAAAGAGCAGTTGATGGAGACTTCTTAATGTCAGTTGAGGACGTATTCTCAATTTCAGGAAGAGGAACAGTAGCAACTGGAAGAATCGAGCAAGGAATAGTAAAAGTAGGAGACGAAGTTGAAATCGTAGGAATTACTGAAGAGACTCAAAAGACTACTTGTACAGGAGTTGAAATGTTCCGTAAGCTATTAGACCAAGGTCAAGCAGGAGACAATGTAGGGATCTTACTACGTGGTCTTAAAAGAGAAGACATTCAAAGAGGTCAAGTAATAGCTAAACCAGGAAGTATTACTCCACATAAGAAATTTAAAGCAAACTTATATGTGTTAACTAAAGAAGAAGGTGGTCGTCACACTGCATTCTTCAGCAATTACCGTCCACAGTTTTACATGCGTACAACTGACGTAACAGGAAGTATTGAGCTACCTGGTGGAACTGAAATGGTAATGCCTGGTGATAACATCGAGTTAACAGTAAACTTAATCAGCCCAGTAGCTATGGCTCAAGGAATGCGTTTTGCAGTTCGTGAAGGTGGTCGTACTGTTGGATCTGGTGTAGTTGGTGAAATTATTGAGTAATTCTCTATATTGGGAGTGTAGCTCAATTGGTAGAGCGCCGGTCTCCAAAACCGGAGGTTAGGGGTTCGATCCCTCTCGCTCCTGCCAAATTAGAAGTATGAAAATAAACCTGGTTAGGTTTTAACTTATGAAACTATTAAATTTTGTAGAAGAAACAAAAAAAGAAACTTCAAAAATTTCATGGCTAGGTAGAAAGGATTTAATCCTTTCTACTGTGTCAGTCTTTTTTGTAGTTGGTTTATTTTCCATATTCTTTTTAATGGCAGATTTACTGCTTTCAAAAATGATAACATATATTTTAGGGGTAACTAATTAATCATGTCTTTTAGATGGTATGTAGTACAAACTTATTCTGGTTCTGAAAAAGCTGTTTTAAATGGAATTAAACAAAGAGCTGACAGAGCAGGGTATGGAAATAATATTGAAGATATTTTAGTACCTGTAAAAAAAGTGTTACAGGTAAAGAAAGGTAAGAAGGTTGAAGTAGAGAAAAACTTTTATCCTGG
>Ga0181585_10003741_pt1 | contig 13300 bp, 14 predicted proteins | sample 071ome_29_FD_132469 | JGI IMG/M metagenome (GOLD analysis project Ga0181585, IMG submission 132469) | Coastal salt marsh microbial communities from the Groves Creek Marsh, Skidaway Island, Georgia - 071407BT metaG (megahit assembly) | ecosystem: Environmental > Aquatic > Marine > Intertidal... | reverse complement strand
AGAACTGTATAAACTTTTTTACCAAATTCTTCTTCAAGCTCTTTTAGGTATATGATGTTTTTTGGATTAATAATTAATGGTTTTTCGCAAATAACATTGCAGTAATTTCTAAGACCTAACCTTATATGTGAATCATGAAGATAATTTGGAGAACAAATGCTCAAATAATCTATTTTATCATTTGTTTTTGATAACTTATGGATGTGTCTATCAAACCTTTCTATTTCAGTAAAAAAAGATGCATTTGGAAAATAAGAATCAATAATTCCAACAGAGTCGTTAGGATCCATTGCTGCAATTAGATTATTACCCGTATCTTTAATTGCAGCCATATGTCTTGGCGCAATATATCCAGCTGCGCCAATTAAAGCGAAATTACTCATCTTTTTTACCAATTACCCTTGCTGGATTTCCGGCAACAATAGTGTTTTTTTCAACATTTTTTGTAACAACAGCTCCAGCGCCAATAACGCTGTCTTCACCAATAACTAAATTTGGCAAGATAGTTGCGTTAGCACCGATTGAAACGCCACTCTCAACAATTGTTGGTGGTAAGGATCTCCAAGCGCCTTTGGATGGGGCTTTTTTATCATTTGTAAAAACAACATGTGGGCCAATAAATACATTGTCGTTTATAATAACATTTTCAGGTATAAAAGCAGAGCATCCTACAGAGCAATTATCACCAATAACTACATCTTTACCTATTTCGGCAAAGGCCCCAATTTTTGTAGAATCTCCTATTTTTGCAGAATCATATATGTTTGCCATTTTATGTATCATTAAAAAACTCCTTTATTTTTTCAACAACATATTCTCTTTCTTTCTCTAATAATCCTGGATAAACTGGTAAAGATAAAACTTGTTTGCATCTTTTTTCAGTTTCGGGCAAATCATATGTATCTTTGAATATTTTAGAGCTGTAATGAAGAGGAATAGGATAATAGACGGCATTTCCTATATTATTTTTATCTAAATACTTTTTTAATTCGTCTCTGTATTCTGTTCTTATGGTATATTGGTTCCATGCATGATTTTTGTTATTTCTAGGCAGAATTAAATCACCGATATTGCTTAGCTTTTCATTGTAGAAGGCTGCATTATTTTTTCTTTTTTCTATCCACAAATCAACTCTATCCAACAAAACATTTAAGAAGCCTGCTTGAATTGTATCTAGCCTAAAGTTACCGCCTAGCATTTCATAATTATATTTTATAGATGATCCATGCGATCTTATCACTTTTAATTTTTTAGCAAAATCATCATCATTAGTCGTTACTGCGCCGCCATCCCCTAGACACCCGATGTTCTTTGCGGGGAAAAAGCTATATGCTGATGCTAAGCCGAATTTTCCACAGCCAGAGCCGTATGATTGAGCACAATCTTCAATTAAAAAAGCATTCTTTTCATCACATAGCTTTTTTAATTCAGACAAATCTTCGCACTCTCCAAAAAGATGAACAAATAATACGCCTTTAGTATCTTTGGTCCAAGCAGCCTTAACGTTATCAATTGAGGGATGAAAAGAGTCTTTTGATATATCTACAAAAACAGGCTTTAGTCCAGCCCGAACTATTGATGATGCAGAAGCGACAAATGTAAATGACGGAACTATTATTTCGCTACCAGGCTCTAAATCAAGCGCCATAAAAATAGCGAGCAATGCATCCGTTCCGCTAGACATGCCGATAGTATGTTTTGCATTTACTTTTCTTGAAAATTTTTTTTCAAACTCAAATACATCTGGACCCATTATAAAATTGCTTTTATATAAATTTGTACGAAATGATTCTTCTAAATCATCAAACGAGTCTTTCAGAACTCTTTTTAAATCAAAAAGGGGCACGCGCATGAAATATTTTACTTTATTTGTTTAATGTATTTATAATTTTGTTAATAATGATTTTTGCAGAAGAGTCATTAGGGGGGCTATATAAATTAGGCATTCTTACTTGAGGTTCCCCCAAAAGCCATTTAATATTATTATCGCAGCCCTCTTCTAGTTTAGCGAAACCGTACTTTTCCGTGTCCTTCCACTCGCTTGTATCTCTCATAACTAGCGTATTTTTTCCAAAAAAAGCAGAAGTTTTCTGAATGCTACCAGAATCTGTTATTATAAAGCGACATTTTGACATATAATTAATCATTTCGGAATAATTACATGGATCTAATATTGTTACATTATTTGGAATTTTAGCCAAAAAGGGCTTGATCCGATGATGGGCAAAAAACTTTATATTATATGGAATTTTTGAGCACATATTAAAAATACTATTTAATCTGTGTTTGGAGCAATTTTTTTGTCTATGAATTGTCATTACTCCATAATTATTATAAAATATTTTTGGATTTATAGAGTTGAGCAAATCATACTCAAGATCGCCACAATAAATTCCACCAGTATTTAATGCAGAAGATCTTGACGAACAAAAATTAATTTTAGAAACACTATCTGAAAATATTCTATTTATTTCTTCAGGAATAGAGTTATCATAGCATCTTTCTCCCGCCTCTATATGCGCTATCGGAACTCCAAGCTTATAGGCAGATAACGCTGCACAAAAGGTCGAATTTGTATCTCCATATATTAAAACAAAATCTGGAGATTCATTTTGTATTATATTAGATAAAGAAACTATTGTTTTAGATATAAAATCTATTTCGTTTAAATAGTCTAAATTTAAATTTATATTTATTTCTAAATTTAAATCTTTAATTAAATTTTTAGAAACATTATCAGAGTAATGCTGATTAGTATCAACAATTAAGTGATTTATTTTTTTTACTTTACAATAATCATATAATGTTTTTATTTTAATATATTGAGGCCTGGTACCTATTATGCTTATTAATTTCATTATAAAATTCCGTAATTACTTATATTCTTATTCCTTCAAATAAAAAAACTTTATTTTTTCCATTATGAAAATTAATCTCTATTAAGTTATTTATATTTATAAGCTCAGAATATCTGTTTATAACGTCATTTGATGTATTAAAGTATCTTACGTGTCCAATGGCGTCAAATGATGGCACACTAAAACATATATCTGATCCAACTGGAATTTTCCTTATTATGCTTAGATCTTCATAAATATGCTCCAAAAATTCAAAAGAGACATAAATAGATTTTTTAGATTTTAGGTATGAAAAATTATATTCTAATAAATTTTTTTCTTCAAAAATACAAAGATTATTATTTTTAATAAGATTTTTTGCCATGCTTAATGAAGTGCTTGAAAAATCATAACCAAAATATTTGGATACTGATCTCCCAAGTATATTTTTATCTAAAATAACTTTAGCAAAATGGCCAGGCCCACACCCCAAATCTATGATTGAATCATATTCTGATTTAGAAATAATATCTGCAGCAGTACTCCATAATGAAAAATATTCGTCGATTTCTTCTGGATTTTTTATGTATACTTTTGAAGTAGAATATACTCTATCATAGTAGTTGCTATTTTTTTCTTTTTCTTTCTGTTCTTTCATTTTATTTAAATTGTAAAAATTTTATTTTTTAAAGTTATTGATTACATCTATAATATCTTTTTCTATTCTTTTTGCAACATTATCTTTTCTATAATATTTTACTCTTTTTAATTGATTATTAATAATTAGGTCGAGCCAATTGTCATTGGTATTATTAAAAAATTTATAGTCAATTATTTTTTTTAAATGATTAAACATTGCATCTTCTGCAGCCTGAGATATCCTTGGGCCAGTACTAGTTAAATCATATGGCCAAAAAAACTCATAATCCGCTCCAAGCTGCTCCTTTCTAACCTCATAATTTCCAGACAGCACAGGTACACCGCACGCCATTCCCTCAAGAACGTCTTTGCATCCTGCCCAATTCGCGGCCCCCTGCCTGCTATTGCAGGTTACAACGTCACATGCAGAAATTGCATATGGCATATTTTCATATTTATACCTACCCATACTTCTTATATTATTTTTAACTTTTGCCATTACATTACTCTGGATATTTCCTGCGTGAATAAGTTCTATTTTTTTATCTGGAAAAGAATTTCTTAGCCTGTCAACAACTAACATAAGCGAGTGAGGATATGTTGCTTTCGACATTCTTCCAAAGTGCCCTATAATAAAGTCTGCATTGAATTTGCTTCTAAAATCACTTGTAATTGCGTGATCTTTTTTTGGAACAAAAAAGTCAGGAACTACCTGATCAAATGTTATTACCTTTTTTGGCCTCTCTATAAGCCCTCTTGTAAGACCTGGTACGCTTACCTTGCTGCCTTTTGTTAGTAATTTTTTCCAAGAATTTGTAAATGTAACAATTGCGTCAGCCTCCCTGTAACAAAGATCATTATAGGGCGAGGCCATCCATGCCTTGGGCCCGTGGGTGCTCAAAAAAATCTTAGGGGCTGCTCTAATATAATAAAAATCATATTTTTTAGATGGCTTTTCTATAGGCCTATTTATATCTACTCCAAAATTTGGTGCATCAAAGTTTAACTTTTGATTATTATAATATACATCAGCAAATAAAGACATTGCAGAGTATATTGCTAATTCATTAATTTTATCTCCACTTATTTGAGACAAGTTTGTAGTGCTAGATAATAGTGTATATATTTTCACAATATAATCCTTATTACTTCAAATGATTCTGCGTATTTTTGACCAATTTGTGAACCTCTAAATAGGGCTGTTGCTTTTACCATATCTAATAATCCATCTTTTTTTATCATTTGACTGCTATATGCGTTGAGTGAGTCTATTTTCTTTTTTAAATTATACTCATTTAGCTTAAAATAAAAATCAGGAGAAAAACTCCTATTATTTAAAGGCATTTCATATCCAAATATAGTCCTATCCTTAAAGGCTCTAAAGCTTTCTTTATAAATCACACAATGATCTTGATGTGTATCATGAGAGCTTGGAGTAAAAATTATATCGGGATTTATTTCTTTTTTAGCCTCGACAAGGTCCTCCAAAATAGCTTGTCTAAACTTATAGAAGCTTCTTGTGGGATAGTTCTTGCTCAAAACATTGCTAACATTAAGTATTTTTGCAGACGAATTTACTTCATTCTTTACGTCTTTTTCAGTATAGTTTTTTATTAAAGAAATTTTAGAAAAAGAAAAAGTTAAAAAATATATATTTGAAATATTATTTATAGAGCTTATTAATCCGCCAGATCCGAATTCTATATCATCAGCGTGAGGCCCCAAGAAAAGTATTTTTTTATTATTAAAAATACTCATTTTATCTTTCTTGCTGGAGAGCCGACGTATATCCCTTCTTCATCTATACTTTTATTAACAAATGACATCGACCCTATAATAACATTGTTGCATATAGATATTCCGTATTGAAGCACTGTATTTGTTCCAACAAAACAATTGGCTCCAATTTTTGCGCCACCAACTCCCTCTCCATTTTTATTTAAATTATTTGTCATAACTCTTGGACATATATAAGAACCTTCACCTATTGAAACTTTTCTTGCCAAAATTGTATCATATCTAATAGTAACGTTGTCGCCAACAAAATTATCTCCAGACGAAGAAACCCTGGAGTCTATATAACAATTTTTTCCTATTTTTGTACCAGATCTAAGTTCTACATAATTTTTTATAACAGTACCACTGCCTATCTCCACATCATCCTCTATAATGCAAAATGATCCAATTGTTACATCATCACCAATGATGGCATTTTTTGATATTTCATTACCCATTTTATTAAAGCTCCCTTATCATTTTGCATGGAGACCCATAGTATAGTCCAGGTGTATTTATGTTTTTTGTGACAACTGATCCCATTCCTATTTCTACTCCACTACATATCTTTATTCCATTTCTTATTAATGATCCTTGCCATACTTTGCAATCATCACCAATTTCAACGCTACCGGCAATTTTTACTCCTGGAGCTATGAAAACTCTGTGACCAATCTTACAATTATGACCAATATTCACACCAGAGCATATAGTTGAGTTGCTTCTTATGATCGTAGAATCTAAAGAGGCCCTATGGATTGTCGAAAAAGATTCAACCCTTACTCCATCTTCTATTATAACATTACCCATATGCTTCATTCTCAAAATTAAATTATCTTTTGTATTTATTATCCTATTGCCATCTATACCAATTTCAGAATATTTACTAATATCTGCTTTAACGCTAATTACATTGGGTATTGGATCGTTATTTGCATTTATTTTGTTGTGAATTTTTATAAATAATTCAGAAATAGGCTCCAGAGAGGGTAAGACTTTTATATTTTTATTATTAATTTTATTTACTAATTCTTTTGGGGTCAATAATAAAATATCTGTTTCTACCAAGTTTGCTAGCTGTATAAATGATTTATCTTTTAAAAAAGAAATAGATTTTTCTCTAGGATTAAGCAGAGAACAGGTTGATCTGTAATCTAATTTTTTCAATATGTCAAAGACATTATCTTCAAAATAAGCGCTCATATTTTATTTCTTTTTGCCACAAAAAATAAGCCATTTTGGTAGCCCAGTTTTTTTCCTTTTACCAATTGATATGATTGGGTCAACAATATCAAAAAAATCACCATACCTATCAAAAACCTCCTGATCACTCTTGAAGGATCTTGCATGGCCAGGCCCACCAAATGTTGGTAAAGAAAATATGCAAAATGTATTTTTATTTATTTTTTTAATCACCTCTAAATCACTGCCAAGATGCTCTAGAACTTCTGATCCAATAATAACATCATAGTTATTGTCAAATTTATCTGTATTATATATATTTTCAACATAAAAATTATAAGAAGATATTTTTTTTGCCATGCTTATTGCCTGACTACTAAAATCTATCCCAGTATAGTCCAAATAACCTTTGTCTTCTAAATAATTTGCAAGATGCCCTGGGCCGCATCCGATATCTAATATTTTTACATTTTTATTATTAAAATTTTTTGATAATATTATTTCTGTATTTTTTATTAATGGCAAAAACGTAAAATTAGAATAATGTTTTTTGTATTCATTAGCCCTCAAATATGCATCATTATAATATTTGTTATTATATTTTTTATCAAAACTATCCATAATTATAAATTCCTTTTTATTTAATATTATTAAAACCCTTCTTTGTATATTCCTCTAAGAGGTCCAAATCTCTTTAACATTTTTACTCTATCTTTAAATTCTTTTTCTTGCCACTTTTTATTATTTTTTCTTTTTACATGCCTTGATTCACTAGAAACAACATATTTAAATGTTGGATTTTTATTATAAGTAAAATATTCTGGATGATTCTGGCCAACTCTTAACCAAAAATCCCAATATCCAAGATTATCAAACTCTTCTAAAAATGGGCCATATTCGTCAGATACAGACTTGTGCATAGTCGCAACATCTGTAACAAAGTTTCCCTCTAGATGCTTTTCAAAAGAATAATTATGAAAACTTTTTCTGCTAAGTTTTTTAGTAAATAAATCGTATCTATCAAAGGCAGAATAACATATTTTTGCATTATTACTCAAGCAACAAGAAACTTCTGAAAATATTTTTTCTGGATATGCAATATCATTTCCCGACATATAGCACCACCATTCTTCTGTTATTTCCTTTACGGCGGCGTTAAGTTGGCTGTAAATTCCTGGTTTTTTTGACTTTACAATTTTTAAATTAAAATCATCAAGAGTTTTAATAGATGGATCACCATAAACTGTTGACACTATTAACTTTATATTACATTTTTTTTGATTTAAACACGAATTTACAGCTAATAATAATTCTTTTTGATTTCCGTTATATGTATTTATAATAATATTTGCATTAATTTTTTTCATAGTAATATATCCTAATATTATTTCCAATAGCTTATATTAAGCCAGTCTCTAGAATTATTTAGATGCCTCAAGGTATTGTCTCGTACTTCTGGAAATATTTTTCCTACTTTTTTATGTTCTTCATTTATAATTTTACAAATATGTTCACTATTTTTATTATACTTTATGCCAGATGGTAATCCACCGTTGTAAATTACCCTTCTGCCCATAAGGCCCATCTCAATAACAGTATTCGGAAGACCGTCGTGATCTGTTAATCTCAGTCCAATGAAAGAATCTTTGTATATATTTATAAGGTCTTCTCTAGAATAGTCTCCGAAGCGACATATATTAAAGTCTAAATGTGGCATAATTTCTTGGACCTTACTATATACACTGTATCCATATTTTTCTGCCTGCGGGCCTGATCCAGTATAGATATAAACTGATTTTCCAAGTGGCTCCAACTTAAAATTATATTTAGAATGATCAATCGGTGTAATAGCAATTTTTTTATGAGGAATATTGAGTATTCTTAAATCTTCAGATACATAGTCTGATATGGCAACATGATATAGATTTTTTATTTCTTTAAGTTTTTTTAAATTTTGCACTTTAGTGGCATCAGTTCCTCCATATACAATAATTTTAAAAATTGATTTATTTCTCTTAATTAGATTTACGTCTCTATCTGTATAACACCCAAAATAAACACACGGAATAGAGTAGTTTTTGTTATATTTTATACCACTAGATTTTATGTTTTCTAATCCATATTTTTTTAAAAATGGCTCCCCGAACGCTTCGTAAAGAGAGTTTGATACAGCGCCAACAAATATGTCAGCATTATTATAGGATGGACGTATTTGTGTGCTTATAGCCTTCTTGGCACCATCATAAAATTTTTTATCTGAAAAGTCTTTGGTTTTTGACCATTTTAATCTTGCATTTTCAGTAAATTTTTTAGCCTCATCTATACCATGCTTTGAAAGTATTCTTTTTGCATAAAAATAACCATCTTTAAATGCATTCTTTGGATCTTTTTTATTAACTATATTTTTCTTCATCAAATTAACCTTTTAAAAGTATTTATATTAAAATCTTTTACAATAATATTTTTATTATTTAGTTTAAATGGCAAGTTATTATTTTTATAATTAAATATTAAATTATTTACATTATTATTTTTAATATTATTTATAAATTTTTTTACATACTCTATTCTGCCAGCCGATTTTCTGTCTGTTTTTTTATTATTTGTTAATGATTCTAATAAATATAGTGCTCTATATGTGCTAAGACCTGTATTCCCGACTCTTTTTTTGCCATAAATTTTTTCAGCCCTCATTCTATATTCAGTATCTGCACCAGCTCTTACCATGTGAAAGTACCCAACCTCATTTATAAATTTTTTTCTTTCAAATAAAATAGAGGCCTCGCATAATCTTTTTGTTGCACCAACTATATTTCCAGATAAGTCAACTCTATTATAAGTACAGCATACAGCTTTTAATTTTTTATTTTTTAAAAAATTAATTAAACTTTTTACATGATCTTTTCCAATAGTATCATCTGCACCCAAAAATGTTACATATTTACCAGAGGCCATATCCATGGCAAAATTGCAGCATGCATAATGACCATAATTTTTAGAAGTTGTAAATGCTTTAATATTTTTTGCATTAAATTTCTCCAAATTTTTAATAAGCTTTAAGCCAGAAGATGCATCATCTATAACTATAATTTCAATATTTTTATAAGTTTGATTAAAACAAGATTTTATTGCAGAGCTTAAAAATTTTTCTTTTTTATAATTAGTTATAACTATAGAAACTTTTTCTTCCATTTTGTAATTAAAGCTTTGGTCTTTTGCTTACATTTTTAATATTATTATTAAGACCGTGCTTTCCTCCATCATATGCCTTTTTATTTATGTAATTTTTTTTATCTTTTTTATATTTGTTTTCTAAAAATTTTACAAAAACTTTAGCCTTTTCTTCTCCAGAAAATTTTCTAATTTTTTGAACATATTCGTAATATTTTGAAAATGCTATTGCCGGGTTTGGGGCCGAGTCATGTTCTCCAAGAACCAAGCTGATTTCAACATTTTTGTAACCTAAAGATTTTGCTCTTTTTGCAAAATCACGATCTCCTCCAAGTATGTCTTTAAACTCAAGCCTCTGAAGAGCCTCGGAATTCCACAACTTCAAGGACCCTATATTTCTTTCTAAAAATAAATCATAAAGAAGAGATGAAGCATTTAGAATCTTTATCCCCCTTGATTGTTTTAGCTCATATAGCTCTATTAGCTTGTCGAGCGCATTTGGCTTCAAATACATATCTTCGTCAACTTGAAGGCACCATTCAGTATCCGAGCACTGCCTTCTCATTTCATTTAACCAGGCAGATTGTGGGGATCTGTCTTTTATAATTACAATTTTATCGACTAATGGATGGCCTCTAAAATGCTTATATATTGTATTTTTGCATTTTTCAAAAGTTGGAGATCCAACTGTACCTATGCAAATTGTAACCTTACCTTTTTTCATCTTAATGATTCCTCAAAAACTTCCTCCCATCTGGTCAAATAGTCTTTTATATTAAAATGCTTTACCGCAGTTTCTCTGGATTCGGCGGATAAATCTAACTGCATAGAGGGCAAGTCAAGTACTTTTTGCACGCCTTTAAGCATGTCTTCTTTTGTATTTGCTATGATACAATTCTTGCCATTTATCAAATACTTTTCTATACCATAATTTGAAGTAGAAACAAGGGGCATGCCACACATCATTGCCTCTGCCCTAGTTCTGGGCATAGCGCTCTTATTGGTGGTATTTAGAAATACAGAATGTCTGTTATAAACTTTAACCAATTTCTCAAGAGCATGGCACCCTATGTCTTCTGGCTCGTTATTGCCATGCCCTATAAGGCTGCAGCGGCCTTCTAAGCGGTCGGCCACCCACCTCCAGTCATCGTATCCTAAAACATTATTTCGCTGCTTAAACAAGCTTCCAGCGGCCAGCATCTTGCCGTTTCTGGGCAGATCCAATAACGAAAACTCATTGGGGTCAAAACCGTGAGGGATATAGAAGTGCTTTTGCTTAGGAAATTCGCCTCGGTGCTTTAGCATGCAGTATTCAGAATTCCAAACAATGCATCGAGTCCATGGCGGCACAGGATATGGCTTAAAAGTTTGCATAACGGCAATTCCCACCGGATTATTGCCGCGATATCTTTTTCTCATGTGATTATATATTTTTTGCCCGACCTGCCCAGCTCGTATCATTATAATGTTAACTCTTTTTTCCCTAAGAGTTATTTGCCGCATATAAAGAACGTTTTTATTTACTGGACGCCCCAAAGATTTGGGATCAGGGCGCAAGCCATCTGGGCCTGTGCAATAAAACCTATGGCCTGTTTTGAAAAACTCGTATTGGTGGCCTCCATGAACAAGCCAGTCGGCAATTGCATATTTTTTAGACATAACAAATTATACTGATTAAGAACAATAATGCTTTGAAAAATTAGTTATTTACAAAAAGTTTTGCCAAAGAATAAAACTCATTAAAATAGCTATTTTTTACAAAGAATCGAGAGAGAATGCTTGCTTGCTTTGGCAATCCAAGATCGGCAATAATCATATCTGCAAATTGATTCTTTTCTTCCCCGTAACCTCTTGATTTTTCAAGAAGCATTTTATGTATATAACTTAAGGCGGCCTTTCTTCTGTCAATATTTAGCCACTTAATATCTTGAAGCTTGTATTCGTAAAAAATACTAGGATCTTTTTTAATTGCATTTTCAATAGCTTCTTTTGAGCCAGAAAGCTTGTTGCTTAAAGCCCTTTTTTCTTTGGCCAAACTTTTTTGCTCATCAAATCCGCTTAGCAAATATGTGGCATTTCTAAATTTAGCAAGAATCTCCTTATATTCGCTTTCTTGCTCATAACTTTTTTCTTCGGGAATGCTTTGAAGTTTTGAAATTTCAGAAATAACAGAGTCAATATTGGCATCTATTTTTTTAACTATAGAACTTATAGATTCATCGTTACCCACACAATCTTCTAATAGCGAGGATAGCGAGCTTTTATTCGCTTCAAAAATATATTCTGAAAAATATTTATCAACATAAAATAGCTTATCTATAAAAATAGAAATAAGATCTTCACTTAAATGAGAATATTCAGGATCCTTATGCAGCCCAACCTTAAAGTACATGTCCGGGGATTTTGTAAAAAATGTCGGCAGTGCATCTTCACTTAAAATGGGCCTTATTTCTTCAGAAATATCATCAAAAAATGAAAAACCATCTAGAGTAATTGCATCTATACTCTTTTTTAATGCAATAATTGACACGGGACTAGAAGGATTTTCTTTAAAAGAAGAGATTTTTTCTTTAATTTTTTCTTTAAATGTATTTATAACCTTATCACTGGGATTAAATAACATTAATCTTTTAAAGTTTTCCGCAAGAGTTTTACCACTGCGGTTTGGATCGGTATACTCATAAAATTTTAAGTATTTATTTTCCAAAATAGAGCTTAAGATTTCATCCTCTGAAACCTTAAGACTATCTGTGTCAATAAGAAATTTATTTTTCGCAACAGACCTTAGCATGTAGTACCTTTCGAAAAGCTGGAACACCTTCCACTCATGCGCCTCGTCGGTCTGCATCGCATTGTGCAAATGCTCGTCGGCCATTTCTATTGCTTCAAATATTATATCCGGCTCTATATATTCTGAATATTTGAGTAGAGATTCAATATCTCCTATTGCAATTGAAGAAATAATATTTTTAGTTTTATCAAGCTCCTCTGCATAAGCCCTTCTTTTGCTAATTTCTTCGCTTATTTCTTTGACAATATTGTCGGCCGCATCCTGCAATATGTATGATTTATCTCCATAATAATATTTATGTGCATTTCTATCTAAAAATCCCTTTCTATCGGATGAGTAATAGTTCTCCAGGTATTCAATTACACTTTTTCTTTTATACTTTTCGGAAAAAATAATTGGATCGAAAAAGACGCCGCCCCAAGAGAATATTCGCTTAAAGTAATCGTCTAAAGAGCCGGCCTCTCCATCTAATAGCTTCTCAGCTGATATTAGGGCTATATTTTTAACGCTTTGTGGTAAAGCATGAGAGCTTCTGCATGCAGCGTTATATACAGTGACTGGAAATTCTTCAGCAAGTATCGGCAGAGCATCCTTATATTCTGGAATTTTAGACAGAATTCTTTTATAAAGCTTTTCCCATGTACTGGGGTTAAAGCTTTTGAAGCCTCCGCCAAACATGCTTTTTACAAACGAATCATCCAGAAAGCTGCCACTAGAAAGCTCTTTAATTTTTCTCAGCATCCTTTCAGTATATTTTCTGGCTCTAGACTCATCTTTTTCAAAACTTGCCGGGCTAAGAAAGCGGCCATCATCAGAGTTAAATAAAAGACTTCTAGCAGAGACTAAATCATTGTAATAAGATAAGTACTCTTTGTATTTTTGAGACTCCTTTCTACTAGATCTT
>Ga0181585_10003726_pt1 | contig 13336 bp, 11 predicted proteins | sample 071ome_29_FD_132469 | JGI IMG/M metagenome (GOLD analysis project Ga0181585, IMG submission 132469) | Coastal salt marsh microbial communities from the Groves Creek Marsh, Skidaway Island, Georgia - 071407BT metaG (megahit assembly) | ecosystem: Environmental > Aquatic > Marine > Intertidal... | reverse complement strand
TCATCCGGCAACCACAGTTCCATTTCGATATGGGAATCGTCCGACGGGCTCAACACTGCCGCAACGCGGCAATGGGCGGGCAGGCTGAGGCTTGGGCCGAAACGCTGGTCAAGGGTGCCCGCCGTCTTGCTTTCCGTTTCCGTTATGGTGACGGTGGTGATGACCGCTCGACCCAGGTCGGCACAGGTGGCTGCCATGAGGGGTAGTGACGAGAACAGTAGCGTGGCGATAACGGACAGTCGCAAAATGGGCGCGGTCATGGGTGTCTCCCGTAAGCATGGCATGCTGCCTTTATAGCGGATTATTCCGGTTCCCGGCAATGGAATCCTGAGTCGGGATGGCATTTATCGGGGTAACTGGTTATGTTAATGGCCGCACCCGCCAATAAAACGAATTCCACTAAACACCAGGGGACAGCATGCACAAGGGGACTCTGATACCGGTACTGGGATGGTTGCTGACCACGCCCTTGCTGGCCGCGCAGGAGGACTGTGACCGGACCTGCCTGGTCGGCATCGCCGATACCTACCTGGCCGCCCTGGCGGCGAACGATCCTGCCGCCGTGCCGCTGGCCGACGATGTCGCCTTCGTCGAGAACATTACCCGCCTGCAGCCGGGGGAAGGCACCTGGGCTTCCGCCACGGCGGTTTCCGATTCCTATCGCGTCTATGTACCCGACCCGCGCCAGAACAGCATCGGCCTGATGGCCGTGCTGATCCGCCGCCATGACGGTGAGAATGTCCAGGCCCTGCTGGCCGCGCGCCTGAAAGTACGCGACGGCAGAATCGTCGAGGCCGAACATCTCATTGACGATGTGCCGCCCATTGCCGACCCGGCCAACCTGTTGAAACCGCGCGCCGCCATGACCGCCGAGGTACCGGTTGCCGAGCGCATGGACTACCGCGCGCTGGCGAAGATCGCCGGCTCCTACTACGACGCGCTGAACATCAGCGATGGCGCGCTGGCGCCGTTTGCCGCCGACTGCGAACGCCAGGAGAACGGCATGATCACGGCGGCGTACTACCTCGAACCGGAAGTGTTCGACCAGGTCGACAGAGGCGGCAAGCCGCCACCGGCTACAGCGCGCGACTGCATCGGCCAGATGGATTCGGGCCGCTTCGCCTATATCGACAGCATCGACAACAGACGCCTGTTCGCCGTCGACCCGGTGCAGGGCCTGGTGATGGGCCTGTCCCATTTCCGCCAGTCCATGGCCTATGGTCCGCACCCCCTGACCGCCGCCGACGGCAGCGTCGTCATGTGGGACGAACGACGCGAACCCTACGATTTACCCGCCGCGCATATCCTGAAAATTACCGACGGCCAGATTCACGAAGTGGAAGCGATCGGCATCTTCGTCGAATTCGATGCGGATACGGGGTGGGAGTAAAAACAGATACAAGATTCAAGATACAGGATACAAAGGAGATCACCGAGTGAACAAGCTGAACTATCTACCTGGACTATTATTGTTACTGACAGCCTGTAGTGAACAACCTGCCGAACAGCCTGCAGCGCCAACCGCTGCCACACCGGCACCGGTGGCCATGCAGCCCATGGCCTGCGAGGACCTGGCCACAGCCGAATTCGCCCTCACCACCATCGGTAGCGCGTTGACCGTCGCCGCGGGTGCCTTCCAGCCACCGGCAGGCGGCTTTCCCGGTTTCGGCGCCAATTACGATGGACTGCCTGCGTTCTGCCGGGTGATCGGTTCGATTCATCCCACGGATGATTCGGACATCCGTTTCGAGTTGTGGCTGCCTGCCGAAAACTGGAACGGTCGCTTCATGCAAACCGGTAACGGCGGCGCGGCCGGTAACATTGTGCACAACTCCATGATCGACCCGTTGATGCGCGGCTACGCCGTCGCCAACACCGACACCGGCCATGTCAACGGCGGCGCCGATATATGGGGCTGGGCGGTGGACCATCCGGAAAAACTCACCGACTATGCCTGGCGCGCCGTGCATGAACTCACCGTCACCGGCAAGGCCATCACCACCGCACGCTATGGCGACGACCCCGAACGTTCCTATTTCGTCGGCTGCTCCACCGGCGGCCGCCAGGGCCTGATAGAAGCGCAGCGCTTTCCGGACGATTACGACGCCATCGTCGCCGGTGCGCCTGCCGCCAACTGGTCGCCGCTGATGGCACTGAGCATCGTTATCCAGAACAATATCGGCACGGGAAAACTGGCGCCGACCAAGCTCGGCCTGCTGAAGGAAGCCGCCATCGCCGCCTGTGATGCCCTCGATGGCGCCGAAGACCGTGTCATCACCAATACCGCGCAATGCACCTTCTCGCCCGCCGACCTGGCTTGCCAGGGTGAAACCGGTGCCCAGTGTCTCGCGCCCGAAGAAGTCGCCGCCGCGCAAGCCATTTATGCCGGCGTGCAAGGGACCGACGGCACCGTCTGGTTCCCCGGCACTGGGCCCGCCAGCGAACCGCTATGGGCAGCCTATACCTCGCCGCAATTCACCATCGGCAGCGGCTTCTTCCGTGACGTGGTACTCGGCGATCCTGCCTGGCAGTCGACCAGCTGGGATACGGATACCCACATGCCCGTGGCCATGGCGGCCACTGAAGAACTGATCGCCATGGATCCGGACGTCAGCGACTTCTTCAACGGCGGCGGCAAGCTCATCATGTACCATGGCACTACCGACGGCCTGATCTCCTACGGCAACAGCGTGAATTATTTCGAGAGTATGCTGGCGACCCTGGGCGAGGACACCGTCAATGCGAGCGCGCGCTTCTACCCCGTGCCGGGTATGGATCACTGTTCCGGCGGCGAAGGCGCCGGTAACGTGGACTGGCTGTCCGCCATGGAAGCCTGGGTCGAGGACGGCGCTGCGCCCGGCACACTGATGGGCACCCATCCGGCACCACCACCGGGAATCCCGAGGTCAGAGAACGCGATGGGTGAGTTTACGCGGCCAACCTGTGCCTGGCCGGAAGCGCCGGTTTACAACGGCGGCGGTGACCCCATGGATGCCGCGAGCTTTTCCTGCCAGGCACCCTGATTATCAGGAAGCCGGTTTTTTCAGGGCAAAGACAGACAGCGCCACGGCAACGATTGCGCAGAAGGCTACCGCGGAAACCAGCGGTACCGGCGTATTGTTGAACACCGCGCTGACGATGGCGATGGCGACTGCACCCACCATCATCTGCAATGTGCCTCCCAGCGCCGCGGCGGTGCCCGCAATGGGGCCATGATCTTCCAGCGCCAGCACCATGGAAGTGGGCAGCACCAGGCCGAGGAAGGCGTAGGTGCAGAACAAGCCTCCCACCAGCACCGGGAAAGCATCGAACCCGGCCATCACCAGCACGAACAAAATACAGCCGAAAGTGCAGTAGCCGGCCACCGCCCACCTGATCACTTTCATGACCCCGAACTTCGCTTCAAGGTTGGCCGCCGCCTGGCTGGCGGCAAAGAAACCGAAGGCATTCAAAGCAAAGGCGAGACTGTACTGGAAGGAGGTCAGCCCGTAATAGTCCATGTACAAAAAGGAACTTGTCGCCAGGAAGGCGAAGAAGCTGCCCATGCCCATGCCGCCGATGAACGTCAGCCCCATGTAGTGGGTATCGCGAAACAACACGCCGAAAGCTCCCAGCAATTCCTTCATTCTGAATGGCTTGCGGTTTTCCGGTTTCAGGGTTTCCGGCAGGGCGAACCGCGTCATGGCGAAACCAAGACCGGTAGCCATCGCCACGGCGATGAATACGGCACGCCAGCCGAAGGGCACGATCACGGCGCTGCCAAGCAGCGGCGCGAGCATCGGCGACACGGCGATGATGAGCATGATGGTGGACATCAGGCGCGTGGCATCGTTGCCGGTATAGCAGTCACGGATGACGGCGCGCGGGATGGACATGACCGCGGCGGCGCCGATGCCCTGGATGAAGCGCATGGCGATCAGCATCTCGATGTTGGCCGACATGGCGCAGCCGATGGAAGCCAGCGCGAACACCACCAGACCGAAATACAGCGGCGGTTTGCGACCCATTACGTCGGTGGCCGGGCCATACACGAGCTGGCTGACGCCGAAGGAAATGAAGAATGCCATCAGCGTCGCCTGCGAGGCGGATACGGACGCCTGCAGGTCATCGGCGATGACCGGCATGGCTGGCAGGTACATGTCGATGGCAAACGGGCCGATCCAGCTCAGCGAGCCCAGGATCAGGGCCATCTTGAGAATGTCTTTCTTCATGGGGTGTACTGCTAGGGACTACGGCAAAGGGCGCATTATAAAGACCCTGAAATATTTATCAGTGAATATTTCTAGAGCAGGCCCTGGAACTTCATCACAAGGAACAGCCAGAAGCGGCAGAATTGCTCGTTGAATATCCGCTTCAGAAAATCAAGCTGACCGGCAAAGGGTGGCGGCGAATTCGCCTCGAGCTGGTGGCCGATACCCTGCAGCGCGATAGCCATGACGGCGATGACAATACTGGCCGCCACGGCCACCAGGTCCCCTGACAGCAACCGCAACACGCCGATCAGCACACTGGCCATGAAGAACGGCACACTGATGATATGAATAACGATGTTGCCCCAGTGCTGGTGCACGCTGGCATAATCCCGAAGATCAGTCATCAACGGCAGCCATGGCGAAAATGGCCCTGAAATGGACTTTCAGGTGGATTCTGTCTTTCATGGCCAGCAATTCCTGTATTAGGATGTCCGTGTTTCATTATAAGCAGGGTCCGGGCAATTGTGAGCAGTGATCTTCCCTTCCAGGGCGTCCTGGGCGTCATCGCCATTCTCCTCCTGGCCTGGCTGTGCGGAGGCATGCAGCGCCAGTCCTGGAAAGTCATCGCCGCGGGCCTGGGCCTGCAGTTCCTGTTTGCCCTGCTGCTGTTGAAGGTGGGTCCGTTCCAGCAGGTACTGCTGCTGCTCAACCGCGGCATTTCAGCGGTGATTCGCGCCACAGAAACCGCCACGGCCTATGTGTTCGGCTTCGTCGGCGGCGGCCCTGCCCCGTATGCCGTGATCGAACCGGGCAACATCGGCAGCCTGGCGTTCACCGCCCTGCCCGTCCTGCTGCTCCTGAGCGTGCTGTCCGCCCTGCTCTGGCACTGGCGCGTCATTCCCATGGTCGTGAATGCATTCAGCAAGGTATTGCAGAAGAGCTTCGGCCTGAGCGGCGAGGTGGGCTTTGGCGCCGCGGCCAACATCTTTTTCGGGATGGTGGAATCGCCCCTGCTGATCCGCGCCTACCTGCACGGCATGACCCAGGCCGAGTTGTTTATTCTCATGACCTGCGGCATGGCCACGGTGGCCGGCACTGTGATGGGCCTGTACGCCACCCTGCTCACCGGCGTCATCGACACACCACTGTCCCATATCCTGGTGGCATCCGTGATCAGTGCGCCGGCCGCGATCATGCTGGCGATGATGATGAAACCGCTGGACGAGGTGTTGTCGGTGTCAGTGACCGACGCCACGGCACGCGCCGAGCACGACCTGCATTACGACGGCAATATGGACGCCATCATGCGCGGTACGGCGGACGGCCTGAAACTGCTGGTGAATATCGTTGCAACCCTGGTGGTGTTCGTGGGATTGGCGGCGCTGGCCGACGAAGTGTTGTCACTGTTGCCCGCAGTTTACGGGCAGGTCATCACCGTGCAGGGCATCTTCGGGGTGGTTTTTGCGCCGCTGATGTGGCTGATCGGCATTCCCTGGGAGGAAGCGTTCACCGCCGGACAACTCATGGGCACAAAGACCATCCTCAACGAATTCATCGCCTTCGTGAACCTGCAGGCAGCGCCCTTGAGCGAGCACAGCCGCATCATCATGACATATGCCCTGTGCGGGTTTGCCAACCTGGGTTCGCTGGGGATCATGATCGCCGGCCTGGTGACATTCTGCCCCGAGCGTCGCAAGGAAATTCTTGCGCTGTCACCAATGTCCATCGTGTCCGGCACCCTCGCCACCACCATGACCGGGGCCGTTGTCGGGCTGATCCTTTAATCGGTTACGGGCATTTCAGAGCTCAACGCCCAGCTGGCCATCCCTTTCCTCCAGCGCATAGACGCGCACGCCATTGCAGGGACCCTCGTAACCCTCCAGGCAGTCGCCATTGTCGAGATTGAAGAGATAACCGTGCATCGGACAACGCAGGTGGTTGTCGATAACCTTCCCCGCATCCATCGGGTAGCCCGCATGGGGACAAATATTATCGAGCAGGTGCGACCTGCCGTCGTGGTGAAGCAGCAGCAGGTGATGGCCAGCCAACCGGAACACCTTCCGGTAGCCATCCTGCATCTGGGCGGTATCTTCGAGGGGGAACCAGGTCATGAAAAGCTGTGGCTTGCTGAATCGGCATATCTTGGAGAAAGTACAATTTTACCTGCCATGAATGTGGAGTCTACTTGCGTGATCACTATAATTGGCACCATCACGCACTTCTACCTGGACTCATCCCATGGCTGAATTCCCCGATGTCACCCTCCACTACTTCGACCTGCGCGGCCGCGGCCAGTTCATTCGCGGCCTGCTGAGTCATCACCAGGTGCCGTTCACCGACGATCGGATCAAGCTGGCGAAGGACAACAGCAACTGGCCGCAGATCCGCAGCGACAGGAACCTGAGCGGTGATTTCCAGAAGCTGCCGTTTCTGCAGTGGGACGACATGCGCCTGAATGAGGTGCTGGTGATCCTGGAATTCCTCGACAGCACCCTGACCGATCCGGATGATTTTTCCGACATTGACTGGCTGCGTCACCGCCTGCTGACATCCAGCGCCTTCCTCGACCTGCTTGTGGCCTGCATCAACCTGATCTGGTGCGACATCTTCCACCCGGAAACCAATATCGCCGCGGCGACCGGCATTCTCAGGCGCCGTATGGGAATGCACCTGGCCACGCTCGACCAGACGCTCACCGAATGGGAATGGGCTGCCAGGATGGCCGACCGGCCGGTCATGGCGTCCGATGCCGTGTTATGGGAAGCACTCGATGTCATCCGTCTCACTTTCGATGAGCATGTAAGCTTCGATGATCGCGGGGCGCTCAGCGCCTTCTATGACGGTTGTCCCGGCGCTCCCGCCTTCAAGAAACTGCTCGCGCAAAAACCGCAGACCATCACCGGCCGCCCCGGCGAACCGGATGCACTGGCAATCATCCACGCAAGTCTTGCGGAAAATTGAGGCGCCGGATCAGGGCGTTGTGCTGATGACGCGCATTTCCTCGATCATCACCGGTTGCGCGGGCAGGGACTCCAGGTAGACGCCGCCGTCTTCCCATAACGCCCCCTGGTCGAGACCGCCGCTGGGATCGCCGACAGGAATGAAGGCCTCGGCCGCCGCCATGCCGTCCGTGATCATGCCGAAGACGGTGAAATTCAGGTTCGGCGCCGCCAGGCGGTTGTTATTCACGTAGTTGATGAATACCTGCGTGGAGTTGGTATTCGGGCCCGCCTTGGCAAAGGCCAGCGTGCCGGGCTCATGCGCGAACAGCACGGGGTCGTCGTCGAAGTTGCGGTCCTGCCAAGCGGGAAATTCCCCGCGCCAGTTGATGCCGAACTGCGCCACGAATCCGGGCACCACGCGAAACACCGGCGTGTTGTCATAAAAGCCCTCATTGACCAGGGTGATGAAACGCCCCGCGGCATTGGGTGCCGCTTCCGGGAAGATGTCGAGGGTGATATCACCGGCCCCGGTGCGCATCAATACGGTAGTCTTCTGCGTCAGCTCGGGCACGACGTCTTCCAGGCCCGGCAGCGGCGTCAGTACCTGCTGGACACCGGCGGGTTCAGCCATGGCCGGCGCCGCGGCTTCTTCAGCTGCCGGCGCATCACTGCTTTCCCCGGAACAGCCCGCTAGTAAAAACAGGGCGGCAATGATTGCCGTTAAATGGAACGGGTTCGCTATTTTTCTCACTTTCACTCTCTCTACTCTCTATTTTTGCAACAAAATTCTGCGTCGTACGCTTTATCCTTTTATCTTTTTATCCTTTTATCCTTTCATCGATCTTATCAAGCCAGCAATGTCGGATGACGGCACTACGTGCCTTATCCGACCTACTCGAACCATTGTGAATACTTTCTCGTCAGCAATGTCGGATGACGGCACTACGTGCCTTATCCGACCTACTCGAACCATTTTTCCCTTTTTCCCTTTTTCCGTTACTGCAAGTATACCCAAGTCAGGAATTCATTCAGCAGTTCCGCGCCGGACCCCCGGTCGGCCAGTTCATGATTGACCATGCCCACCACCGTGTACATGGTATTGCTCTGGGCATAGACATATCCGGCGACGGCGGCCACCTCATCCAGCGAACCCGTCTTTACATGCATACGGCCCGACATGGTGGTGCCGCGCACGCGGTTGCGCATGGTGCCGTCCAGGCCGTTGATCGGCAGCGATGCGAGGAATTCCGGCATGTAGGGACTGCGCCACGCGCCCTGCAGCATCGCATTCAGCATGGCCGCGGTAATCCGCGTATCACGTGACAATCCGGCGCCATTGTCGAGAGAAAGCTGGGTGGAATCCAGGCTCTTCAGCTCGAGATAATTCTTCATGGCTTCCACACCCTTCTCCACCGTGGCCGGCGGCCCCAGCACCTCGGCGCCCAGCGTCAGCAATAGATGGCGGGTCATCAGGTTGTTGGAAAACTTGTTGATGGACTTGATGATGTCGGACAGGGGTAGTGAGTTCCATTCCACGATGGCTTCCAGATCGTCCGGCACGGCCCCAACACGCATGCCGCCGTCCAGCTGCCCGCCGAGTTCTTCCCACAACGACTTGAACAGGCCGAAAGTATAGTCGGGCGCATTGAGCACCTCGCGCACCATCTGGTAGCGGGAGCAGCGCGACGGGAAGCTGCCCTCGAATATCACTTCCGTGGGATCGTTCGGATTCAGGTTGAAGCTGATGCCGCGCTGGTAGCCGCCGCAGGAGCGGTTTTCCAGCCGCAGGCGATTGGTGATGGTGACATTGGGCAGGTGCGGGTCGGTGTGGATGATGACCTCGCGCCCGTTGGGGTGCGGATAAAAATAGAAGGTCATGGCCTGGAAATTGGCGATGACGGCATTCGGCAAGGTGTTGTAGGCGCGCCCGGCCTGGTTGTCGATCAGGTCGCCGCCTGCGACGGATGCATCGAAGTAGGAACCGTCCAGCACCAGGTCGCCGGTGATATGTTCGACGCCGGCCCGCTGCAAAGACTTGAGCATGCCGCGCAGCTGGTCTTCCACGAGGAAGGGATCACCGCCGCCCTTCATCAGGAGGTCGCCCCTGAGTACGCCGTCCTCGATCGGGCCCAGGGCGTACAGTTGTGTTTGCCAGGTAAAGGACGGCCCGAGCGATTCCAGGGCCGCCAGGGTGGTCACCGTTTTCACGGCGGAGGCGGGATTCATCGGCTTGCCGGCGTTGAACACGAATCGTGGCGCGCTCGAATCCACTGCCTGGACATAGAAGCTGAAACTGGAGTCCGGGAGATTATGACCATTGATGATGCGCTGGATGCGATCGGGGATCGGGCCGTTGGGGGGGAAATCCTGGGCTGCCGCATATGTACCGGCCAGGCACAGCAGGCAGAGGGCAATTAATCGGGAGGAGCGCATAAGCATGGTTGCCTATTCTGGCAATTCCTTTAGCGGGTTACCACTCCCATCCGGGATCAGTCAGGCAGGGCGAAAGTGAACAGTGCCGACCCGGCCGCGATGGCGATGTACTGCCTGCCGCCGGCCGCATAGGTCATCGGCGCCGCGTTGACCTGGCCGCCCAGGTTGGTCTTCCACTTCAGCGCGCCCGTGTTGGCATCCAGCGCCACGAAGTAACCGTCCTTGCCGCCGGCGAACACGAGGTCGCCGTCGGTGGACAGCACGCCACCCCAGGTGATGTTGCCGAGATCGAACTCCCACACCGGATCCAGGGTCTCGGGATCGTAGGCGCGCACCACGCCCCACGCTTCCTCGTTGTTGTTGAGGAAGGGCTCGAGTGCGACATCGCCCATGGTGGTCTGGCGCCGGTTGACGCCAAGCGCCTGCGGGAACTGGCCCTCGATGGCCATGATGCCGGAGTCCTCCCAGTGCGCGACGTAATAGAGATCCTGTTTCGGGCTGTAGGACGTCGGCGCCCAGTTGATGGCACCGTGCACGTGCGGGCGAATGACCGTGCCTTCCGGTGACGGCAGCATGCCCTCGGCGCGGATCGGCCGGCCGTTGTCATCGAAGCCGGTCATCCAGTTCACGGAGACGAAGGGCTTGCCATGCAGGAACTCGCCGGTGACGCGGTCGAGCACATACATCAGGCCGTTGCGGTTGGCCCAGTACATGAGTTTCCTTTCACGGCCGTTCCACTCGCGGTCGACCAGCACCGGCACCTGCGTGGAGTCGTAATCCATTTCGTCATGCGGGGTGAACTGGTAATGCCACTTTATTTCGCCGGTGTCGGCATCGAAGGCCAGCACGCTGTCGCTGTAGAGATTGTCGCCGAGACGGTCGCGGCCATCCCAGTCCGGCTGCGGATTGCCGGTGCCGAAGTAGACGAGGTTGGCTTCGGGATCGTAGGCGCCGGCGTTCCAGATGGCGGCGCCGCCGGTCATCCAGGAATTGCCGGACCAGGTGTCATGGCCGGGCTCACCGGGACCGGGAATAGTGTGCGTTTTCCAGATGAGCGCACCATCGTTGACGTTGTATGCAGCGACAAAACCGCGGGTGGGCATGTCGCCGCCGGCGACACCGATGTAGACCTTGTCCTCCACCACCATGGGCGGCATGGTGATCGAGTACAGTTCGTCCGGGTTGGCGACGGACGTATTCCAGATCAGGTTGCCGGCACGGGCGTCGATGGCTAAAAGGCGCGCGTCTACCGTGCCCATGAACAGCGTATTGCCGAGAATGGCGAGGCCGCGGTTGACGCGTCCGCAGCAGGTGCGCGACGGCGCCGGTTCATGATGGTAGGTCCAGAAAATACGGCCGGTGGCGGCATCCAGCGCCACGATATCGTTCGGTGCCTGCACGGTGTACAGCACGCCATCGACCACCAGCGGCGTGGTCTCGAATTTTTCCAGGGAGCGCGCCTGCCACACCCACTGCAGTTCCAGGCCGTCGACATTGCCCGCATCGATCTGCGTGAGCGCGCTGTGGCGCTGGTTCTGCAGCGACTGAGAATAACTCAGCCAGTTATCAGGATTGTCGGCGTTGAGAATGTCATCGAAGGACACCTGGGCCAGCGCACTCGCCGACAGGGTAAGAAAGGCAGCAGCAAACAGTGTTTTCATTGGGCGGCTCCTCGGCGCAGCGATGCCAGGTAGGCAACCAGGTCGGCGACATCCTGCTCGCTGAAGTCGGCGCCCAGGGCCGGCATGCCGGGATCGCTGAAACCGAATTCGGCCAGGTTGGTCTTGTCGAAGTAACGCAGGCGCTCGTTGGCATCGAGCAGCTGCACGCTGAAGGCGTCGTGGTTGAGCAGGCGGCCGGTAATCTCCTCGCCTGACGTGGTTACCACGGTATAAAAGCGGCTGTTTGGCTGCACGACGGCCGCGGGCGCCAGCAGCGAATCGCGCAATTCAGCGCTTGAGCGCACCAGGGCGATGCTGCTGAGATCAGGACCCAGGACCGAGCCTTCCCCGTTGACCATGTGGCACTCCTGGCACTCACCGCGTCCGGTGAACAATACCTGTCCACGCTCAACATTGCCTGCCAGGCCTTCTTCCCTTTCACCCAGGCTGCGCAGCCAGGCCACGAGCATGCTCGCCTGCTCCGGCGTGACCCGCGGCGTGGCGGGCATGGGCGTACCCGGAATGCCGTTCAGGATGATGCCGACGAGCTGTGCATCGGTATAAGGCTGGCGGAAGTTGTTGTGGCCGAGATCGACCTGGGCGATGAGGTCGCCGTCGGGACCGTGGCAGTTGGCGCAGTACTGGCGGAAGGCGTTTTCGCCGCTGACCAGGTCGCTGGCGGTTTCGTGCTGGGCAACGGCGGGCTGCAGGCCCGTCAACGCTATCCCCCCAAGGACAAGACAAAGCAGTTTTAGTGTTTTCATCGTGCGCCCGATTCTACGCCATTTGCGGCAGTGGGGAACCCCCGGCATAATCCTGCGCCATGGACCCTGCCTTCCTCGACGCCATCCACGCCCATTACCTGCAAGACGAACAGCGCGTGGTGGCGAACCTCCATGCCCTCGCCGCCACCAGCAGCTCGACCACGTCTGCCATCACGGAAGACGCCCGTGCGCTCGTCGAAGCGGTGCGCGGCCGGCCCGACAGCCTCTCCCCACTCGAACGCCTGCTGGCCGAATACGACCTCACCACCAGTGAAGGCGTGCTGCTGATGTGCCTGGCGGAAACCCTGCTGCGGGTGCCGGATGCCGATACCGCCGACCTGCTCATCGCCGACAAGATCAAGACCGCCGACTGGGAAAAACACCTGGGCCAGCGCGACCTGCTGGTGAACGCCTCCACCTGGGGCCTGATGCTCAGCGGCCGGTTGCTTGCGGACCTGCCCTCGGGTGAGAACGACTCCCGCGATCTCTGGCGCGGCATGCTGTCGCGACTGAGCGAGCCGGTCATCCGCAACACTATTCGTCTCGCCATGCATGTCATCGGCGACCAGTTCGTGCTCGGCGAGACCATCGGCGAGGCGCTGGGCCGCGCCCACAAGGATGGCAAGGACTTCGAGGATTTCTCGTTCGACATGCTGGGCGAGGCCGCGCTCACCCTTCCCGACGCACAGACCTATTTCGATGCCTACCTGCACGCCATCGAGGCCATCGGCGCCGTTAAGGATCCGGGGCGCAGCCTGGGCATCTCCGTGAAGCTGTCCGCCCTGTGCCCCCGCTTCGAGGTGGCCCAGTGGCGCCGCGCGCAACAGGAACTGACCGACATGCTGGGACAACTGGCACGCGCCGCCCGCGACAGGAATATCCTGCTGACCGTGGACGCCGAGGAAAGCGAGCGCCTGGTGCTTGGCCTGGAGGTGTTCGCCGGCGTCCTGCGCGTATTGAATGATGCCGACTGGCAGGGTTTCGGCCTGGCCGTGCAGGCTTACCAGAAGCGCGCCCTGCCCGTCCTGCACTGGCTCAATGCACTGGCCGGCGACATCGGTACCCGCATTCCCGTGCGTCTGGTGAAAGGCGCCTACTGGGACACCGAGATCAAGCTGGCGCAGACACGCGGGTTGCACGACTTCCCCGTCTTCACCCGCAAGTGCAATACCGACCTGTCCTGGCAGGCGGCCATGAAAACCCTGGCTGGCATGAAGGAACACCTCTCGCCCCAGTTCGCCACCCACAACGCCTGGAGCGTGGCCAGCGTGAAGGCGTATTTCTCCCCGGATGAATGCGAATTCCAGCGCCTGCACGGCATGGGCGAAATTCTCTACGATGTG
>Ga0181585_10003724_pt1 | contig 13342 bp, 13 predicted proteins | sample 071ome_29_FD_132469 | JGI IMG/M metagenome (GOLD analysis project Ga0181585, IMG submission 132469) | Coastal salt marsh microbial communities from the Groves Creek Marsh, Skidaway Island, Georgia - 071407BT metaG (megahit assembly) | ecosystem: Environmental > Aquatic > Marine > Intertidal... | reverse complement strand
TTTCCTAAAATAGTATCAGTTGTTGTACCAAGTACAGCTGACGAGTTATTCCCCTTTACAATCGAACCTTTGTTAACACCAATCGATTCTCTATAAGATCCATCAGCATTTATTTTAATATCACCGCCAACATTATATGTGAGATCACCGCCAACTTTAATATTCATATCACCTGAAGCATCTAATCGAACGTTCTGTGCTGAGAGATTTACGTCACCTTCGATAATAATAGCACCTGTACCACCAACGGATGTAACAAGATGATTCATTGTACGAAGTACTATCGTACCATCTGGCCTCATCTCTATACCAGAACCACTACGATGTTTGAATAATACAGTTTCACCGCCAGGCGTATCATCTAAAACGATAACATGACCGCTCTGCGTCTCTTGAACCTGCACACGAGAATATTGACTAGTTGCTTCGTATTCAGTATCGCCTAAGAGTGCAGTTAGATCTAGATCATCGTCACCACCACCAAGACTCAGCTTATGCTTATGCCGACCAACGGCTTGTGCATTGAGCGATGAATGAAAATGATATTCTGCACGCGGAAACTGACCAGAAGGATCTGAAAATCCTTCAAATTGCGAATGCCTAGTATCAGATCCTTGTCCGGCTTCTTCTCTTTGGCCTTCTCTCTGGTCTTGCTTACCGTCGTCCGGATTCGCCTGATCAGGTCTAAATTGCTGTACCACTTATTTCTCCTACCATCCGTCTATTCTAGTTTGCCGCTGAGACTGCTGTGCTGAAAATCTTCTTTTTAATTCTTCTATTGTTCCACGTTTGACTGCTAAATTCATTTGTTTTCGAGATAGGCTTCTGCCATCGCTCTGCGGATCTGAGAAGTTCTGTTGTCCAAATTTATTCATAGTATATGCTGCAACATCAAATCCTGGATCCATTGTATTATTATTATTTGGAAGATCTCTATGTCCCCATGATTCTATTCCTGGCCATCTTTTATATGCGGCTGTAAGGAATAAATCCATAGAATCATATTGAGCTTGAGTAATAGATTTAGCGCTGATATATTTATTTGCTTCTGGTAAGCCTGTAGTAGAAGGACAATTAAATCCTGCTACAAATGCTATACCAATTGTATATTCATTGAAATTCTTTGCGTGACCACCAACCGTATTAATCTTGCGACCTGCTTGAATCGTGCCGTCTCGTTTAATAATAAAATGTTATGGTATCTCTGAAAATCCATCGGCTTGATAAAATGCGTCTAATTCTTCTGCACCTATATGATATTGATCGATATAGTTATTTGTCCAATGCCATATGATTTGCGTAACATCACGATCACAAGTAAGAAAATATTTAACTAATTCAATCCTTGAATTAAGTATAGGAAACTCACCAGATGGATATTCGCTTGGTCTTATAGCTTCTTTTCCATTTGTACCAACGGTCGGATCTGTTTGTTGTACTGTACTTGATACATTTGTTGACGTATTTTGTATTGACGATTCAACTTTACTTAAATTATTTTTTAATGAATTAAGAGAAGTTTGTAATGCATCACTTAACCCACCTTCAACATTTTCTAATCGTTTCATTGAAAGCTTTAATGCATCGGGAGATGATTGATCTAATAGTATACCAGTTTCATCAAACTTATCTTTTAATCCTTGATCTATAGTCAATTTGCTTGTAGCGCTATTGAGAGCCTTTGTTATATCACCGGCAAATAATTGATCTTTTATACCAATAGCAGTCTTATCATCGATCACTGTCGATAGGCTAGATATTACATTTTTTAACTCACCAGTTTTATTTTCAATTATATCCTTCATAAGGTTACCACTGCTAGTACCACCGAGAGATTTTTCTAATGCTTTATTGAATCCTTCAAGATCTTGATTTATTTTTTCTTGAAGTTGACCACTCTTAATTGTTTCAGTAATTTTATCGATAGCCTCTTGTCGATCTTCACTCGTAAGTTTCTGCAAGGCTTTTTTAGTCTCTTCTTCAGATTTGCCTAAAACTTGTTTAAGAGATTCTGATGTTCCTTTTGCATCAATAGAACCAAATACATCTTCTAGCATTTCAGCTGCAGTAGAAAGTGCATCTCCAGCAGCTGATACGATACTTTTAACATCGATCGTACTAATAATGTTATTGACCTCTGTAGCCTTTCCAAAGACGGGCTCTAGTTCCGGAGCGCTTACAAAGTTTTTCATATTCTCGGTCATTTTACCGATTATAGGAGCTGATATGGTTTCTAGATTCTCGACAGCATTATCGATCTCTTGCGTTAAGCTTTTCATACCGCCTTTTTCTTGATCTAATTCTTTAATCGTACTATCGAGAGCGGCGCGCATATCCTTTGCGGATTCAAGTAATTTATCTCCAGCATCTTTCTGCAGAGGTGCTAGCCTATTCGATAGGGCGGTAAGCTCACTATTAATTCCATCTAAACTTATCGGCATTATGCTATCCTAATAAAGTTATTATAAACTTTTTTGGCATTTTGAATTCGTTCTGCTTCAGCTAACCTTGAAGGCTTTCCATCAACAGGGCTTTTAGCTGCACCTGCTGCAGATTTAACTAATCCTCCTGCAGCGTTTACAAACGAAGGTCTTTCATAATTTCGTTGAAAATGAATAGCTGCATATGTCGCAGTCTTTTGTCTTCTTAATTCAGCACCTTTGAAATACGGATCAGTAGAAAGTTCGTAATGTATAAACGCAAGTTGTGCAACAAAGTCTGTAGAAGCTTTACCTCTTTCACCGGCAAACTGAATTAAATTATTATATCTAGGTGTGCCTGAATACCATTGTGCAATACCAAATGAACCACCAAGATTTAGATCACCTACTGCGCTAGCATTTAAATTACTTTCTGTAATTAAATTTCCTATAATACCAGCAGTAACTTCTGGGCTATATCCTCTCTTCGGACTAGTAAAGTATTCCCAAGCTAATCGAGTTTTATCTCCTAAAGATGCATCTGGGCTAATAACAAATCCATCTAATCCATCTTTAATAGTGCTTTGAATTCCAGGTCCTAAGCCACTTGAACCAGACGTTCCACCGTATGGATTACCACCAAGTATTTCTGATTGAGCTCTAGAATTAGGATCATTGTCTTTTGAAAAAAGTTGCTCATTGCTAGGAGCTTCAATAGTTGGAATACTACCAAGTATTAATGGTAACTGTGAATTTGTTCCATCTAAAAATATACCAAATACCCTTGCACCTACTTGAAGTGATGGATTTCTACCAAGGCCAGATACGCCTGGTTCTGTGCATGGTACTAATACTTGTGCATATGGTAGATCTGCATTTGGCACATCTGATCTATAACTATGAATACCAAATATTCTAACTTTTACCCTACCAAGCTGAGGATCATCAGTGCCAACTTCTTCAACTACACCCATAAACCATCTAGTTTCGTCGCCATAAAAATATGAATTAATCGGATTCATTATTATTAGTCCTTCGCATTACTAATTTTAGCGCCTTGGCATGTTACAATATGCTCTCCATCAATAAATCTATGTGCTGTGTTATATATGAGATATTTTCCAGATCGTTTAATATCTATTAATTCTTTTTCAGATATTTGAGGCTTATCTGCTATAGCAGCATCATTTCTTGGATAAACAAAATTAATATTACGGCCTAAAGAAAAATTTAATCCTGTTAAGAAAAACACACCGCTTAAAGTAAACTCTGCAGAATTTTTAAATATAATATGCCTATATGCCATCGCTGCTGCATCAAGATTTAATTCACCGGCATTAGAGGCTTCATAATAGTTTTTATAATCTGTATTATATGTGTTATTATATATTATACGAGTAATAGCTTTTGCGGTATGCTCAGCCAGAGGAGCTTCTCTTGTTGGAGATATATATTGAAATGATTCATCAAATGTAGATAATTGATCTCTGGGTATAATTTGATCACGAATTAATCTATCTAAATTAGATTTTAAATTAAATTTAAATGTTTCAAGTCTGCCTGTAGTTGCATCAAATATATTATAATTACTAGTTAATGTACCAGCATTTATAAAATCTAATGTATTTTCATTATTATTACTTCTAAAAGTGTCTACATTATAAAGTAATCTTTCGTCGTGTATATTTTCTGGAGCTTGAACATATGCTCTAGAATATCTAAAAGGCAATTTATTCCATACTGGTTCAAGTATCATATCCTTTAAATTTTTAATTATTAAAACATCGTCATTTAAAGTAGAAAACATATAGTACGGCAAGCCTTCTTCAGTAGTAGCTCTTTTAAGAACCCATTGCGCAGCCTGTAATGGATGCATCATAGGAACTACTATTTTCATTTCTTTTTGAAATGGTTGTTCACTTAAGTTTATTGCTACCACATTTAAAGTATCTGCTAAAATCTTTTTAGCAATCTCAACCGGATTTCCCGTGTATGATTTACTAAGAATCATATTTTGATTTAAAAATGCAATCTCTTCTATAAAATCAAATATGAATACTTCAGAAAATTCACTAACCTTTTCAGAATCTGCTGCCGATGTTAGAATAAAATGTTTAATAATAAATTCAGTTTTATTTTTAGGTTGCCGTAAAACTAATTCTAATTTTTCAGTACCACTAAATCGTATATAATCAAAAAATCCAAAATCATCACGAAGAATTAAACGGCCAGTTAGATATGGCTTATCTAATGATTCATAGATCTCTATATTGTCTATACTATTTTTAATGTTTACATGTCTAGTAGATCCTCTTGAAATAATAGCATCTTCAATAATATAATCTTTACTAGACTGTAACTCTTTGGTTTCCGCCATTAGCCATCTCTCATCAATCTGGCAAATTCAGTTTGAACTTGTCCCACAATGTTTGGTAAAAATACTTTAATCTCACGAAGATTATCATTTTTCTCAATCATGCGATCGAGATAGGTAATTGGTGTTAATCCTAAAGCCGATGCATCTGCACCAGCCTGTGTAAATGGATCTATGTCGGTAAATTCTTTGCTAGCGTTTTCATAGTGATGAACAGAATCATATTGATTCTGATTGCTTTCAATTGATATTCGATCACCAATGTTTGTTGTTCCGTCCGGCTTATATGGTTGGATAAGCTCACTTGTTCTGTAATTTATAGTGTTTAATTTGCTTACAACAATTTGACCAAGATCTAAATATCTTTTTACTACTATACCTCTTGCACCAGATATAATTCCTCTTACCTCATCACCAGGAAGAAATGTTTTAGATATATCGGCTCGAGTAATAAGGACTCGATTAGGATAAATCTTTTTTGCTAAATCAAATATTTTAGATTGTTCTATCGGCCAACCGCTTTCACGAATGTCGTCATTTAAGAAATAAAATGTCCAGTAATATTCGTCAGTGCCATATAGTTTATGTGATAAAGTATCAGCTCTTTCACCATCATTAATAGTTACTGTTGTATGAAATGTTACATCGTCTTTAATTTCGTCGACAAGAGAACTAAATGCACTAATGTTTTGAAACAGTGAGATTGTCTCACCGTTACCAAATTGATAGAGGAGTTTAGGAAATGGTGTAAAAAATTCACTCATTAGAAGCCTCTCTCGACAATATCTTGTCTGTTTAATGCTCTGGTTTCTGTAAAAGACATACTACACGATACTTCAGCAAAAGATCCATCTGAATGCATGCCCATACCATTTGGATTATAGTTTGTAGTAAAACTTTGCAAATACACTGGAAGAAATCTAATATTTGCAGCTTGACTATCGTTTTGATTACCATATTTTATTTTGATTTGGAATCTATTTGGAAACTTATATCCATAATGGACGCCACCTGCAATAAGTGCTTCTGGATATAATTCAGTCCTGAACCACTTTATAATCTTAGTAATTTCATCGGCCTCAGATTTACTTTTTGCAATTAATGTAAAATTAAAACTAAATTGTCTTAATGGCACACTGTCAAATTGTGCTCTTCTATTAGGATTTGCTACTACGCCGGTTAACTGTTGAACTCCCCTAATAGTATCTTGTCCATATAATGGAATTCTTTTAGCTATTCTTTGAGCTGCTAAAGCTGCCATACCTTCAGATAATTGTGCTGTTCCAGTAAGAGAACCGAATGTTGCACCTATGCCTTTAGCTACTTGGTCAGCAGCGATTCCTAAAAGCGAACCAATACCAGCATTAGCGGTAGTACTTAAACCTTTTTCAATGGCACCTCCAATTAAACCTAATTCCATGCTAGTGTTTATAGAAACACCATCTTGAATTTGAAGTTGTTGAGGTAGATATAATTCAACACTTCCGGCTTCTTGGTTTATTTTTAAAACATCTGTAACAGCAGAAAAATTTTCATCGTCAGCTTGATTATTCGCGGCATCGTTACCCCGGCCAACCAATTTATTAAATAAATTTCCTACATCTTGCCCTATTTCATCAACCCGCTTTCTTATATCAGTTTGTAATTGAGCAGGATTAACAGAAGGATTGGCAACAAAATCACCAATATCGTTTCGAGGAGCAGATGCTTCTGCTACAACTTCAACAGCAGCTTTTTTAGTAGTATTTACGCCTTTTTGTATTGCCTTTCCAAATTGAACTCTAGCAGCATCTTCATCAAATACTGAAAAAATAATACGACCTTTATAATCATCTTGATTATCCAATGGAAATTTTAATCTACCATTAGTACCAGATAACTGACTCTGCAATTTCTGTTGCAAATTTGGAAATTGAGTTTCAGGCATTTCTTTTCCTATAAATAAAAACAATCATTCATTATTTATAATAAACTCTATGGCATATTCTGGCAAATACCGCGTGAAAAATACAAGTAAATATATTGGTGATTACACTAATATAGTATATCGATCTTTATGGGAAAGATATTGCTTTAAATGGTGCGATGAAAATCCTAGTATAATAAAGTGGTCTTCAGAAGAGACCATTGTTCCGTATTTATATGAAGTTGATAAAAAATATCATCGATATTTCGTTGATCTTAAAATTACATTTAATAATAAAGAAACATGGCTAGTAGAAATAAAGCCGAAAAAACAAACGACTGTACCAGAATATAAAGGTCGAAAGACTAAAAAATATATAACTGAATCTTTAGAATATATTAAAAATCAGAATAAATGGAAAGCCGCTCATAATTTTGCAGCTGACAGGGGCTGGAAATTTGTAGTATGGACTGAAGATACTCTTGAAAGTATGGGTATTAAACCAAAATCAACTAAGCGTTTAAAACCTTACAGAAAAAAGCATAAATAACAATATGAGCAATATATTTCAAACACTCGAGCTAGAAGCTTTTAGAAACGGAATCCAAGCAAGGACGAAAGAATCACGCGCATGGTTTCGAAAGAAAGCTGCAGACTTAGGTAAAATTAATCGCAACGCATTGATGCGTGAGCAACCGCTTAATATTACGCGCCGGAAAGATACACCTGAAATAGGAAGCATGTATATGTTTTTCTATGATCCAAAATATAAAGATGTATTACCCTTTTACGATCAATTTCCATTGATTATTATGGTTAGTCCAGCAGAGAACGGATTTGTAGGATTAAATTTACATTATCTGCCACCAACGCTCAGAGCGAAATTACTAGACGGTTTAATGGATAATACGTCAAATAAAAAATTTGATGAAACTACAAAATTCAGAATCAGCTATCAAATATTACAGCGATCATCAAAACTTAAATATTTTAGACCATGTTATAAACGTTATCTAACTACTCATGTTAAAAGCAGACTTGCACAAGTAGAATCACCTGAATGGGAGATCGCTACATTTCTACCAACAGCGCAATGGGCTAATGCAGGAGCAGGCACTGTTTATCGTAGTTCGAGGGAATTAATAATATGACGAGCGTAGACGCACTTAAATCTATTATATCTAGTCGAGAAGGCCCTGCACATGGTGCACTTTTTAGAGTTACACTTCCTTCTATATCATCTGCTATTAATTTTATCGATACTGGTTCTAGAGAAATAGATGTTCTTTGCACTAATGTTACTATGCCCGGTAGACAAGTTATGACCCAAGTAAGGCGGGTTGGAATTCAATCACAAAAGATTGCATATGATCAAGCATATGACGATGTAACCATGACGTTCAGATTAATGAATGATTATGGTGCTAAGAAATATTTTGAGACATGGCAAGAATTAGCTGTTAATCCTAATACTGGTGAAATCGGATACGCTAGTGATTATCTGCATCAAATAAAAATTGTGCAGCTTAAAAAAGGAGCTTCATTTCCTATTTTTAATAGATCATTAGGTGTACCAGCATTGCCACCAGAAATTGCAAATAGGCTTCCTAGAGTTGGTCCATTTGATCTTGCTCAGGGTGAGATAGATATAGATTTAATATTAGGCGCAAAAGCAGTATATACATGTACACTTATTGATGCGTTTCCTACTGGTGTATCATCATTTACATTAGGGGATGCAAATGGCAGTCAATTAATTGAAATGTCAGTTACACTATCTTACAAAAAATGGGTCGGAGATGCGTCATCAAATAGATCGCAGTTTGAAAGACTTGCAACAGTTGGACTTGGGGCAGTTACCTCAAGACTTTTTTAATAAGAGGATGATAATATTATGGCACTACCTAAACTAAATTCTAATCCAAAATATGAGGTTGTTATTCCTTCGACACAACAAGTCGTAAGATTTAGACCATATCTCATTAAAGAAGAAAAAATTCTTATGATTGCTATGGAGAGCGGAGACGTACGCCAAAGCGTAAATGCTATTGTTGATACAATTGAATCATGTATTCAAGAGCCTATTGAAAAAAATAAACTTAAGATGTTTGATGTAGAATATTTGTTTACACAAATTAGAGGTAAATCAGTAGGTGAAAAATCTGATTTGTTGCTCAATTGCCAAAACTGCGAGCATCAAAATGAAGTAAGCGTTTCATACGATGAATTAAAAATTGATGTGGATCAACCGACTAAAAAGATTAAGATCACAGATGAAATTGCTGTAAATCTTTCATATCCAACATACTATGACGTTATGGATAAAGTTAATGGTGATGCTATTAGCGATGCTCAAGCATTATCTTTAATTATTGCATGTATTGAATCGATTCAAACTGAAGAAGAAGTTTTCTTAGCTTCTGATGTATCTTCTACAGAACTTAACGAATTTATTGAATCTCTCACATCAGAACAATTTAAAGGCATTCGTGACTATGTTGAAACAATGCCAAGACTAAGACACACTGTACATAATAAATGTGAATCTTGTGGACATGATAATGAATGGAGGCTGGAGGGAATCCAGGATTTTTTCTGATATGCCTTTCCCACGACAATTTGGTAAATCATTATAAAGTAAATTTTCAGCTAATGCAAAATCATCATTATTCATTAACTGAAATTAACGAGATGATGCCATGGGAAAGGGACATTTATTTAACTATGCTTATTGAGCATATTAAATCGCAAAACGAAGAAATGGAAAGAAGGCAAAGATCTAATGGCCGCTGATATAACAGACGTTGTAAGACTATTACAAGAGCAATCGTTGCGAAGTGAAGATCACTTCAATGATATCTATCATGTAGCTGAGCGAATCCATAATGATATCTACGGCGTAGCTATACAAATTCATAATCAACTTGAAGTGATGACTGGAAATAGTCAAAAAAATCTTGAGCGTCAAATTGAACAAGATCGTAAAGCTGAACAAGCAGCAAAAAGTGCAGCGGCCGCACAACAAAAAGCTCAAGCTCAACAAGTCCCAGATAAAAAAGGAGGTCTTCTAGGTGGTGCGCTGTTTGGTCTTGGTGCCGGCATAGGTATTGGTTCTATTGGTGCTGGTATTGCTGCCTTTCTTACTAGTTTATCTGGTGCAGATAGTATTATTTCAAACCTTGGTAGTGGTGAAAATTTAAAGAAATTAATGATAAACATAGCTGAAGGATTAGAAGCTTTCAGTGGTAGAAATCTAGTAGCACTTGGAGCACTAATGGGTGCAGGAGCACTTTTTGGAGCTGTACCATTACTTAGTGGTATGGGTTCTGGTATTGGTGTAGCAGCGATAGGTATGGGGATTGCCGCATTTTTTACTGCTTTAGCGGCTGGTGATTTAACAATAGAAAAAATGAGTGCTTCTGGTGAATCTATTAGCAAGCTAATGAAAAATGTCGGCCAAGGTATAAAAAGTTTACTAGATAGTGGTGCAGGTCTTGTAGTAGGAGGCCTTTTTGCAACTGGTGCTTTATTTGGAGCATTGCCTAGGGGAGTAAAAACTTCTGCAAAGGCAGCGATTGGTATAGCCGCAATAGGTGCTGGTATCGCAGCATTTTTCACTGCTTTAGGTGCTGGTGATTACGCAATTTCTGCTATGGGTGCTAATGGTGAAAGCCTAGGCAAAATGATTACAAATATAATTGATCCTATTAAAATGATAATTAGTGACAAAGATCTTACTATAGGCTTTGGTGCACTGTTTGCTGCTGGTGCTATATTTGGTCCAGTTGCAGCAATGGCAGGTGGAAAAAGAGGTGGTAAGGCTGAAGTCGGAACAATGACAGGATTAGCAGCAGTTGGTGCAGGTATATCTGCATTCTTTGCATCCTTTGCCTTAGCAGATACTGGTATTAAAGCTTTAGGATCTGATGGTTCTAGATTTAAAACGTTATTAAGTAATATAATACAACCACTCAAAGAGTTTCTAGGTGATGAAAATTTAAAAAGCCTTCTTGCAGGTGCAGCTATAGTTGGTGGTATCGCTGGTCTTGCTGGTGCAACTGGAGCTGGACTCGTAGCAATAGCGGCTGGTGCCGGCGGATTTGTTGGTGGTATGGCCGCAGTTGGCCTTGGCATCGGAGCATTTTTTGCAGGTCTTAGCCTTGGTGATATGTTAATAAATTCAGAGGCTGGTAAGAATCTTGGCGGATTGCTTAAAAACGTTAGTGAATCTGTTAAAAATTTAGGTGGTGTTGATTGGAATAATGTATCAAATGCAGGGGATGGTCTTGCATCTTTAGGTGTTGGACTAGCTGCATTTTTCGGAGCTGATATATTTAAAAAAGGCACCGATGAGATAGCAAGCATTTACAGAGCTGCAAAGGATGGTATTCTAGGATTATTTGGAATAGATGCGGCAACAAGTAAATCGCCTATTCAACAGATGCTTGATAGTCTTAAACCATTAGAAACTATGGATATGAAATTAATTGGTAATATTGATATTCTTGCAGGTGCAATGGATAAGCTATTTTCAGTTTTTGAGAAAATATCTAATTATCAAATGGCTGATGATTTCTTCAAGAATATGGCTAAAAATTTCGTAAGTCTAGGCAAAACATTGAGAATGATCCCATACTTAGTTGAAGGTGGGGAAATGCAAGATGATGGTTCTAACTGGATATCACGTAGGCTTGGAACAAAAAGTATAAACTTTGGTACTGGCCTTAAAAATATAAAGCAGGAACATATTAGAGAATTAGAAAAAGGTGTTTCTGCTCTTCAAACAGCATTAGGGTTTGGAATAATGCCTGCGCAACCAGCTCTTGCAGGAGGTTTAACTGATGCTGCTGTTAGAGGTAGTGCTGCTTCGCAATCTCCGGCTCTTATGAAGCTTGAAGCTATGGTAACAGAACAACAAAGAACAAATGAGCTTCTTTCTCAAATGCAAGGTAGCAGTGTTAATGTTATTGGTGATACCAGTGGTGATACTAATGTTCAAACCACTGTTTTAGGTGGAGGAAGAAATGGCCACCCCCATGCTATAAATCAGGGAGCGGCCAGTCTTCCAAGTCGTTAATCGCCGTTAGCGATCTTAGCGAAATAGCTTAACGTATCTTCTTCTTCGTCATCGTTAGAAGAGATCTGCTCTGCTGTTACCGGACGCATAGGCTCTGGTGCAGGTGTTTCTTCACCCAACGATATTTGCTCACGCACTGTCATTGGTTGTTCGTTACCTAATACACGATCAAGCTTTTGCTTTAATTCGTCATAAGATTTGTACATCTTAGGATCTACAAACTCTTCGATAGGATGAAGTTGATTATAGATTTTTTCTAGTTCAGCATCATCACCGAGTACAGATGGGCTAGAGAACTCAGACTTATCATAGTTTACCCAACCATCGACCTTACGAATTTTAATCTTGAAATTAGCACCCTCCCAAAAATCAAATGGATTAACTGGTGACTCGTCTTGGAACTGAGGCTGCATCATGTCCATGATCTTATCGAAGATCTTTTTACCATATTGGTACATAAAAACCTTGCCATTATTTTCTGGCTTAGATGGATCAGAGACAACAAGAACATTAGACACATAATGCAGACGACGTTTTTGATAGCGTGCCTGTTCGCGCGTAGGCGAATTATCATTATCTGACATGTTCCAAAGCTTAGAGTTTAATTCACCAACCGGATCTGTTTGACCGATAGATGTCAATGATTTTTCAATATACCATTGACCGCTTGGCCCTTTAAACCCATGATCCCAATACCGAACCCATGGAAGATCTTGGCCTTCAGCTGCAGGAAGAAATCTAACTTCAGCATAACCATTGCCTGCTTTGTCTAGTGTTGGTTTCCACAAGCGATCGTCTTGATATGATGATTTCTGTTCACCACCACCTTCGGTAGACTCAACTGCTTGTATGAGTTTAGAGATTTGATCGCGATTGCGTTTTAGATTTTCAAATGACATTTTATTTCCTTATATTGCGTTGTATAAAATAATATTTTACCATGTATTAAGGGTAATTGATACCCTTAATTTATTTATGCTTAATCAAATTCAAGCATATTTTGTCGAGGAAGTAGATTTAATTTCATGGCTTCTCCCTCAATCTTTTCTTTAATAACATTGGATATATAACGTCCAATGTCTTCTGGATCAATGTTTAATTCCTCACAAAGATCAACCACTGCATCCATGTAGCTTGTCTGTTTGTCTCTAGCGTATTTTTCTACCATTTTAGCAAATGATGATTTAGTGAGAAAAACTTCGTTCATTTATCCATAATCCTTAATATTATTGTGTCCTTATTAATTCGTCCAGTTGCCTCCGTACGTTTAGTTTTAATTTCGCCCATAGCCTTATGCACATCTCGAAGCGATTTACCTAGGACGATAGGTAAAAGATCGAGTGGCTTTCGGACGATAACGGTAGAGGAATTTTCAGTATCGATGTTTTTAACAGTAGTACCACTAACTTCAAAGCCCATGCCAGAATTAGTGACATATTCGCTAAGCTGTCTATATCGAGTATTGAAAGTAAACAAGCGTTTAGCTCCTACGATCATCATCGGATTAATAGACGAAACTTTATATTCGGCTGACTCTTTGAGATAGTTAACCTTTGCAACCTGTT
>Ga0181585_10003721_pt1 | contig 13345 bp, 8 predicted proteins | sample 071ome_29_FD_132469 | JGI IMG/M metagenome (GOLD analysis project Ga0181585, IMG submission 132469) | Coastal salt marsh microbial communities from the Groves Creek Marsh, Skidaway Island, Georgia - 071407BT metaG (megahit assembly) | ecosystem: Environmental > Aquatic > Marine > Intertidal zone... | reverse complement strand
TCCCGACAGGTCGCATAAGCGTCCAAATTTGTGTTTTTCAATTTTGGACTGCTCCCGAGGGCCATATATACCGAACCTTGTCACGCAAGAGCCAGAAGTTTAGCATCTGGTGATGCGAACGGAGATACAACTCATGTTTCTGGTGGCTTTTCTTTTTTTAGGAAAGCCGCTGGATGCTTTGAGTGAATCTTTCCCGATTAACGGGGAGCCGCTCTGGGTTTGGGAGTTTTTCGATTCGAACTGTTTGGAGTGTCATGATTCGACCGAGGCGGAGGGGGGGCTCAATCTGGAACAGCTTCCCTGGACGCTTTCCGATTCGGATACGTTTGATCGTTGGGTTCATCTCTTTGATCGCATCGAGTCAATGGAAATGCCGCCTCGAGAAAGTTCACTAGCGGCGACGGATCGAAGGGCATTTTTGAACATGCTCGGTGAAAGGTTGGAAAAAGCCGAACGGGCCAACTTTCGAAATCATCCCAGAGGATCTTTCAGGCGACTGACCAGGCTTGAATACGAATACAACCTCAAGGATCTTCTAGGTCTGCCCCATCTGGATATTCGCGATCGATTGCCCGAGGATCGCACCTCACATGGCTTCAGCAAAGCGGCCGCTTCATTGGACATGTCCCGGGTTCAATTGAACGCTTACCTGGAGGCCGCAGAAGCGGCGCTCATTGAAGCGTGTGCGGACGGGGTTCACCCGAGAGAACCTCAGGTGTATCTGGCTCGCGGCACGGATTTGTATCCGAAACTGGGCGTGCATGCCGGCCGGGAATCCATGCATTTCTCCAGGCACGGAAAGATGGTTCCGGTTTCCAATGCGGATCTGAAACGCATTCAGGAAAGTGGTGAACAAGATCCCGAATTGGAGATGGCTTTGTTTCGTTCCGCCACCTGGCCGTTCTATGGGTATCCCCGACGCTTCCTGGCCGAGCACAACGGGATCTACAAGGTTCTTTTTTCCGCCAGAGCCGTGCGCCAACTTCCCGGGTTTCGATTGGTTCCCGCTCTGCGTCCGGTTCCCATGACCTTTCGAGCTCGTCAACCTTCCCTGGCCGATGTTTCAGGAGACGTGCGGGCGACGGGCGGGATCATGGATATCCAAGCGGAGCGAAACGTCTACGAAACCACGATTCAATTGAAAGCAGGGGAAACCTTTGAATACAGCCTGCTTGGTTTGCCCGTGCCTCATCCCATCACGAGTCATGGTGGCCCGCTTTATTATAACTTTCCACCCATGCCGCCGGATGGCCATCGTGGAATCGCATTCGGTTGGCTGGAAGTCACTGGTCCCCTCTCGCCCGAGCGATGGCCTTCCGATTCTCATCGGATGCTGTTCGGAGATCTTCCTTTGCGTGAAACGGAAACATCTGGCCGCCTGCCGGTCGAGGTGGTGTCCGGAGATCCGGTAGCCGACGCAAAACGGCTGATGCAGCGATTTGCTCGAAAGGCGGCTCGTCGTCCAATTACTGATGATGTCGTTGAACCCTTTGTGGCCCTCATTCATCAGCAATTGGAGGATAAAGAATCGTTTACGGAAGCGATGCTGGCGGGGTATCAGGCCTTTCTGTGCTCAAGTTCCTTTCTCTCACTGGACGAACCTTCTTTCGGTGATGCATGGGAGCATGATGCGATTGCCTCACGTCTTTCTCATTTTCTCTGGAACAGTCGTCCTGATTCGGAATTGTTGAGCCATGCTTCCGAGAAACGATTGCGCGATCACGTCACGCTTCAACAACAGGTCGACCGCATGGTGCGCGACCCAAGATTCGAGCGTTTTGTGCTGAACTTTACGGATGAGTGGCTTGATCTGGATGAAGTGCGCCGCGACAGTCCCGACATTCGACTTTACCCTGAATACCGAAAGGATGACTACCTCGTTGAATCCATGGAACGGGAAACCCGGGCCTTTTTCACGAAACTCATCCGTGAGAATTTGTCCGTGGAATGCCTGATCGATACCGATTTCGTTATGGTCAATGACAGGTTGTCGCAGCATTACGGATTGCCTCCTGTTTCGGGCTCGGCCATGCGTGAGGTGCCTGTTCCAGATGGAAGTCCTTACGGAGGATTGATGACGCAGGGGGCGATCATGAAATTAACCGCCAACGGAGTGACCACATCTCCGGTGCTCCGAGGGGCCTGGATCATGGAGCACATTCTGGGTGATCCTCCTCCGCCTCCGCCCGCAGATGTGCCGACAGTTGCTCCCGACTTGCGAGGGGCGCAAACGATCCGGGAGATTCTGGCGGCACATACAGAGGCTGAATCCTGTGCGAAATGCCATGCTCGTTTTGATCCGGTCGGATTTGCGTTTGAGAACTTTGACATCATGGGCGCGTGGAGAGACCGTTATCGGAGTTTGGAAAAAGGGGATGAAATCACCGGCATTGATCGCGCCGGGCATCGCTTCTCCTATCGCATTGGGCAAGCTGTTGATGCTTCCGGTAAACTTAAAACCGGCGAGACCTTTGAAGATGTAGATCAGTTGAAGGACATCTTGAAAGGGCATACGAGACAGATCGCCAGGAACCTGCTTTATCAATGGACCCTCTATGCGACCGGGCATCCCGTCCGTTTTTCGGATCGCCGCATCATTCGGCAAATACTGGACCAATGTGAAGCGGAGGAATATCGTGTGATGGATCTGCTGCAGGCTTTGATCCGGAGCCCGATCTTTCTTGGGGCTTATCCGCAGTTTGAACCTTAGTTGTTGATCATGGACATTCCTTACATATCCACAAGGCGCTTGGATCGTCGTCGTATGCTGAAAGGACTGGGAGTCGGCCTGGCGCTTCCGTCGCTTGAACAGTGCGTGCCGGTGTTTGGTCGGGACGCCGCAAAAGCAGAACAAGCACCCCGGATGCTCCTGATTTCCAATAATCTTGGCGTGCTTCCCGAACCTTTCTTTCCGAAGGATAGCGGCGCAGGTTACACCCTCACCCCCTATCTCGAAAACCTGTCTGAATTTCGAAACGATTTCACCATCTTCAGCGGCCTTTCACACCCAGCGGTGGCAGGAGGGCATTCCACTGAGAATTGCTTCCTGACTGGAGCCAAAGATCCGACGGGAACAGGTTTTCGAAACAGTATCTCACTCGATCAATTCGCTGTTGAAAACCTCCCGCAAACAACACGTTTTCCTTCTCTCAATCTCGGAGTGAATATCGATAAGGCAAACCGCAGCCTTTCCTGGACCCGAGATGGAGCGCTGCTGCCCGCCGAAGACAGCCCGGCCAGGTTGTTTCGAAAGCTCTTTCTTCAAGGGGACGCAGCGGCGGTGAATCAACGTCTACACCGGCTGAAACAACGTGGAAGTATTCTCGACGCCGTGCATGCCGACCTGACCCGATATCAGGGCTCTCTCAATCAGAGCGACAGGAGTCGACTGGACCAGTATTTTACTTCTGTCCGAGAGCTTGAGAAACAACTTCAAGTGGCTGCGGAATGGGAGAACAAACCACGACCGGCACCGGATCGTGCGGCGCCCGAGGATATTCTGGACAAGGCCAAGTTCTTTCAAAAGTTTCAGCTCATGTTGAACATGGGGCAGTTGGCGTTGGAAACCGATTCAACCCGCATTGTTACCCTCATGGTCGATGCTTATGCGACGCCTGTCTTTGAAATCAACTCCGACCTCCGGTCGATGAACGGGTATCACAATCTAAGTCATCATGGTCAAGTGAAAGAAAAGATCGCTCAACTTGAAAAAGTCGATCACCGGCAAATGCGCCTGCTCAGGGACCTGCTGACAAGCATGTCCCTGAAACAAGAACTCGGATCGCGTTTTCTGGACAAGGTCATGGTGCTTTACGGAAGCAACATGGGAGATTCCAATACACACGATAATACGAACCTTCCCATCCTGCTCGCCGGAGGCGGATTCCAGCACGGACGACACCTGCAGTTCGATCGACAGGACAACACCCCGTTGTCCAACCTGTTTCTATCCCTCCTTCACCACATGGGGATAGAAGTCGATCAGTTTTCGTCTTCAACGAAACCGTTGGGTGAGCTTACCAGCACGGTATAGATGTTATTTTGCCTCAGTTTTCAGCGATGCAATAGAGTGCCTTGTAGGAGCGGATGAACATTTCGTTGCCGCTGATGGCCGGCGTGGCGCTGAAGGTGGAATCATCCGACGCGAAACGATTCCGGGCGACCACTTCGAACGAGTCTCCCAGCTTCAGCGTGAGGGTTTCACCACTTCGTTTGACTTGATACAAATGTCCGTTGGCAATCACTGGAGATGCGTAATCCATGTTGCCAAACCGTCCGCCACGGCCGCGTCCTCCACCAGATTCCGCGGCATCATCGACGGGCAGTCGTTCAGAAAAGATTTCCTCCCCGGTTTTGGCGTCCCGGCAGTGAACCAAACCGCCGGCGATCCAGTAGATTCGATCCTGATACACAACGGGCGTTTGGATGTCTGCCCCGTCGCGACCTTTCCAAAGGGGTTGGCTGTCTCCGGCTTTGACCGCGACCGAACCGCCACCCCGGGAACCTGAGGCGAAAACAACATCGCCTTGCACGGTTACGCTACCTGTGAGGGAATCACTTTGAACGCCGCTGGATTTCCAGATGGTTTCACCCGTTTGGGCGTCCAACCCCCAAATTTCCTTCGGGGCGTTGACGACGATTTCCTGATGTCCGGAACGTTGCAATACCACCGGCGTGCACCACATGGCATTGAGTGTTTGATCCTTTCTTTTCCAGAGTTCTTTGCCATCCGTCTTGTCATAGGCGACGATCACATGATCTTCAATGGCTCCCGTGACGATCACCGCGTCATCGGTCAGAACCGGACTGCTGGCCGAGCCCCAACCGCGCTTGTCGAGCCCGTCGCCGACATGAGCTTTCCAGACTTGATTGCCGTCCCAGTCGAAAGCGTACATTCCGGATTTTCCAAAATATGCGTAAATACGTTTGCCGTCAGTGGTGGGTGTGTGAGAGGCGTAACCATGTTGGGCGAACATACCGCCGAACTCCTGCTCAGGAAGGACTGCCTGAATGGTCTTGTCCCAAACCGGTTTTCCTGAACGCCGATCCACTGCCATGAGATGCAGCTCAAGGTCATTCATATTGCCCGGATTTTCGGGGTCGACGGCGTATCCCGACCAATAGGTGATGAAAATTCGATCTCCATGCACGATCGGGCAGGATGAACCCGGACCCGGCATCTCCAAACGCCAACGCAGGTTCTCGGATTCACTTCATGTTATAGGAAGGGAGGTCTCCGCGGGGGCGACTCCTGCCCCGAGTGAACCGCGGAATCGCGCCCATTCCGCGTGAGTTTCAGTAGAAAGGCAGGCCGCTAAAAGGCCCGCTGACAGATAGATGCTTTGCTTGATCCGTGTGCTCATAAAAGTTGGGTTTAGGAGGGTGACAAATCGGGAACAAATTTGGTTACTTTTATCTGCCAGGATCCATTTCCAGTATCCAGGCGGTGATGCGGCTGGCGTAGGGTTCTTTGACTTCCTTCAGCAGTTCCTGGATTTCAGCATCCGAGGATTCCAATTGGGCTTCGTCCACAGCCAACGCTGCCTGCATGGCGAAGGGAAAGGTATCTTGTTTGAGATACGTCTTGAGAACAGGGATCGCCAACTCGGTCTTGCCCAGGTGCGCCAGGGCTTTTGCCGCTTGAATTCGAATGGTCGGTTCCGGATCTGTCAGGCATTTGGCCAAATTACCAGCGGCGTGCTGCGCTTCCTTGCCGAGCATCACGCAGCCAGTGACCGCCCACCATCGAATGCATGGGTGGGGATCCTGCATAAGTCTGCGAAACGTATCCAAATGCTCGGGGCTACGGTCGGTGACTTTTTGGGCCAGGGGCAAAAGGCGTTTCATCGGGTAGTGTGTTTCTGTCTGATACGCATCGAAGTGTCTTCCGGATATGCCTTCCGGGTAAAGGAGGCTGTCTCGTATGCTCATCAAATGACGGTGATGTTCCTCGCGAAGAATTTTCAGTGCGTCCGATAGGGCCGGATCGTTGGCGAGGTTGTGGACGTTGTCCGGATCTGCGGTAATGCGATAGAGTTCCTCGGCTGGTTTGGGTAAAAACCAGGCACGTTGATGTTCCGGCAGTCCACCTGCGAGCCATGCCTTGCGCCAGGCTGGATTGGACGGGATCGGCCAGGAATAGGCGTTGGGTTGCATCACGGGAAGGTGGGGGGAGTAGTTGCGAATGTATAAATATTCCTTGTTGCGAACACCACGTGCCAGATCGTAGCGCGCGCCGCGTCGTCCACGAAAAAGATGGACAAAGTCGCGAGGTTGCTCGGCATGGTTGCCCAGAAAAGCGCGTCCCTGCATGTAAGCAGGAGCCGGCATTCCGATCAGGCTGAGCACGGTGGGCGCAAAATCCACGAAGGAGATCAATCGATCCGTTTGGGATCCTGCCTTGCCGGGCGCCAACGCTTTCCACTTTTCAGGGACACGCAGGATGAATGGCACATGCGTGCCGCTGTCGTATATAAAACTTTTGCCTCTCGGAAGAGAACCGCCATGATCGCTGTAGTAAAAGACGATCGTGTTTTCTGCTAATCCATCCTCTTCGAGCTGATCCAGAATCGCGCCGACTTGAGTGTCCATGGTTTCCAGATTGTCATAGTAGCGTGCGAGATCGCGCCTTGCTTCCATGGTGTCCGGTAAATAGGCGGGTAATTGGACCGTGGCTGGATCGGTTTTGAATTCCTTGTTTCTCCAGCGATTAGGGAACAATCCGCTCTCGTGCGTGGTGCCGATGTTGAACACGGAAAAGAAAGGTTTGTCGGCGGGGCGGTTCCGCCAGTGAGCTTTGTTGCTGGAATCGTTCCAGGCTGCCGACATGGCGGCTTTACGATCGCCGGGAGGCCCTCCGTTGTAATCAGTTTTGCTGTTGTTGGTGGTGTAATAGCCCGCATCGCGCAGGTATTTGGGAAAGAAGGGAACGTCTGCCGGGAAGTCCACGTCCGACCGCATATGCTGCCCTCCGATGCTCGTGGCCATCATGCCGCTGATCAAGGTTTGACGCGCAGCGCCGCAGACGGCGGCATTGGAGAAGCAATTCACATAACGAATACCTTCACTTGCCAGTCGATCCAGGCGCGGAGTGCGGGCGATCGGATCACCGAAGCATCCCAGATAAGGACTGTTGTCCTCGCTGGTGATCCATAGGATGTTGGGGTGTTCCTCCGCACTGAAAACTGTGGTAAAGCCCTGTATGAGCCAGAAGCTCAAAAGAGCCGTGCGGATTAAAATGAATCGTTCCATGTCTGAAAGGTAATCCAGCGTGAAGTGATTTGTCCGACGATTTCTCAAGAACAACTCTGGACTGCGGTGGTCACGACACCGCTCTGGATACCTCAGGGAAACGTGATGGTGTCCCTCTACCCGTACCTATCCTTTGCCCAAAGTCCGGAGCTGATACGAATGTTGGGCTCTTGAAAACTGCAGGCTTTCCGAAACGTGCACTGACTGAAATGATGAATGCCACAAGGTGGCGCGCCGGGGACGGCACGATCTACCCGGGGTGTGCTGCAGGTAGAGCTGACCAGCTTGTCCCGCGACTGCGTGGATCTCGGTCCGCCCCTTGTGGTATTCGTTTTCAAAATTGCCATCCAAAGGAAAACCCAGACGTATTTGAACCCCACGATCCCTTTGCACGTTCCTAAAACATTTGGGCGTTTGAATGCCGAAGGCTTCCCGAAACGTGCATTGACTGAAATGATGGAAGTCAAAAGGCGACGCGCCAGGGACGGCACCATCTACCTGCGAATTGAGTGCGTCAAGGATTATGCTTGTTTTCCAGGTGGTTTCCAAAATACTAAAAACCATATGAAATCCCTTGCTCATGTTTCGTGGCGGAAGCGTGCACTTTTGTGTTTTGCGCTTCTTGGTTTGTTTTCAATGTTTACGGCCAGCGCCGCTGAGCATTCGTCCAGTTCCGACTCAGATGCTGCCGGTTTGACTGGACATTATTTGTATGTCGCGACACCAGGTATCCGTGATTATCTGGGGTATGGAGGGCATGGGTTGCTGGTGTTCGATATTGACAATCATCATCAGTTCGTCAAACGCATTCCGACCAAGGGATTTCATCGCGACGGACGTCCGGCAAACGTCAAAGGCATTGCGGTTAGTCAACAATTGAACAGCGTGTTCATCAGCACGATTTACTCGCTTCAACGCATCGATCTCGCGACCGAGGAACTTATGTGGGAGCGGCGCTACGAAGGGGGTTGTGATCGGATGTCCATTTCTCCCGACGGACAAACCATGTATCTGCCTTCATTGGAAAAAGATTTCTGGAACGTGGTGAACTGTGAGGACGGTGACATCATCGCAAAAATCAAAGTGCATTCCCGCGCACACAACACCATTTACGGTTCCTCCGGCAAACGAGCTTACATGGCCGATATTGGTTCACCCGAGTTGCACGTGGCCGATACGTCAAGGCATACGGTCGAGTTGAAAGTCGGTCCATTCAGCGCCGGGATTCGTCCTTTCACGATCAACAGCGATGAGACCCGTGTGTTTGTGACTGTGAACGAACTGCTGGGATTTGAGGTAGGCGATCTGCAAACCGGAGAGAAACTTGCCAGCATCAAAGTGCTTGGTTGGGACAAGGGCCCGGTCCGGCGTCACGGCAATCCGAGTCATGGCATAGGCTTGACGCCCGACGAAAAGGAAGTCTGGGTCTGTGACGGTCACAACATGCGGATGCATATCTTTCAGGCGGCACCCCCTTACCAGCAACTCACCACCATCGCGCTCGACGATATGCCGGGTTGGGTGACATTCAGTATGGACGGGCAATACGCCTACCCCTCCAGCGGTGAAGTCATCCACGCCAAAACCCGCGAAGTGTTATACCTGCTCAAAGACGAACACTACAACACCACCTCCAGCGAAAAAATGGTCGAGATCTTCATGAAAGATGGCAAGGCCGTGAAGGCTGGGGATCAGTTTGGGCTGGGGAGATTGCATGGGGAGTGAGAGATGATTCTCACGCGGAGACGCAGAGGCGCGGAGATTTTTTAGCCGGCCATTTCTTTAGTAGGATCTGCGAGATAAACAGGATGATTTAGGGAGATTGTTTTGTTTGGACAGGATGAACAGGATGGACTGGATGATGGATTGATCTTCCCGAGCGGCAGTACTTGATAGTGTAGAATCTCTGTACAAAGACAGGTGCTGAAATTCTTGCTCAGACAGTCGTGGCTCTCGAGAATGGATCGCTTGTTAATTTTCTGTATCGAATCGACGGGTTGGCTTCCTTCCAAACGGAATGGAGACGATCAAACCGACTTCAATGGATGGGAAGTGAAGTAGCTGTTTTGCCGTTGGAACGCATTCTAAAAAGCAAAAAGGCGATAGGGCGCCCCAAGGATCTTGCTCATATACCTTTGTTGGAACAAACGATTGAAGCAAAGAAATAAGGGCCCAGATTCCGTGGTTTATTTTTCGTCATCCTTTTGATCGGAATCTTGGTTTGAGGGGGATCCCTGTTTCGCTATGGCGTGGGAGAAGGCATTGTAGATTTTTTGGAGTTCGGGGTTTTCCTGGATGAGTTGGAGGGTCATCATGCTGCGTTCGTAGTCGGGATCGGGTTCCGGACTGGTGGAGACGCGGTAGCCTTTGTTGCCGCTTTCATCGACCAGTTCGATCCAGTAGACGTAGGTTTGCTGTCCTTCGATGTCCGCTATTTCGCGTTCGATCCGACTGAAGACGGCGGAGTCCAGGTCGAAGGTTTCCGGATCTTTGGGTGGTTCGCCGTTGCCGAAGATGCGGGTGGCCCACTTGTCCAGTTCCTCTTCATCCAGATCTTCCAAACCTTCCAGTTTGGAGGAAAGTTCGTTGATGGATGCCTGCGGGTCGGCGGCTGCTTGCCGGGAAGCTGTTTCAAATTCCTTGCGGATCGAACCATCGCCACCGTTCTGAAGGTCTGCATTGGATTCGATCGCCTGACTCGAGCGTGTTTTCCAAATGATCTCGATCAGAGGCCAGGTAACCTTCAACAAGGGTATGGCCAACAGCAGACCGAGGATATTGACGCTCCAAAAGATGATGCGACGACGCTTCTTACGGCGATCCTTATCATTCGCAGTCATGTTCGTGGGTGCTTCTTCGTTCACTGCCTTTATGCTCCTTCCACATGGCATTCAGGTCAAGTGTCGTTTGACGGTGACAACGACGGGTATCTGATATTTAGGGCGATATGGTAAAAGGTTAGGAAGTCAACATGTTAGAATTTTTGCCTCTTCTTCAGAATCTGTGGGTAAATTTAGGTTCGGGTAGTTCACCCATTGTGTGAAAAAGGGCTATTTTAAGCACTTCAAAGCTACGATAGCCGTAGGCTTTTCTGGTAGTCAGATTTATTTTACGGTTCAAACCCTCAACAACTCCCGACGAAATAGTCTTTTTGGCCCTGAACCAATTCAGGATCAGCGGCTGATGTTTTCTTAGGCTGCTGGCAAATTTCTTGATGGGTTCCAGACGTGAGCGCATAGCTCTGGTGCACCACTTGTTCAAATACCACTCAGCCCAATATGGGCTAGTGTAATTCCAAAAGAACTCAAATGCTTCTTTGAGCAAAAATGCTCGAACACTTTTCAGATCATACTGGAGGACTTCCTCCAGCTTAATCTTTTGATTGGGCGTGAGGTTCTCACGACGTTTGAGAAAGCAGTATTTGGTGTGTTTAAGCACTTCCTGGTATCCGTCCTGACGCATCTTACGCGCTTCGACCGCCCTGACTTCATTGATTGCTTTGTTCAGATTGGCTACGATATGGAAGCGATCCAACACGTGGAGGGCGTGTTCGAGTTTTTCCTTAATCACATTGAGATAAGGTTTCCACATGTCCGAACAAACAAATTGAATGGACTCAAGTTGCTTTTGAGTGAGGATCTTAAAAAAATCCCGAAGGGATTGCTCGGTTCTCTCCTTGGTGACGCTTAACAATCGGCGCGTGCCTTGATCTATCTGGTAAACCACCGTCAGATACTTTTGCCCCTTTCCAAAATGCACCTCATCAACTCCGATGGCATTAATATCGTCCAAACTCCTGTGCTTCAAGCCGTATTCAACAATGGAAGCAACGGACCGATACACCGATTGCCAACTGACTTCAAAGGTCTGGGCAACTTCTTTCCATGAAAGTTTCCGGGCCCACTGTGCAAGGAAGTGTTCCATGACACAGGTTATCCGGCTTTTTCCTTTGGCCCAAGGAACCGATTCGATGACAACACCGTCATTGGGGCAGTTAACTCTTCGCATCCGGTATTCAAGAAACACCGGCCACCCCCATAAGGGAATGAATCGAAACTTTCGTTTTCCAGGACGATGGTCATAGGTGGAAGCATTACGATTGCACTTTGAACATACTGGGCGGCTGTTTTGCCGTGGTTCAACGCTTACGACAATAGCTTCGACTCCTTCAACTTCCTGGAAGCATGCTTGGCGATAGACAAAGGATTTGAATTTATGGCAACGATTGAGCAAGGTTTTCAACAGCATCGGCACTCTTTGACGAGGTTTGTTTTGGCGACACCATGTTGAGGAGATTGCCGATGCTTTTCGAATAAAAATCCTCTGGGTTTTTCTTGGAGAAAAACCACACCAACCGTAGGCCCTCTCGCGTCGTGGAAGTCCAGGAAAACATCATATAAGTGCCGAAGGCCGACTCCGCGTCAGCGGGGGAGTTATGCTGATGTTTTACTGGACTGGAACAGAGCGATAGGGCATCCCGACGTGCTCAATTTACCCACTCTTTTTGGAGAAGACCCGGATTTATTAATTCCGCTCAATGGCCAATTATGTTTCACTTTCTATGAATGATAATTGGCTCTCTGCAGACTTAGTGGGGGCTACTTGTTGCTGATAGTTTTCCATTTCCTTCCTGGAATACTCCGTATTTATGTAGGCGTCTCCATTTCTTAGATCTATCACCTGACCTCCTGAGACAGCTCCTTCGTTTTTCTTCAATGTAAATCTCCATCCTTGTTGCTTGTCTGAAAAAGTGTATGGATTTACGCAATCAGGCCTCTTATCCGCCAATCGATTCATGTAGGTTCTAACACTTTGAATCGTGGTTAGGATTTTGGATGCTACTTTCCCATGCCTTGCGTTTTGTCCAGTCAGGCTTTGGAATATTTCGATGGAATTTAGTAAAAATGTTTTGCTGTTGTCATCCTGGATGTTACTCTCAAGGGAGGCATAATCTGCCGTCATTATCTCCAGTAATTGTTCTTCGGGTGACATTTCATTTATAGCTCCAAGGATTTCAGGGTGATGGTAGTATTTTACCCCAAATCTTTGGTCCGTCACTGAGCTTGGCAAGACGAATTCATTGAGCAAATAGTGCAAATAGCAGGGCAGTTGTGCCTTGATGGTGCCGGAGAATTTTTCCCTTTCCTCATTAGTCCCGGTGGGCATCGGCATATCTACCTTTCTGCATTTGAACAAAAATATTTTATCCTTTAGAGATTCATCCAATATCGGAAGAACAGTGAGGTTTTCGGGTTCATTATTCACCGAGATACTCAGACGCCAAAATGGTTTAACAATCATTGCTTCCAAGCCTTTTTGATGAAAATGTTGTTCCTCGTTTGCTGCAATTTGTTTGAGGTGCGCCCCAAATTGCCTTCGACTGCTAATGTATGTTGAACCGTACTCGTCCTCGATGATTAGGTGTTCACCTTTGAAAACATCCGAGTTAAAGTCAGTTTTCCCTGTCATCCATGGGTATGGTTTTGAAGCTCGCCCTCCCATCAGTGGAGTAATGATTTGATTCTGGACAAGCGATTTACCACAACCACGCTTGCCCGCAAAGACTATAGCTTGACCCGTTCTTCTTTTATTGCTCATAAGTGCCTGAACTGCAATTTGCAACCAGCCTTCAAAGTAAACTAATTGTTCCTCTCCAAGAAGATTTGTAAGAATGGTTTGAATTATGGAATAGTCGCCTTTCTTTGGCACAATTAGGTTGGGGTTAGAGGTAACAAGACCTTTGCCGTTTGTGAATTCATACAAACCAGCCATGTATCCTGCGAGTGGGCCAGAGTAATAGATCTGCTTCTCGACTTGAATCTGACCTATCGCCTCCTGGATTTCCGATAGTCCGGGCTGGATGTAGCACTTGGAATTCAGCCCCCCCCGTAGCAAATGACGCTTTAAATCTTCATTTCCGGGCAAAGGTGTGTAGGTTCCCGATTCTTGTTGCATCCAATATTTTGGCGAACCAAATGCATTGAAGTAAAACGGCTTGATGTGTTCCGTGATAGATCTTCCGTCAGAAGCTATGATCGGAATCGCTGAGAGGTGTTTATTTTCCATAGTCGTTATTGATAAAATAAATTGTTTG
>Ga0181585_10003720_pt1 | contig 13346 bp, 13 predicted proteins | sample 071ome_29_FD_132469 | JGI IMG/M metagenome (GOLD analysis project Ga0181585, IMG submission 132469) | Coastal salt marsh microbial communities from the Groves Creek Marsh, Skidaway Island, Georgia - 071407BT metaG (megahit assembly) | ecosystem: Environmental > Aquatic > Marine > Intertidal... | reverse complement strand
GTTAACTAACAAGGAAGGATCAGAAACTTGAATAGTATCAGAACTATTAACACTAGAAATAACCTTAGATTCATATCGTTCTGTTTTCCATATTAATTGAGCGCACCAATTTGTCAAATCAACAGGAGTTTTATGTGAATCTTTGTATATAAAGTCAATACGACAAGAACTGCCTTGCTCTATAGAAAAGTCATACTTGCCAGCAGACATATATTTCTCCCATCTGTCTTCTCCTGTCTTGTTTAGCAATAGCTATTATATAGATATAATACCCCATTTATATAGATTGTGCTAAATCTAAATCCAAAAATCTATAAAAAGAAATAGCCGACCCTGGTAGTGAGCCGGCTACTTCTAGTCAACAACATCATTTAGATCTTAGAGAGAACCTAAAAGAACTCTTCTATTATCTAGCACAGCAAAGCCTTGCTCGGCCCAACCGTAGAAACCAGCTCTCTTCTGACGATGTAAAGTGTCGTCTTCAAAGACCTGTACTTCTTGACGTACTGGCATGATGAATGAGTCATTATTTCTGAGATCAAGACCAACAACAATTTCGCTGTCACCAGCTGGTAATGTACCGCTTAGCACATTGTTGTAGAACTCTTGATACTCTTGACCTTCACCAAGCTCATCAAGATCGTGTAAATTGATACCAAATACACGATTCACAGCATTATCTCCATCACCAGCTGTGTAAATCTCGCGACGAGTGATTTCGTCTACTTGATCAACACCCCAATTTCTGAGGTCTTCCATGGCTTCTGGAGAAACGAAGAGGTCAGTTAAGATACCTCTATTGTTGCTAGAAGAATTACCACCGCCATTACGACGCATGATAGTCTTGAGCAATGATACCAATCTCTTGGTAAACTGACCAGCATCAGCATCGCTGTCATAAACAACGATATTGCGATCAACGCCAGCAGCAAGAATGGTGTGCCAGCCATCGTCATTCATCTTCTTAACAAACTGAGATTCGAGAACCTCCATAGCACGACCAACGACATCCCAACGGGCGTCTCTGGCATACTTTAAGAGATAATCGATACTAGCGCCAATGTCATAGGTTGGAACCATGACATAATCGCCTTCAACATGGCGTTCTGGAATATAGCCATGATTTGGTACAGTGTAGGCTACAAAGTCTGACTCTGTACCGGGTGCAAGAAAGTCCAAAGGAAATTCTGGAGTAGCACCAGGAGCAAGCTGAATAGCTTCGAAAATACCATTAAGGATATCTCCGCTTAAAACAGCTTGTCTAAGTGGAAGCTCTAAAGCCTTTGCAAACTCTCTGCTTGCAGCTAAAGATTGCTCTTTATCTGCGGAACCAGATCTTTTGAGAAGATCTGTAAGTTCAACTGATGGTTCAAATTTATTAGCCATTATTTTTTTCTCCTCTAAATTAGGTGATGTTGATATCTACTTTGATGTAACCGTCAGAATCTTTTTGGCTTAAGAAAGTGCCAACTTTAACACTATTAGTACTAACAGTGGTGAAGTCACCAGCACCATCATAATAAGCCGCATCGCCAGCAGCAGGGTTTTGACCAGCTGCTATGCTATTGGTAACAACACTGCCTCTACGGAGTAGTGCAACTTTGCCACCTTTCTGAACTTCGTCTTTATGGTAGTTGATGTGTTGTCTCGTAAGATCAAGATCAACAACGTCATTTAACAAAACACCTGCTGGTGCTGTGCCTGATGGACTACCTGTTGGATAAATAACAACAGCATCGGCATCATCCATGGATGAACCAGTACCACCGTTGCCACTGTAAACAACAACCCCACCACGATCACCTGTTGTGTTCATAAAGAATGAAACATCAGTGAAACTCTCAACTCTATCAGGTTTTAAGGCCATTTTATTCTCCTTTATTGAATTGTTCTTTGCCTAGTCTAGAATAAACAAAATCTACTAATGATGCTCTAGTGGTTTCTAACTCTGAGTCATCTTCACTACCAACACTAAGATCAACAGTGTCTTCAACTTCGACGTCTTCTAAAACGTCTTCAGAAACAGCTGACTCAGTTTTTTCTTCAGCCACTACCTCGGTCTCTTCAGATAAAGCTTCATCAGATGATGCTTCTTCAGTTTGACTTTGGGCCCATTCTGGGGTATTGGAACCCACCAAAGCTGTAATAGTAGCAAATGCTTCATCGTCTAAACTCTCAAACTGCTTAACGGTAGCTTCTGCTACTTCTACAGTTACTCCAGTTTCGACGAGTGCAGAAATTCTACTTGTAATTTTAGCCTGTCTGGCTAATTCAGCTTCTTGAGCTTTATAAGCTTCAATAGCTTCATTAGCAGATGCAAGTTCTTCTTGTACAGTTTTAAGAGCTACTTCGTGAGCAGTAGTCAATTCTTGGATTTCTGTAGCTTTAGCCTCATCGAACTGAGCTACATCATATTCCATTTTCTTTTTGTACTCTTCTAGCTCTTTATCTTTCTCTGCAAGAACAGCAGCCATTTCTTCATCTTTCTTCACCATGGCAGCCATTTCTTCGTCTTTCTTCATTTTTTCTTCGTGTTCTTTGTGCATAGTAGCTTCGAGTTCCATCACCTTAGCTTCTAAGTCACTAACACGACTATATGCTTCCTTAAGAACCTCGCCGCAACCATTCATGGCTTCGACTTTATCTTTAAGATCAGCAATGTCTTTTTCTACACTCATATTACTATTCTCCATGTTAAGGGACGCTTGAATATTAGATACACTATTATTTTCCAAAAGGATATTTTGATTTAAAACTTTTTTACTGGTTTCGGAATCGAATATAATACTTTCAGGATTAGCAGGTCTATTAACAAAACCCTTTCCTGAAAAATGAATATTTCTTAATACTCTACCAATCTTAAAATTATCATATTCACCAACACCACCATATGCTCGTAAATGTTTACTTAAATAAGCAGAATTATTATCTCTTTTAAGTATTTTATATTCACCTGTTTCTTTGTTTAATAAGCCATAATCAAAATTATTGAAATAACATTCCATGCTAACATATTTATTACCTTCTTCAATATCTTTGATTAAAGCTTCTGCTCTTTCTCGAAGTTCTGGATTAGAAAAATTTCTATAAATAACAGAACCTGTAACAATATGGAATTTGTCAGGTAGACTATCTAAGTCAACATCATCTGGAATAGTTTGTCCTTCGGTATTAATAGGCCAGTTTGAAACAATGTGTCCAACAATTTGATCTTCATCATGTTCCAAATTAGTGGGCTTATCTTCTGGTGTGTTTTTAGCAGCCCAGACTTCAGCTTTATCAAAAATATCATCATTTCTATTCCAAGAAGAAGAAACTAATATAGATTGTACATAATACAGGTCAGCGTCATTTAATGCAGCAATAGTTTGTTCGTTTTGAATACTAGCCTTTGCTATATCTATATCTTTTTTTAAGCAAGGTTGTGCTACTGAAATATATGCGACAGATAAATTGGTCGATATTTGGTCTTGAATAGCATCGTCATATTCTTGTTGATAAATATGCATAATTATATCTCTTTATTATTTAGTGCAGAATAGAATGTGGATTTTACCAATTTTTGTTCATCTATAGTTAGAGGTCTGTTTAAATCATTGCTTATATTTTTTAACGAATATTCATACCCCAATATTGCTTGTTTGGTATCTTTATCAATATGTTTAATATTAGAGCAAATTTTATCAGCGTCAATATGAATAAATGGTTGTAAAGAAAATAAAGCTTGGGTTTTGATATATTCTAAATTTTTAAACTCATAACTAGATAGTGATCTTAAATTTTTCTTATTGTAAAAGTCTAAAATTAATGGGTTGATTATATTGCTAATTTTTTCTTGGGCGTCTTGTGCCCATACTTCTAAAGTAGCTCCAGTTCTGGGTTTAAAGGTTCGTTCTTTGCGTTTCTCTTTATCTTTCGACATTTTGGGGCGGCCTTCACCAGGCACTCCAGGTAAAGATTCTGGCGAATCTTTGACCAACTGCGTTGTAGTTTTTGGCGGTAAAGGTTGTTGATTCTTAAGCTCATATAAATTCTTTTGTCCTTTTTTCTTGGGTTTTAATTCTAAACCAACTTCGCTAGGTGTACCCATACCATTTTGCAGAATAATTTTCTTAAGACCATTCTGGAATTCTGCATCATGAAAGGGCCCAGCTTTGGGTACTTTACGAGAAGTGTTTCTGGCCTTTTCTTCCCTGGCTATTCTAATATTTTCTATATCTGAATCAAAGCCAAATCTGCTTTGAATTAATTCTTCACTAATAAGATTTCTATCCGCCAATTGTATTAGTAAGGCTTTTTCGCTCTCCTCGTTGCTTAAATCCATTCTATCAAATTCGATTTTCGCCGCATATCTAAAACCCATTGCCTTTTGAACTAATTCGATTTCTTTAAGCCAAAAATTTGTCAGAACCATACGCCCATATTCTAATCTTTGGGTCAGGGTCTTCAAGCTAATAAAGTTATTAGTTGTACCAGCAGCGCCATATGTACCAGTTAAAGTTGGAGGTATACCTAAACCAGCATATACACTATTTAGATGGGGTGTATATTTAGCTTCTCCTAAAAATTGATGAACATTGGTTTTACTTTCCAGTAATTCAATATCTGGCCCCCAAATTAAATCCATAGTACCACCGCCAACATTATTTTGTAAAATACTGGACAATTTAGCTGCTGCTGCTTTGGTAGGAGCTATTTTGTGTTCAAGATTACCTAGTTTAAAAATTCTAATATTGGAAATTGCACCATCAAGAGCTGCTAGATCTGCCAGCTTTAATTTCTCGATAATATTTATATCATCCATAATTGCATAAATCATGGGATATGCCCAGTTTTGCCAGTCATCTTTTTTGTAATGAAAGACCAAGGTTTTTTCTGGGTTTAATGGATATGATGTTTTATTTTTAGCTGCTAATATGATATCTTCTGGTAATTGAGAAACTATTTGTTTTTCTATATCATTTTTAGGACTGTTAATAGTTTTTCTTAAACCACCAGGTAATAAAATTGCATAATTTTTTTTACCGATAAATGATGATAAGCTTTCTCCTAGAATATCTACATAAAATGGATCAATAAAGGTATATTTCCAAGGTATTTCTTTACGATAAACTATATCTTCTTCTATTTGTATATCAGCAGCCCCAGAAGCCTTATACATCTGATCTGAATTTTTTTGACTTAGTTTGGCAGTTTGTCGATTGATGACGACATTACCAACTCTATATAAATTATTAAGAAATCTTTCACTACGCTCTATACCATTAACTTTTTGAAACCAATTTTGATAAAATCTCTCAATCCTTTTATTTCTATGAACCAACTTAATACCTTGTGAACTAAAATCACCCATAAGATCTATGACATTTTTAACTAAACCAACCCTTTGATAAATATTATCTGCTGTCTTAATGATATTTTTCATTCTGACCGGAACGGCTTCGCTCGGTCGGAAATAATCATAATCTGATCTAGTTAATCCTGGTCTACTAGACAGATTTTCACCAAGATTAGAAAAATCTCGACTATATCTGGCGTATCCTGTAGTTTTATGTATACCATCAAATTCTGCTAGAGATTTAGAAGAAAGCTCAAGGGCGTTTTTCTTGGACTGTAAATCATCTCCCCATGTAACATAAGCTTCTTGATTTTCAAACTCAGCATTCTGGATCACTTCACTTTTTGGATATTTTTTTGACATAATAGAATTGTATTGTAATTGCGATTGAATTGGATTGTAGGTTCATAGTTATAATACACTATTTTTTGTAAATTCCAAGATAAATATCTTCATTAACATCATTAGTAAACCATTCGGGCCCCTTATACAAAGCTTCGCTATTTTTATATGTAGAATCAATACCTCCTATAACATCATATTCAATGGGTATGTCGGCCCTATTCAGAGCTCTGGCCACAGAATTTGCCATAATCAAAGAACTATATCTATCTTTTCTAAGCTTGCCTCTTTTACCATGAGAACCTTTAACATCTGGAGTATCCCACCTCTCCCTGGCTCCTGCAGCATTACTTGTTTGGGACATAACGATAGTGGTTAACTCACTTTTAAGTTCTTCTATTTCTAAAATACAATCAGTGAGTGTGTCATATACATTATCTAAATCTGTTTCCATTAAATTTTGAGATTCCTGTTCCATGGCTAATCCAAGTGTTAAATTATCAAAAACCGGGAATAGTAATACTTTATCTTCAAAATCTTTACGTAACCCATGATTAGCTTGACTGGTCCAATCAGATCTAGCAAATTGTATTAATTCTAAAATATGTAGTCCTGGTTTATCATCTGTATCCTTATGTTTATTTGGATCTATAATAGGCCAAATAGGCAATTCATTGGGTTCTAATTTATTGCTGTCGTGTAAAGCTTCTTCAATAGCCACTCCTCCACCTTGAGCATCTAGGGCTATTCTTTCACAAGGAAATACTTTCATGAGGGTGCGGATTTTTCTAGCACAAAAACCATAAAAATCATGCTCATTAACAAGACCTGTTTTTTGACGTTTTTTGAAATTGCTTCTGTTTGTAGTCCAACAATATACTATTCGACTATGATTAGGATATAATTCTAGTATAACAATACTAAAATTATCTTGCTCGGATGCGGGGTCAATGCCATATACATATTTTTTATCAGAATCTCCGATAACTTTAGCATCAAAAATAATTGGTTCATTATTAATGATGATGGGGTTTTTACTATTGGTCACACAACTTTCTATAAGGCTACGTCTAAAAAAACCACTGCTATCTTTGGTGAAACAAGCAGCATATTCCATATTATAAATACCGCTATGAATAGTAGCTTTGGCTCTGGCCACCTGCCTATCATCCATGAAGCCTTTGGGAATTAGCTCATAAGGCATTCTAACTACGCTGTAATCTTTCCAATTAAAGTTTTGTGGCACTTCACCCTTAAATAATTCTTTTAATTTTTCAGGGCTTCCTTGGCTATGTATGATGGTGCGATATCTTTCCCAATACTGAGCAAAATGCTTAAAGCTATAATCTGCTGTTCCAGCAATAATAGCCTGATTACTTTTTCTGTATTGTAACGACTCCATCTCTTCATTCCATATGCCAAGCTCTTTCATTAGTTCTTTTTTGGCTTCTGCCTTAACATTACCCATCGGATCCGCTGATACTGCAGCAAAGCCTGAAACAACCGTTTCGTATACTTCTGGAGAAATAGACGCAAATTCATCAGCAATAATAATATGGGCTCTTAAACCTCTAATTTTACTACCATCACCAAGAGGAATAGCGATTGTCCAACTATCTCCATATCTCATAGTACATCTATCAACATCTCTTCTTGGTCCATCGTCATTACCATTAAATATGCTGCGAATAATAGCTGACTTTCTCCAAATAGTCTCCATATATTCAAAAATAACTTTACTCTGTCTAAACGCAGCTCCAACCACAACAATTTTACTACCAGGAACAAAAATACACTTTAATGTACAATACAAAGCTAGCAAGAAAGATTTACCAAAACCACGACTAGCGATAAACATAGGAAATGGCCTGTCCCAAAATTCTTGTAATATAGCGGCTTGAATTGGATGTAATTCGATATCCATTAAAAGTTTAACGGTCATAGCAAAATTTTGCGGATCTTTAATTATCCTAATGAGATGTCTGTCAGGATTTTCTATATCCTTTTCAGATCGATTGATCATAAGGTTTTTATCGATCTTAATTTGGTCTATATTACCTAGCTTTAACCAAGCATTATCTAAATAATTATTACTTACCATGTAACTCATTCACTCTCTTGAATATAGAAAAAGCCATCTGATTAGCAGCTTCTGGATTATCGCAAAATACAACATTAATATTATGCTTAATTTGTAGTTCTGTTAAATATTTTAATATATATGCTGGACGTATTTTGATTTTAGACCACATACGTCTTGGTACTGTAGAGCCTACGGGATAATTTAAGACATCCTGTAAGCTAAATTCTAATAATATGAATTTATATAAGTAATCATTCATTCGTAATATTTCAGCTTTAAATCTAGATTCAGAAATATTATTAGCTATTTCACTAACACTATTTTTTCTTTCGATACATAATATGTCTTCAAGACCTTCTATGCTGTAGTCGCCTGTGTCAAGTTTTTTATGAACGGTTTCGCAACCTGCAAATGCCCATGGTTTTTGTTCTCTGGTGTCTATAATGATATTGAAACTATATTTTTTATCCACCATAACAAAATCCTATTGTGGAATGTATAGATTGTCTGTATTCTTCTTCTTTCACTCTAAAATCAAACAAGGTATTGAAATCTAATAGTTTAACAGAATTCATTGCTGTTTGCATAATTTTTTTAACATTAATACCAAGTTGTAGTAAATAACTTAATAAAATATTTTTCGAAAATTGAGTTATATATATAGAAATTAAAACACACGCATCCATTAAGTAACACAAATCATAATTTTGGCTGTATTCGCTAAAACAATACGCAATAGCGCCTTCTATAGTTAATAATTTAAAAGGTATTCCATTATAGTCATCTGTAACAGAGTTATTGTATTTATATAGTATAGATGTAGGATGATTGATGTGATATATACTGAAAAGATAATTAAGATATTTGAAAGTAATCTGGTGTTTATCTATGTATTGTTCAAATATAACGGTTGGCGATATATTTAATAAAGTGAAACTAATATTCATATCTTTATACGTATCCACAACCAGCGACGGCTTATTCAATAGTCTAGGGTAATTAACAAATAATTCATTAGAATATTTAAATAGGTAATATGCTAGTGAGGGTTCTAGCCCTAATTGAGCTTGCATATTTTGGTAATTAATAAATTTTGAAGAAAGTAGTATGTTATATAAATACGTATGATTATTTTGCATGCTTACTAACTATTTTAAAGAAAAACATTTCATAACTCTCCTCATTATTATGTATTAAGTCATGATGAAATTTACATAAAGTAATACCATTTGATAAATGAAAGCGTAAGCCGGGGTAGTCTGACCATTTTTTAATATGGTGTGCATTAAGCTTTTTCCTACTATTACAATCAGGCCATTGGCATTGATGCTTATCTCTCGCAAAAATATTTTTAATCCATTGTTTATATTGTTTATCGTAAAATCTACGCATCATTATCTCTTAACACAGAATCTGAGTTTAAGATTGGCCTGTCTAGTTCTTTATCTTGATATTCATGTAAATCATATAAATCATTTTTAAATTTATCTGTGGCCATTTTTAATATCTCTAATTGTCTGCCTTCTTTTTCTCTAATATCCTCATCTTCTAGCATTCTAATTAATCCTGTCCAACTACTTTTACCATCTTCGATTCTTTTAATCCTTTGCTCTCTAGTGGCTTTTAAGTCTTTACTGATTTTTTGCTGTTCAGAAAGCAGTTTGGTATATTCATTAGTGTAACTAGCAATACTATTTCTAGCAAAACTCAACTGCGTTTCAAGGTTTGCTAGCTTAGCAGTATCTCTATCTGATTCTGGCATTTCATATTCAAAATCTACCTGCTTTTGTAATTTTTCTGTTTCCGATATATGCCTTTTTCGTTCTTTCATGCTGCGATTAATTAGAATATCTATGGTTATAAACTGTTTTATCTGCAATTCTTCTGCTGGTAAAACATCTTCACGAAATTGTTTAATTAAATTAACCCATGTATTTTCAAAATATGATAATTCACCAGTGTCCTCATCGAACTGTTTGCGCACTTCATTCCAGAAGGATTTGGATCTTAACTTAACCTTGAGTATCTCTGTATCTGCTTTATCTTCTGGGGCTTGTAATAAGTTATTTTTTTCTATAAATTTTTTAATAGGTGGAGGATTTCTATTTAGGGCTGCTGCTATTTCCTCAATACTGGCATTATGAATATTATCTTTAATGTATTTTTCTTCGGTTAAAGATAATTGTCCTCTTTTTTTAGTCATGATTTTTATAATTGGTAAATCGTTTTTTGAGATAATTTTGTAATTTAACTTTTTCGTTTTTTGAAACTTTATTTCCGTATTTAATTTTTAGGAAAGTTTCCCTATATTTAATAGGTAGTGTATGCTCTATTTTATCTATTAATTCTTGATTAGATAAATGATCAACAAAGTCTTTTTTATTTTCAGGATCTTTATTTTCAATATAAATAGGTTGCATAATACTTTTTTTGCTATTATTACGATGAAACCAAGATTTATAAGATATACAATTTAATTTGTCTTTAAATTCTCCACAATCGGAAATATCGTTATTTGGCTGATATAAAGGGCAAGTGAGACATGGTTTGTCTGGTCTCTGGTAATTATCGCGTTTATAATTAAAGAGTCTGTTTCTTACATGAGTCCATAAGAAATTTTCTAAGGGTCTAGAGTAATCATATTTTTTAAGTCCCTCTATAGCAAAAATAGCAGCTTGCTGCTTCATATCTTCAATATCATGATATCCAAATTTAAATTTGTATACTAATTTTTTAGTAATAATATCAAGTGTTTCTAAAAATTGTTCATCAGATATTTTATCATTGAACTTTTTTGCTTGTTTCGTCTTTTTTTTCTTGCTCATTTAATAGTTGAGATATGCTTTTATGATTATTATCTTGTGTTTCTAGTTCCTCTAGTTTTAAGTCTTCAGAAGCCACCACCCTCATGGTAGATCCAATAATTTGTTGATAAGTAGGTTTTCTCATAATAAATTTCGTTGCTAGAGTAAGAAATTGATCTATTATTGTAATAGTTATAAATTACACCAAATCAAACACAGGATATCTTATGAATAAAGTTTATAGAAAATGGCAACCAGAAGACATAGAATTTATTGAAAATAATTACAATAAAATGACCGATAAGGCTATTGCGGTCACTCTTTCTAAAATTACAGGATGTAATATATCTATAGATATGGTGCGTAGACAAAGACGAAAATTAAATCTTAGCAGGCCCAAGGGTAGACCTGCTAGATATGAAAATAAACGATAAATTAAGGTAGTAAATCTAAAGATTTTAATAAGCTCTGGGATGAAGCGTCATAACATACGCAATTCTCATCTCTTGACTCACCTTCTGCACAAGGTTCCTTACAAGAGCCATTGCATAGTTCTTTTCCATCTCTACATTCACATTCACAAGTTGACCAATTAAAAGTCTTACCTACTTCACAATTGGCATCCACGCACTGATCATTACATAATACATTTAAACTAGGACAGCAAACAGTGTAGCCATTGCTATCTATATATGGTGTTTGATCACATTGCTCGCAACCAGTGCAATTACAATTAGCATCTTGTGATTCACAACCACTACAACTATTTGGACAAGGCACACATTCACAACCTTCTAACTTTTCGCCCTCTGGACAAGATGTAGTAGCGCAATAACACTCGCATTTATCTGCATCAAAGTCTGGGCTATCTCCACTACAAGTATGATCACCATTTTCATCTAATTTATCGCAATAACATTCACATTTGCTGGAGTCAAATAGGGGTGTAGGTCCTTTGCAATCTGTTGGCGAAATGTCACAAATACACCGACAATTTCCGCCTTCATTGTCAGCTGTGGGTGTAGCTGGATCTCTTGCCTCACAATCAGCGTTGGTCAAATTACATATACAACCACAAATATCAGGATCAGGATCAGATCCCCAATCTTCATTATTTTCTTCTACACATAGATTTTCATAAAAATCATATCTACATTTACAATCACATTCAATTAGATCCGGAATTGCTGGACTGTTTTTAACTCCATCTGGACACTCTCCATCCCAAGTTCTACTGGTAGGCTTGCTAGTATCTTCGCTATCAGGAATAGCTACAAGATTACCATCTTCATCGGTGGTATAGAGTGGGGCATATGTATATACCCATTCACCTATTTGACCAGCCTGTTCAAGATCGCATTCGCAAGCGCATTTATCTTCAAAACGCCCGCAACCTTCATTATAAGGAACCCAAGCAGCATGAGGTGTATCCCCTGTGCAATCTGCATCACACATACAACAAGGTTCTTGTTTGGCGAGAGGACCTACTGAGCATTTACCCTTCCTCCACTTATCACCGGTTTGGCATTTAAGAGGCCCGCTATCAGGGCACGGGCAGCTACCAGGACAACAACAACTCATATCTCACTCCTTACCAGTATATTGTCTTGAAAAAAATTAATATTGCTAGACAAATACAGATTAGTATCAGTTATTTTAGTATTATTAATAGTATCAATTAAAGTTAATTTGGGTTCTTTTTGATGATTATAACCTGGAGATAAAACCTCTACTTTATCTATAGAAAATGCATCATTTAATGTTTTAGGATCAACCTGTAAATCTAAGGTTATTACTGTAAAAATATTATCAAAATTTATTTGTTGTTGACTAGTGCTATTAGGATAAATCTCTATAGTATCGCTATCAATATAACCCACACCTCCATCATTAACAACAATCTCATAAAGCAAAAAAGTATCATTATATGATATAGTGGCACCACTACCTGTAGCATTGTCATAAATAGCAACAGGTGTATTAGTAAAATTATTACCATCATTATTTAATAATGTAGAAGTTATAGCCCCACTACTATCAACGCCTGTAACAGATATGCTGCCATTTACATCTCCACCAGTAACTGTAAAAGTATCTCCAATAGCATAGTCTTGACCTCCACTAATAACAACTGTTCGATTATTCAAAAGTAAATTAAGAGATAAGCTTGCGTTATCAGAGGGTTGATTATATGTAGAATCTAAATATTCATTTACTCTTTTAATTTTAACGACAGCACCTAATGGTATATCTTGCGTATCGTCAGGTATAAAATTCACCTTTTCTATCGAAGATGTCCAAATAGATCTTAAATCCGATCCATTATCGGAGGATAAGCCAATAAATGAACCCTCATGAATAATTTGAGGATTTACTAAATTTTTACTAGAGTCGATATCAAAAGATACGATCGCTAACTGCTCATCAAAGTCGCCAAAATCAGGAGCGACAACGGAGGCAAGACCCCCTGATGATCCAATCAATAAATATGTTTTATTAAAATTGATATCACCGTTTACAGTACTAGAAGATAAACTATCAATAGTGTTATTATTAATTTTAAGATATAAATTTACGGCTGTATTATCTAAAATATGATTGTCTGAGACTGGTTGAACCATTAAGTATGTATGAAGACCAAAAGAATCACCATTGTTCACAACAGTAATGCTATTTTTGGTAATACCGTTGCCTGTCACCTTAGTGGGAAATGATATTGTATTGAATACTTTTTGTGAATCTGGACTAATATATTTATAATTAGTTAATTTATTAATAT
>Ga0181585_10003716_pt1 | contig 13354 bp, 6 predicted proteins | sample 071ome_29_FD_132469 | JGI IMG/M metagenome (GOLD analysis project Ga0181585, IMG submission 132469) | Coastal salt marsh microbial communities from the Groves Creek Marsh, Skidaway Island, Georgia - 071407BT metaG (megahit assembly) | ecosystem: Environmental > Aquatic > Marine > Intertidal zone... | reverse complement strand
GTCAACTGCAACTGTCGTTAGACCAAAAAGCAAACCCGTTAGGGTTTTCGGTTTGTTTACAGTTTGTCTGGTAGCAAGACTTAGCTCGCCTAAGAAAGATCGTGTTTTAAAAGAGCTTTCTTTGAAAGTTTGGGCTGCACCTTCGAAAACATCAAACATTTCAGAAACATAAGGCATTGCCTTTTTAGGCACCATTTGAGTAAGGTTGTGAACTCTGCCGCTTAACTTACTTGCTCCTATTGGATTTGGGATTGACTCTTTTTTGTTTAGGTTGGCACGTATCGTGCCTTTGTCTGTAAAATCTTTTGCCCAGGAAGTAGCGTTGTGGTTGAGCTCTGGACTTGGTCCAGAAGCATCTACATTTAACGCCATGTCAACCCAATTGCGAACCATCTTGTTTGTTATTTCTTCACTGTTTTTAGAAGAAAGAACTCTATTTTGAAAAGAGTCAAAAATGAAAGACATTGCAGTGTCGAACTCAGCTTTGTGAGCGTGTTTTGCCAACTGCTCTTGTGTAACGAATCCAGCAGCCGCGAGAACGTTACCAAGTTTCTTTATACCTTCTTTTTGTCCATACTCATTAATTTTAAAAAGAGACTCATAAACGCTTCCTGCGCCGCCTTTTCCAGCAATTGAGTCGGACATTACCTTGTTCCAAAACTTTTGCCCTTGAGCGCCCTTTAAGGTGTCTTCAAAGTAGTAGTGAGGCTGATCTACTGGAGATCTAATTCCGTAGATTTTTGCCATCTCGCGAATGGTGTCAAGGTCATGGCCCATTATGTTGTGACCGGTAATTCGAAGCTGACCACCACCAGCTCGCGCTGCAGACTCAAGGTTGCTACTTAAAGCTTCATACATCGTCTTTTTAGACGAAATGTATTGACCTATGTTTGAAGTTTTTATAAATCTTTCTGCTTTGAATCTTTTTCTAAAGCTAAATTTTTCAAATTCATCTAGTTGACCAAAACCAACAATTTGACCTTTTGCTTCTTGTTTTAGGTAGGCAAGGACATCTGGGCTACCTAGCTCAGTTTTTGCACCGGAGCGGAGTGCAATTTGCTTTAATTCATCTAAACTACTTTTTGGAATAAGGTCACTAAGTTCACTTAAGTGTCTTGCTTTTAGGATTCTATTTGTTGCCGCTTCGTCTAAGAGATGAGACCTTATTATAGTTGATTTTGTTTCTTTTAAAGCTTTGCCTATATCATCAAGTTCTATACCAGTTGGGGTGGCACTTTCACGTAAAGCGATTTCGTGAATTGGAGTGTATTTTCCGGACTCTTTGTAGGCAAATGCACTTTCAATATCTAAAGCAACAGATCTTGAAGGTACATTTTTTCTTTGAACTTCTCTTAAACTATTTGCAGTGTCTTTGTTTAGCTCAAGGTTTGAAGCCTTTTTTAACGCCTCTAAAGTTGTTAGGGGAGCAGGAGGTGCCAAACTTTTTGCTTTTTTTGCAATTCTTTTTTCAATCCTTCTTCTACTTTTTTCTCCGTATGCGTTTACAAATTCTGTAAACCTTTGCATCAAAACAGTCTGCGCTTCTGGGCCTAAATTACTTTTTCTTAACTTATCTAGTGCGCGAGCCCTGGCTCGTTCTAATTTTCGCGTTAAGAATTTTTGATCGTCACCAACTATAAAGTCAACCTCTTGTTTTAGCTCATCTAATATTGGCCTTAAAATAGAGAAATTATCTTTGCTTTTTTTTGCAAGTTTAATTGGTGACTGGGGTTGAAAGACTGGCAAACGAGGTTTTAAACCTCGACCAAGATGACGTCTAGAATTTATTCTATCTATAGAAGCTGGAGTTAATTCTTTTCTTCTATTGACAATGTTTGACTCTAAATTTACTTCTTTTTGTGTAGTTTGAATTACTTCTGTTGGAGTTGGAGGAGCTATTCTAGTAATTGGCTTAACTTCTGAAAAAGCTTCACTTAGTCGCCTTTTGTGTTTTGGCAGAGTAAAGTTTGTTTGTACCTTTTTTATCCTTTTAGTTCTATTTGAATCTAAGACTAGTGCTCTTACGCGCTTATCACTATTGGTCTCTTTTTCTACTCCTTTTACAAAGTTTGACGCTGATTTTATTTTTTTTCCGTCATATGGAGAACCAAAATCTGTAAACAATTTTTTAAATAAACCAGCAAGACCTCTAGCGTTACCTGTACTAACGGTGTTAAAATCAGCTTCATAGGTAGAAGCTTTTGCTTGTCTTATTGATTCTTTTAGATCATGCAGCCTAATTGCTTTGTTCTTTCTTTTTTGAAGGGACTCAAATTCTTTTAACTTTTCTAAATACTGATTTTTTAATTCTGTATTTGAAACCTGAGAAGCAATTGAGTGTATGAAAGCACTTTGTGTTTTTGCAAAACCAGCAGGACCAATAGCCGCGTTTTTAATTTGCATAAAACTTGTACTTATGTCACTAAGCTCTTCTACATCACCTTCTATAGTGACCTTGAAAAGCTTGCGCATACCTATCGCTTCTCTTGCGACGTAGAGAAGCTCACCATGCTTTTTACCAAGCTCTGTAATGTAATAAATAAGCTGAACAATATGCTCCTGTCTTGGAGACTTCATACTGATAAGCTCATGCATTGAAACTGACTTTATTTCCTGGATGGTGCCATCGGATTTAATAACATCAACTTTTGAAACAAGGTTGTCAGCTTGATTTACAATTACTGGCTCTGCAGAATAAAGCTTTCCTTCGAAGGCATATTCTGACTGAATAATCTGGTGGACTAATTCACCAGTAAGAGCAGATTTATTACTTGAGCTCATCTTCGTCTATCACATGAACTTGATTTAGTTGGTTAACAAGTTGATTTAGGTGGGCCATACTTTTGCCAACACTTTTTTCATTTGTTTCTTTTAGGGCAGCTTGTTTTTTCACTCTTGCTTGTGGAGTTTGAACAAGAATGTCTAAAAGCTTCATCTTTTCTCTAGATATTCTCTCTTTTAGTTCGTAGGAAAGATGAACGGCTTCTCTATGAAATTTTTCACCTTGAGGTGTTGAGCCAGCGATTTCATCAACAATTGGCGCACCCATGTTTTCTATATTTGCAAGATATGCATTAATCCTAAAGTCGTAGAGATCGAGTTCTACAAGACGATTTAAAAGCATAAATTCAGCGGCGCGATTACCATCGACATTAAACTCTTCCATAAAAGAGCTCATCTTAGAAACAATTAGAGTCTGCTCTAAGGGGCATTGTAAGCCAACTGGGACGTTGTCGGTGTCCTTAAAGGGACACGAATGAGACATAGGACATCTATGTAGGTTTGGACAGATTCTAGGCAATACAGAGTAGTTACCGCCCCGCATTGCATTTACCTGCAATGCTGCTTCTACAGCTTCTTCGTCTGTAAAAGCAGTTAACCATTCTTTGTACTTTGGTCCAAACATTTGGTGGGGAAAAGCAAGTTGTAAATCATTCTTGACTTTAACAACAGGGAGTTGAGATTTTATTTTTATCAAATCACTCATAGTTTAAAATCCACTCTAAATCTTCTTTGTAGTTTATTGAACTTTGATGAAGCTGATTGATACTTTCGAACAAATCATCGTTAATCTGCTTCATTTCTCCTATCAAAGTTTTCAACAACATTCTTTTTTTCCTTATACACTCAGAACAATCTTCATCTGAAAGGTTGCCCCATTCGCGCAAGCCTTTAATGTTTTGTAGTTCTTTGTAAAAAAGTAAGAACTTGTTTATATGTTTCTCATAGACCATGCGATCAATGACAGCTTTAAACTGATTTAAATCATTTAATAAATCATCCATAACGTACACCAATTATATCATAAATTATTTTGCCTTAAAAAGAGGAAGGTAAGGATGATTATATCACAACAAAAAATGCTTTAATAGGGCTGTTTCCAATTATTTCTATGAGGACCAGGTATGTATTTTAGGGTGGCATACCAAAACGTTTCGAGCCCCCACCCTTGAACGACTAACTTATGACAAAGGAGTATTGTCATGAACAAGTTCTTGTTTTCCCTGATCCTCTTCGGTTCATTCTTTTTTACAAACTGCGCCACAGTGAAGACCGTGGCAACCACACCTACCATGGAAGTACACATCCCCGTGGGTGTGTATCAGTTCTTCTCCAACCCTGCAAACAAAACCAGCAAGAAAGTGTTCAAAAGCACTATCATCGTTGGCACAAAGCGTATGACTGCACTTTATGGTCATAGCTACCGTTACAGCTGGAACGGGAACTTTGTGAAGTACATGAACGATAAAGACTACCAAGTCCTGTTCGTGTGCTACCCTGGACGCTTTCCATCATGGATGCGTAAAAAGCATCCGTTTCCCAATTACCCGAACCACAAACTTAAGGTAGTGTCGGAGGGCACTACTAAGCACAAAGGGTTTGTGCAGGTCACCATCAGCCCTGCACGGGCAGTGAAGTGGCAATAACCCAAACCAAAAAAAACAAACTTTTCAACGCATAAACACAAGGAGAATACTATGCGTATCGGTAAAAAGAAGCTTAAAATTATGAAGAAAAACATCGCTGCTTACCTCAAAGTCTGTGCGGCGGTCGTCCGCATCCACGAGACCCTCAAGGGTCTGGAAAAAAAGGAGAAAAACTTCACTCTCGAAAAGAAAGAAAGAAAAGCCGTTAAAAAGAAGGCTGCTGCTTCCAAGAAAGCTGCTACCACCAAGAAGGCTGCTAGCTGGAAAAGAAGGTTTGCCTTTTGTCCAGCCCTGTGCTGGACATCCGTCTCCAAAAAAGTCCTCTTTGTAAAGCACGAAGAGAACTTCTCCTTTGGGGAATTCTTTGCAAGCGGCAAAGAGTTCTTCGTTACCTGTGGAAAGGAGAACAACAAAGATAGTCAATCCATCGTCCACAAGCTGTTCCCTTGGGAGTCCACAGCTGAGTTTGTCTGGATTAAGGAGTTCGGACAAAGAGTCGCTGTGTCTCTCGAAGAAAAAGAGGGATGGGTTCGCCTTGGAGACGAAACAACCAAGAAAGGAAAGGATATGGATCTAAAAGAATCAGCCTTACAAGTATCCCGCAAAAGCCGTGGCATTGAAGAGTACGGCAAATTCGGTCCTAAAGTTCGTGTTAACTTAGACCAAACCGTTTGGACTGTACATGAAGACATGTACACTAAGGGCAAAAGCCTTTTGGCAAAAAAGGATGAAAAAGGAAGAATCATCCTCCCGTACTACGATCTTGTCAATGGACAGTTGGTAGAGATCGAAGGGGAAGAAGCCAATATTCCCGGCGTTGTCAGTCTATACTCTCTGTGCAATAGAGAAAAGATTGACCAGGGAATGCTTCCTGTTGGTCGTTACAACACCAAAGACAGGGACATCAGTTATGAGGCCAAGCTTGCAGAAGCTTGGTATGGCGAGTTTGGGTATGCTCCTTACTTGCAGGCTGGTGAAATCTTTCTCAGCCCTGCAGTCGCAGTTCAGTTCTACACAGAACAGGACAAGAAAACCAAGGACTTGAAACCAGCTGCTGCTCGTGCTTATGCTCACGGTCCATCACACTGGCTGAGCTTGGTTCTTATTGGTCGCCTGCTCAAAGACATCACCTTTGTGGTGTGTGACCTCAACAGCCCCACACTGTACAGTGACCTTGAGAAAGCGGTTAACAATAGTGTAATCGCAGAGAATCCGTTTAAAACGGAAGCTCTTTGCAAACTCTGGGGTAACTACCAAGAAGAGCTTCTTTCGGTAGTTAACATCGAGCGCTTGGGAATCGAAATGGATGGTAACTCCATTTGTGCCCCGAACGTTGCCAAAAGGCTGAACCTGACAGAAGACAACTCTTTTCAGATTCGAGCCTGCTTGGAGTTGTCCGACGAGCGCCAGAACGCTATTGATAGCGTAAAGCGTGAGTGGGCACTTCGCTTTAAGAAAAAGCCAGAAAACTTTGAGGAAGCTTACAACGAAATTCTCAAAGTTGTTGGAGACGCATACCGTAGTGGTATTGTTTCCAACACAGAGACGGCAGAAAGCACAGTGGAAAACCTTGCACAGTTTTACTGCAAGGGTCTACTGACTCCTTGTAGAGCTCTTAAGCCCGGCTTTGTGCTTCTTGATGTCAATAATATGTTCAAGACTGGACAGAAAGTTGACATGATTGAAGCATGCAAAAAATTTGGTGCATTGAACATTACTAGCAAGGTTGTGTTTGGTGTACTACAAGATTATGGTACTGGGAGCATGAAGCAAGGCTCTCAGCCAGTCAACTACAGCGTTGCGTTCAGAAGCCTTCTTGCCGACGAAGTTGTTGATGGCAATATTAAGGAAGAAGACTTTGATATTGTAAAGCACACTACTTCTCACTTGTATCCAAGCGAAAGTGCAATTAAGCGCTTTGGGGAAAGCATCAACGAAGCTTTGGACCTGTACTCTACTGGTACAGACCCTCGGAGTGGCGTGTCTATTGCAAAAGGCAAGGACGTTGACAAAGAAAACGTCACTAACTTGAACTTTTGGAACCATCCAACGGCTAGGGCGTTGATGATCAAAGAGCAGCAAAGCTTCCTTAACGCGCAGCCCTACACCACTCAAACTGAGCTCTGGAAAAAGCTTGGTTTGACTCTACCACAAACTGGCTATATGGCCGACTGGACTAACGCTTCTGTAATCCCGCCTATGGCCTTGGTTGCAAACCCATACTTTATTGGTGAAGGTACTTACAAAGAAGGGGAAATCAAGATTGGTGCAATGCAGCGTTGCACTGGCCCTGAATTTATCCCTGCAGTACCAATGCTTTGGGGTACTAGAGGTGCATGGGATCTCATCACAGAGGCACTTGGGTACGAGCCTGATTACCTGCTTGGAGACGCACTGCGTTACCCCACATCGGGACCACAGGTGTATACCAACATTTTGATTATCAATCCTTTCAAATACTACATTGGTTTTGATGACAGCACCAATAAAATGATTTTTGCAAGCGACATTTTTGCCTGCAACGCTTTTGTTGTCAACCCGTGGGTGTCTAAAAATATCTTTACTGGTGACACTGATGGTGACACCGTTGCTTGGAGAGCTTACTTCACGCCACAAATTAGTGCGAATGTGGAGCTTAAGACTATTAAGCTTGCAGATGAAAAAGTCCGTGGTGGGCAACTCGATATTCTGAGAAGCTTCTATGCACCGGACAACTACAAGCCTCAAGTACAAATCGCAGAGACTGATCTTACCGATGAAGTTGTGATGCCAATTATGTTTGCATCTATGCCTGAGATTGGTGGTGAGCATCATGGAACAATTTACAGTAAATATCCAGACACTATGGTGTTTATTGGCATTCATGACGAAGCGACTTGGACTTATGAGCAGTCCTTCGTTGAGGACGCTCTTGGCAGTGCTAAATCTAAGGCTGGCGACATCAAGCTTGACGAATACCGCCTTGCCACTCTGGATGCACAGCCTGGTATGGTTGCGTTGTTCCAAGGCTACATTAAAGAGTACATGGATGTGTACTTTACAAACACACATCTGTGGGATGTGGTAGCAAAGAAGGAAGGCCTTAAATACCGCCTTGAAATGTACAAGGAAATGACGAAGGTCTTTTATGCGTCCGCGATGGTCTTCTTGGAAGGTACGATTATGGGGATGAAGAAGGATACTCAGCCCCAGCTGGGTGCCGAGATGGGAAGGGTAGCTGTCAAGCTCCTTGAAATTGTCTTGAAGCACACACCACAAGAAGAAGGCGTAACAGAAGAAGAAAGAGTAGAAAAAGTCGTCAAGTTTTTGAGCTTGCTTCTTGGTGCAGGCTGGAGCTCTTATAGAGACTTTTCTGCGCAAAAGTGGTGGACAAACGAAGAATATCAAAGACGGTTGAAGGACTACAATGACTCTGTTTTGGCTTACGAAGCAACTAAGGCTGCTTTTGAAAAGTACAGAAAAGATGGAAAGCCTTTTTCTGTAAAGGTTAATTCTAGTACTTTTGAGACTTTTGCTGATCTTATGAAAGAATGCTGGGAAGACGCAAATGTCGTAATTAAATCAAAAATTGACGACAGAGAACTAAAATTTGACCCCTATCGTGGACCCGGTCACTCAAAACTGCGAAGCAAGTCTTTTGTGATGAACCTTGATGAATCTGCCAGCGAAGAAGAAAAGTGGGGTATGCTTGAAAACCCATTTGGCTCGGAACACATTAAACATGGCGCTCAGGGTCTTGTTGGAACTACGCTAGCAAACCATTCACAAATTCACTCGAAAACAGCCATTCAAGTCCGAAAAAGAGTTGAGGAAATGACCAACTTCGAGGGGAGAAAAAAGCATAATACCAATAAGTGCATCACTAACCCCAACGGATCTCTGTCTTCTCCAGTATGGTCTAATATGTTTAGAGGCGTGGATGTCGAGCGTGGTGCTGTGACTGAGTGGAGCCACAAAAAAGCAGATATCCTTAATGAACTTTACATTTTGGACATCCTGAGAAAGGCACTTAAGCCAAGCTTCACCGCATACTTTACCGGTGGTGTCAAAATGGAGACAAACCCTGTTTCTACCGAGATTTGGGTCAACCTCAAACGTTACATGGACTCTATTGAGTTCTTTGACTTTGAGGACGAGGCTGCTCGGACCAAAAACCTGAGCAAGTTCTTCTTGCTTTGGATTGTCATGGAGACCGTACACAACTACAAAGTTGAAACCTTTGAAGTTGACGGAAAACTGAAAAAGATTGCTAGAAACCCGAACCTCGATTCCTTCGAGGATGGGCTCTACTACGCAAAAAACACCAACAAAAAGTCGATGACTCAGACTTTTGGGAAGATTCTGAAAGAAATTTCAGAACTCAACTTGGAAAGTGGAGTATTTGCAAATACAGACGTTTATATGAATGCTCTGTCTAGCAAAATTGACCTTCACTGTAATGGAATCAACGGTAAGCCTCATTGGTTCTGGAAAGTCTTCAAAGCCTTTGGCCTCAAGGATGCTTTTGTTGCAGAATTGAGAAAAGAAATTCTGCTTGTCAAAAACAACGCCTACAAAGGAAGGCCAGAAGACGAAGAGCCCATCTGTTTGTTTGCGGACTTTAGCCTGTCTGCAAAAACGGGTAAGTGGTACATTTACACTAAAACTGGAGCTGAGGCTAGAAAGCCTTACGGTCTTCTTCGACCGGCAGCGCCTTTTACGCACAATGTTTTGACTAAACTTGTAAAACATGGCTGGGAAGAACTGGAAAGTCGCATTGCCTCTTCTATTCTTCCTATTACGAAAAAACTTAAGTACCTCAAAAGCACAATGCCAACACCTCTCAAAGAGGAGTGTTGGATTGTTGGTAATAACGGTACCGCAAAGAGCATTCCTTTTAAGCGGAATATTACTCATGACCTGTTTAGCGCAAGCTTCTTGACTAGAATTGGTCTTGAAGTCCAGCAGTCCAGAACTGCAACAAAACAGGGCGGAGTAGAGAACACAGTTGCTGTGCTTACCACAAAAGCATTTGCCAAAAAGTTCAAAAACTCTAATACTGTGGATGCTAGAAAACTCTTGATTCCAAATATGATTGAATTTGGCAAAACCATTTTCAATGCAGAGGAGAAGAAAGAGTCTGTCTTGAGTATGAAGGAATATACCTTTGTTCCTAAGTACACCAAAGAGGGTGATAACGAAGTCCACTACTTTGACCTCATCCACAAGAAAACAGGACTGCTTCATGGCTACATCATTGGCTTTGACCGCATTTCTGCGGTTAACGCAAGAAACGCTCTTGGAAAGTCGGTAGTCTTTACGAAAGGAAAAGACTTTGACGTCCTCTCCTTCCAAGGAGATGAGTGGGCAATGTTTAATGCCAAAACTTCTGTTCTGAAAAGGCAGTGGGACAATGAAGTAGATGGTGAAGCTGTCGCTGAGTTCCAGAAAAGCTACGGAGCTAACAACAGACCAGATGAAAGTAAAGATGCAAAATACTTTACTTCTGAAAGCCTTGCAATGTTTACCTTTAACTTTGAAGCTCGTGATCCTGCAGCAGCAATTCACGACACTATGCATCAGCTGGAAGAAATTTACCTCAAAGAAGGTAAAGAAGCAGTTGGCGCAAAAGTCACAGATAGCCTTGAAGTAGGATTTAATCCTTACAGATACAAAGTGGAAAAAGCTAATGTTATTGGCAAAGACAAAAATACTTACGAGTTTTTGATTTGTGAGTACGCTCTTGAAAATAACACTAGCAAAACTGAGCTTGGGTATCACTATGCAAGAGCAAAAAGCGAAAACGGAGAAGACATTAAGGTTGCAAAATACCTGGTTACCTTCTCGATGAACGAAGTTGCTCTTGAGCATAGCCCCACCCTTGAAAGGTTTGTTGGTACATTCAACAACAAGATCGAGCGCCAGTTCATCTACTCCATCAAAGAAATGACCGACGATGAAGTAGAACAGTACTATGGCTACGATGAGTTTGTTTCTGCAGAAGAATACTTTGAAGAAAAAAGTACTGTTGTAGAAAATGAAGCAGATATTAACGCACTTCTTGCTGAGGCTTCTTACGAAAACAATGTTCAGCATGAGTACGTTGATACTTACCAAAACTTTAACCAAGAGTGGGCTGATTACTCAAATCAGGAGTATTCTTTTTACGAAGATTACAGCCAGTACAGCCAAGATTTTGGAGCACAGGAGGAATCGTGGGAAGATTTTAACAAAGAAGGATGAAAAATCTCAAAACAAAGACTAATTAATATTTAGGCCTTCTAACGCACCCCACAACTTTATTGTTCTGGGGTGAATAGGAGTTCTAAGTATTGATACTCCGAGCTGTAGACGGGGATGTTTTTTTAAAAACAACAGACGGTGCCACAGTAGATGAATCAAAAAGAAGAAGTTGCACCGCTTCGCTGGTGCAACCCACACCTCCCTTAACGGTCTTGATGTGCATTCCGTACATCATGTAAAGAGTGGAAGAAGTTGCACAGCTTCGCTTGTGCAACCCACACCACCTACAGCGGTGTTCTAAACCCGAAGTCCTAAAGTCCCAGAAAGGAGGACATATGTACAAAGAGTACATAAGGAAACTTCGGGCGCAAATTGTTGGTGCAGAAAGCACAAACAACTTCCAGATGGCAGCGGTCTTGCGCCGCCGTCTGGAGCGCGCCCAAAAAAGAACCACCTATCGCCAAAAAAGGCGATAGGTGGCCTCTCCTAGCTATTGGGAGATTAAACAAAAATAGCTGATGGCTTGTCAAGGCGACCTTACTCTAACATCACATACAGTTCCAGAACGAAGTTCAATTCTTCGGTGCATTACGGTGCTTCTGGTGACACTTCTGGGTCAAAGCTGTATGTGTGGGGGTAAGTGAGAGGTTCGAGTCCTCTACAAGCAGAAAGGAAAAGTTGCACGGCTTCGCTCGTGCAACCGACACCGCCTCTAGCGGTTCTGGTAGGAGCAGCGCGGGTTCGAGTCCCGTCCAACGGCGTAGCGTACCGTGGATTCCGAAAGGAAGTGGCAAACCCTACCAAGTGTCAGTCTTGCACGTAGATTTCAAGACTTGACTCCGATAACTCGGATAGACTAGCCGTACAGGGCAGAATTGCTAACTCTGACCCGTGATTCTAGTTGAAGATGCCTAGTGGAGTGGCCCCTGATGATTGGTTTCAATCAAATCGCAGGTTCGAATCCTGCCTAGGTGTAAACTTTTTTTTAGCACAGGTTGCACAGCTTCGCTTGTGCAACCCACACCTCCATTGCCGGTCATACATAGTGTGTGGCTGCAAAACCAAAACTTATCTACACTTATAGGAAGTGTAGACTTTTCTCTTGAAAGGAGAAATACTATGAGACAGTACGAAATTGTGAATGTGACCAAAGTGCCCTCAAGCTACAATGGAAATGGAGCCGGGCTTTTGCTGAAAAAAGGCTTCACAGCCTGGAACGGACAGCAAGAAGAAGTACGAAGTGAATTGGTCAACCTCTTGGTTGACGCTGCGGGGTTTCATGCAGTGACTGGGACAAAACTCTCAGAACTCAGAAGAGGAAACAGATTGTCTGTGGACGGTAGACTTCAAGCCACAGTGTCCGAAAACGCCCAAGGGCAAGCAGTCGCCTCCATGCGTTTCGATGTCGGAACTACCAGATACGGTCGTTTCGAACAGGGCTCCGGTCCTGTCATGGGTGTACGTCAAGCACCACAAGCACAAGCTGCACCAGCACAAGCAGCACCACAGGCACAGGTTGTAGTAGAGGACAATGTCTTCTAGTGCAACAATAACCCAAACCACCTCCCTAAAATAGGGAGGTGGTTTTTTTTCACTCACAACAACAAAAGGTTATCTAACAATAGATAGCCTTTTTTTTATTTCGAAGGATGTACGTACGGGTTATGAAATAACTAGTTAGATAGTTTTCTCTAAGGCGTTAGTTCAAAATTACTCTACTTAGTATACACTTTGTAGACTAGTTAGTGGCGGTTTCTCTCCCTCTTAAAGTGAGGAAAGCCGCACCATTACTACACTTTAGAGATTTTAACCAATACTTTTCTTCACTCCAAACCAAGAAATAGATACTTTTCCTCTAAGGGGTTAATCAAAAGTTTAATAGAGAAGTATACTAGAAAAAGTATACTTTTCAGTTAAGTAGTTGATTTAATTGAAGAAAGGGAAAAGAAAGGAAAAAGTAGGTCAAAAACGCCTAAGAGGTTCATTCAAAACAAAGAAAGAAAGGGTCAAAAAAGGCGTAGGACAATAGAAACTAAATAGTCAACACAAACAAAAGAAAAAGAAGAGTGGTACTTCATGTGATAAGCTATCCCCTTGAAGGGAAGCTTACACATGACTTAAATACTTAATATATTTAGGGAAAGTACCTGGTGTAATACTTAGTATAATATGTAATATTTAGTATATAATACTAAGTATAATGTAATACTTAGTATAGTATATACTATTTAGTATAATGTGTAATACTAAGCATAAAGTATAGAAAGTAACTTAGTAGTTAGCTTTCTTACTCCTACCTAAAAGGAAACACATCATGAAGTTCTTCAAAGAAAAAATCAGCACAATCCTCACCAACATTATTGTCTTCGGAGGTGTTGAAGTAGTAGAAAGATACGGCTCCAAATGGGGCCTAAAAAACATTTCAAAATCAGCTGATGCATGCCAGTTTTCATTCCCAGCAAACAAAAACCTATTCGCATTCCTTGCAGAAATGCAGGAAAATACAGTAGGTGAAGAGTACGCACTAGTATTAACAATTGTGCTAGAAAATGGAAAGCTCTGGTATGTAGAATTCTCCTGCTTCAACGATAGTGACCCCAAAGACGAAGAAGAATTCGAAGAGCTGGTAAAAGTATTCAAAGATATGAAGGAATACTACAAAGAGTCAAATGTCTAAGGCTGGAAAAACAAAAAGAGTCTATTGG
>Ga0181585_10003714_pt1 | contig 13357 bp, 10 predicted proteins | sample 071ome_29_FD_132469 | JGI IMG/M metagenome (GOLD analysis project Ga0181585, IMG submission 132469) | Coastal salt marsh microbial communities from the Groves Creek Marsh, Skidaway Island, Georgia - 071407BT metaG (megahit assembly) | ecosystem: Environmental > Aquatic > Marine > Intertidal... | reverse complement strand
CTCCGGTGGAGGCAAGAGACTATTCGCTCAGGAAAGCCTTTACAAAGGGTATCTACGACATTCGATTCTCTATCCAGCCGGGAGGGCGTCCAACTTTCTCATTAAGACCATGCAAGATCCAGAGCTTGATGAAGAACTGGCTCAGCGTCTTATGGAAGACATCCATGACTCATTAAGACACAAGACTGCCATGGATAGCGCCCTGTCTAATTATCTTCTCAATCAAAATCAGATCCCGGATTTCTTGCCTGATGCACGCAATTCAGTTCGTGAGCAACAGAACATTTCCTTTGAAGCCGTTCAGGAGGAAGCCCTTCAGTTCAATGACTGGGCTTCGATTTCTCCTGATCTCCTTCCTGTTCCTGGTCTGGATCTTGAGCTGATTCATCCTGAGCTGCAATTGAGCGTGCTCGGGAAGTTCTTGCTGGAGGGACACCACAATCTTTTGGCAACCGCAGTCAAAATGGGAGCTGATGTGGATCATCACTTTCGGGGGAAGTCACTTCTGGTCCACTCTTTGGAGAGAAAAGAGCCTGAGATTTTTAATCTTTTACTGCGCTATGGTGCCAATCCTAATGCCGCTACTGGAAGCTCCCTGCCTATTCTGGTTCTGTGCAAGTATTCCGGACTGAATCTGAGCACCCAATTACTACAGAGCGGTGCCAATCCCGATGCTCAAAGTGGTGAAGGAAACAGCGCTTTGCACTATGCTGTGGAGAGTGCTGATGAAAAAGAAGTACGACTACTTTTACGCTTCGGGGCCAACCCGCTACTCATTAATCAGCTCAAAGTCAGTCCCTATCAACTCGCCAGGGAAAAGGGGGAAATGAAGATTCTCAAGGAGCTGGAAAATTACGTCTGAAGGACAGACCTCCAGTCCCAAGAAACCATCAACATTTTGCTTGATTCCAGTCAATTATTGCAAAAGCTTCATCTGAGGTATATGAGCTCTGTTTTCTAGCAAATTCTCAAAAGCAATGCCTCAAAAAGAACCCTACTGCTTCCTGACTCATCTCCAGGGTTACCCGGTGACCTACATCCTGCTGAAAAAACTTCAGGGAATCAGGATTTTTTGAATAATTGGATCGAAGGGAAAGATAGCATTGATAGCTCATTTTCGAGTCCACATGAATATCCTTGCTTCCCTGAGCAAAGAACAGGGGCTTTGGAGCAAATGCAGCCAGACGAGGTGCCGGGTTCAAACTGCGCACCATCTCATAGCGTTTGTTCAAATAATCATAATACTCAGCGTGATTCTGGACCAGCTGTTGTGGATTCCTCTGATAGTAAGACAAAGTTTTCCCCAAATCGGCTTCAAAATCAGGAAGTCCAATCAAACTGATCGCAAGATCAACTCTTTCCTGATGAGCAGCGAGAGCAAGAGCAGTCATGCCACCCATGGAAATCCCGCCAACACCCAGGAATCTGCACTGAGTTTCCTGATCAATCCATTGGAGAAGTCGGGGAAAGTCCTCAAAAACTTGCTGTCGAATCAAATCATACATCTCACAGTAAACATCAGGAGCTACTATTCCCTTGAGTCCATCCTGATCTGGATGAGACCTGACACCATGCCGGGGTCCTTCCACACAAAGGGAGCGCACTCCTGCCATAGCCAGACGGTAGGCCAACTCGGTGGTTTCATGGTGGGTATTATTCAATCCGTGGTAGAGAATACACACGGCTTCATGATCTGTTTGGGCCGGGCGAAACTCCGTGAAACAAACTTCAGCGAGCTCGTGCTTGTAAATCTCCAGACTCAATTGAGACTGCATAATGCTTCCTTTCTCGATTCTTGAACAAACTGGCACTGTATAAGCTCAATGCTATCCAAATCAAGAGAAAGGCATACTTGTGAGCTGTTGCAAATTCTTCTCCGTATAAGATAACACCGCAAAACAACTGCAAAAGGGGAGCAATGTACTGAAGGATTCCCACCGTTGAAAGCTTGAGTCTGCTTGTGGCAAAGCCAAACAATACCAAAGGAAAAGCCGTGGCAACTCCCGCCATCAGCATATACATGTTCAAACTGAAAGAAGAGTGTAGAAAAGACAAATTTCCCTGTGATTGAAGATAGAGCATGGTTAAAACACACAAGGGAGCCATCCAGAATGTCTCCAGACACAGATTTTGCAGAGCTGGCAGGGGTCTTGTTTTATGAATCAGGGAGTAAAACCCAAAGGTTATTGCCAAAGCTAGGGCTACCCAGGGAATGGAGCTGGTTTGCCAGGAGAGTATGATCACCGCGATCACGGCCAAACCAATGCTAATCTTTTGCAGACGTGTGAGTGACTCCTTGAGAAAGACTGTCCCAAAAGAAATGATCACCAGCGGACACAAAAAGTAGCCCAGACTGGCTTCAATGATGTGATCGTGAAGTACAGCCCACAGGTAAATCAACCAATTGAACGCTAGCAAGCAGGAGGCGATGAAACTGTAAAGCAGGGTCTTACGATCTTTAAACAAAGCCAAAAACTGGGAAAACTCCGAACGCAACATCAAAAGTAAAGCGGTGCAAACGAATCCCCATAGCATGCGATGGGCCAGCACTTCTACAGAACCAACGCTACTCAACTGCTTCCAGAAAATGGGTAAGAGTCCCCAGATCAGGTAAGCGCAGACCCCGGCAAGGTATCCAAACCACCAGGAAGATTCGAAGGATTTGTACAAGGAAGCTACCTTTCGTTGGAGAGAAGCTGAAAATCGTGTAAGTTGTGCAGCCTCAATCAATTAATCACTTTTTCAGGGAAAGATGAACTTATATTTTCGCTTCCTTTGGGTTTTCATTACAGGTCTGTTCAATCGGTCCACGATTACGGGCAAGCAACCGTCCCGACTGACTTTTCGTACCTGGTTGTTCGATCTCGATCCGAACTTTCACATGACAAATGCTCGCTATCTATCCTTCATGGATCTTGGTCGTGTGGATTATATGATTCGAACTGAGCTGGGACCTGCAGTTGTAAAGTACAAGTGGGCTCCCATGGTAGGCTCGACTTTTATTCGGTATCGCATTGGGCTGAAACCATTACAAAAGTTCGAGCTCATTACCAGTGTCTTGGGATGGGACGAGAAGTGGTTTTTTATGGAGCAACGCTTCGAAAGCCATGGAAAAGTCTATGCCGTTGGGCTGATTCGAGGTCTTTTCAAGGACAAAAAGAGAAATGTTTCGCCCCGGGAATTGATTGATCTACTGGGTATGAAAGAAAGTGACAATGAGATTGGTGAGTTTGGAGAGCATTTTCAGAGTCTTGAAGAAATCAGTCGTCACCGAATGGCAGTCCTGAGCAAGAGTCTTGAAGGGGAACCTGTTGAGAAACTGAAGCAATGACGAGTGACTCAGCTCGCCTTTGCAATGGAATTGATCGAAATCACATTTTTGAAAATTTTGGTTCAGCCAAACCTGCAATTTCAAGCGCTTTTTGATACTCCTGTGAAGTATTCAGATTCATTAGCTCATGAGCCGAAACATCCACCAATTTGCAATCTGACTGACCTTGCAATTCACTCAACTTAAACAGTCCTGACTCCAATCGAGAATCAAGAATTTCCAGAGCATTTTTGTGGTAATAAGCTGCCAGAGCCTGGACAGCTTCTTCTGACTTGCTTAATACCATGCTGTGATTCTCGCGATGCGAGCTCAGGCAATCAATACTCTTCGCACTAAAAAAGGGCAGATCTACTGCCAACACAAACGACCATTCGCTTTGACTTGCCCGTAGTGAACTAACTATCCCAAGCAGCGGAGTTTTGGGCTCATCAGGCTCGTAAATGATGGGGCAATCAACTTTTTGAAATCGATCCGGTTGGTCAAATTTGCTCACCAGAGATACTCGCTGGAAAAGCTTGCTCAAGCGATAGGCTTGATGAGCGATCAGACTTCGTTTTCCCCAGGGTAGAAATGCCTTGTCCTTGCCCATTCTTCTTGATTGTCCACCAACCAAAACGAAGCATTCACAGTCCAGCATTGAGCTAGCCTTCCAAAATCTTGCGGATTCTATCGAGCTCCTTCTCCAGCTTTTCAAGCTTCTGCTTCAAATCCTTGTCAGAAGACTTCCCTGACTTGCCCTCCAAAGCACTCAGGCGTTTATCCAGCTGGTTGTAGCGGGCAACACCCTCCAGTCTCTTCTCCAGGCTTTCAACTCTCTTGATCAAGGGAGCTTTTTTATCCTTAACCTTGGCCTGATCTTCCTGATACGCGGCTGCTTCATCGGGATACTTTTTGACCATGGCAGCTTCAATCTTATCCTGACCTTTCTTTTCCTGATGAAGACGCCTTAAAAATTTCATTCTCCTCAGACCCTCACGGGAAAAAAATGGAGTCCTTCCTCTCTTTTCATGGGGAATAAAGACTTTAAACTGCTTGAAATACTTTTTGGCTGTAGCCAGAGAGACATCCATCTCGGTAGCTACTTCAATCATCGTAAAAACAAATTCCTCACTCATTCTATTCCTCATCATCGCAATACAGTTTTCCAGCTATTTCAGAGCTAGTGACAATCCCCTGAATCAATGCTGAACTGAATCCCTTGTGCTCCATATGGTTCAAGCCGGCAATTGTACAACCTCTGGGTGTGGTTACCTTGTCAATCTCTTCTTCAGGGTGAGAGCCTGCATCGATTAGTAAACTGGCAGCACCCTTGGCAGTCTGGGCTGCCATCATGAGCGCTTCATCGCTGTGAAAACCAATCTGGATTCCACCCTGAGACGCCGCCCTGATTGAGCGTAGAAAAAAAGCTGTTCCACAGGCACACAATGCAGTCGCAGGGTTGAATTGCTCCTCTTCGATAACCACAGTCTTTCCAACTGTATTAAATATCTCAACGGCCTGAGCAAGAGCTTCCCTGGAATCTGAATTGGCGCTCAGACAGGTCATTGACTCTCGCACCGCAATAGCGGTATTGGGCATCACTCGTACAACCTGACAATCAGCAGAGGATAAATTTTGAATTTCTTCAATACTCACACCAGAAGCCACACTCAGTATTCTATGTGTAGATTTCAGATAAGGCTTGATCTCTTGAAAAAGACTTGGGAACTGCAATGGGCGAACAGCAATGACCAAGACATCGCAATCCTGAACAGCCTTTCCGTTATCACTGTGAATCTGGAATCCATCCGACTGCAGCCCTTTCAAAGCTTCCAGATTTCGTCGAGTGATTTGAATGTTTCCAGCCTCTACCAGACCACTTGCCTTGAGACCTTTGGCAATGGAGACACCGATGTTTCCACCACCCAGAATTGCTATTGGTTTCATTTTTCCTCGTTTCCTAAAATCTGCTGTAGGCCAACGCCGCTTCCAAATAAGCCTCACTCACCTTGGACAGGTCCGAGCGCAGCTCCTTTTCAGCCATTACCTCCAGTAAATCCTGAGATTCCTGAATCAGACCGGCTCTGGCTAAAGCAAGTGAGAATGAAGGGTATTCTTTTGGCTCTTTGATGAAGAATCCCTCATAAGCTTGCATGTACTCTCGCATTTTCAATCCCACTTTGCTCAAATCTTCCCTGCTAAGAAAGTCCTTCCCTGACTCTATCAAGCCAGTAAAAAAAGGATGTTTCACCAAATAAAGATTCGGCTCTGTATTCGGAATCTTCTCCACAAGATAAAACGCTGCCATAGCCAATCGACTGGCTTCGAAGCTCATTCCTATGTCCTTGTAGGCCTGGGCCAGAACTCGCATGGTATGTATCTTAACAATCAGCCAATCCACTTCAGCGGACAATTTCTTGAGATTATCCACTCCGGTTTTGATGACCCCCAGAGCTTCTCTCTTTTTGCCGAGCTTACCCATCTCTTCTGCTAATATTGCTCTCATGCGCGGCTCGAGAGTAAGATAGCGCAAATCTTCTGTAGGCCTTGTGGTCACCAGCTTGGGAAGCAAAAGGCGGGCCTCACTGAATCTCTGGTCTTTTACATAGGCTTTGGCCACTTCAAACCACAGGAGTTTTCTCTCATACTCAGTTCCTTCAGGACTTCTTGAGCAAAATTGAAGCAATTCCTCGATGCGCTCGTATTCGCCCGCATGTGCATAAGCAGAAGCTAGTCTGGAAACTCGAAAACTCTCCAATTGTTTGGCCAATTCCAGTGGCTTTCTGTACTCACCCAGTGCTACATAGGCTTCCAGCAAGGACTCCTGGAACTTGGTCACATCCATCTTTTGAAGCTGGATTAGATGAGCAGACTTTTTAGCAGGGGGATACTTCGGTAAAAGTGCTAGCAGTGCCCTGGCTTTGATTTCTGAGGCAGAAGTGTCGTAGAACTCGGTTTTGAGAACAATCTCATTGAGAATACCGTAGGCGATTTGAGCTTGCCCGGTTGCAGCAAAGGCTCTCGCAACCACGCTCATCCCGCGCGCTCTAGTCCCCAGAGCATCCACATCCATAGTTCTGGCATATTCAAGACAGCGCCCCAGAAAATCCTCCGGGATTTCAGGCTTTTGTGGGTGATCCTTCTGAAGCCGCAAGACTGAATCGAGAAAATACTCGGGTTGATCAAAAAGAGCTTTGACTGGTTGAAAACCAACGAATTGCTGAAGGTAAAGGGCAGCTCTTGATTTCAGGCCCACTTTGTTGTGAATGCTGTAAAGAGAAAAAATGTGATACGGATTCCCGTCATCACCATCATCAGTTCTAAGCTGCTTTCCTCGGGCGATGAAACGCTCAATCCACTTGATCTTTGTTGAAAACCGCAACTTCACGTAATCCTGCTGCAAATCATCAAAGGAGTAACCGGAGAAATCATCCTGAATCTCGTCAAGTAGACTACCTGCCTTTTCAAAGTCTCCGCTATCCATGGATGCATAGAATAGTGAAAGAGAGTTCTGATAGGTCTTCAATTTCTCGGACCACTCTCTGGCCAACATTTCGCAGCGCGAGATAGTAGCATTGCGAAATTCCTCACCCATACTGGCGATTCCCTGCTCGATACTTCTCAAAACCAGTCTCAACCCTTCCAGATTATCTCTCGAACCCAAGGCACCCGCATCATCAGAAAGGTAAGAAAGCAGCTTTTGAAGGTATTCCTCCAGGGAACTTTGCATCATACCTGTTGCTCTTCCCTTATATTCAGATTGTGGATGCTTCAAGAGAAAGTCCCGGCAGAGAATCACAGCCATCTTCCAATGATCCAGCCTGCGACTTTCCTGTGCTCTGGTGAACTTCTCCACCACATTACTGAACAAATGTTTGTCCGATTTTTCGAGTCGCTCGACAGCTTCCTTGTACTTGGACAAATCTGAATCCAGGCTGACAACAAGACTTTGAGACTCCTCCAGCTTCTTTTCCAGTTCGACTACTTCTGAAAGGGGTTCTTTGCCTTCCTTGCCACCTCGACGGGTTGGAGCAGCAAACAACAAGAGCATGACCAGTGAAAAGAGAAAGGCATTCCCAACAATCGAAAATTTTAAATACTTACCCTCGACCTCTTCATCCAGTGCGACTCTTTCTTTGGACAACTCCTCCTCAAGCTGATTGATTTTCTCCTGATAAAGGTTCTGAACATCCTGAATCTGCTCTTTTGCACTTTCTCTTTCTTCTTCACGGGTAGTCTCTTGAGCCCTTGTGATGGCTTCCTGAAGATTTCGAGAATCTTCCTTGCTCAACTGAGAGAGCCTGTGCTTGTACACATCATCGAGGCGGGAATCATATTCTGTGGCCCACTCAATTTTGCCCAGATCTTCTACAGTTCCCGCATTGTGAATAATTACACTGACTGAATCGAAGTATACCTTGGGCATTATCGAATGGTACTCTCTCGCCAATTCTCCCCGACAGGCATGCTCCAGCTTGAGTAAAGAGTTGAAAACTTCCTCCAGTTCCTTTTCATTTCCAGCAAGGGGGTACTGCTTTACCAGCCATAGAATCAGTCTTGCCAGTCTTTCATTGGAAAAACTGTAAGGAGCTACAATTCGAAAGAGATGAGCAAGATTCCAACGGGAATCAGGAAAGTATCCGGGAATTTTTTGAATGGCTTCTTCCAACTGGCTCTGAGAGCGAATTTTTAGAAGATCATGAGCAAACTCGGCGCGGTCCTGCTCACTACCGGGTTCGAGAGCAGTAACTCTAGGATCAATGACTGCGCTTTCCTCCGGTGGGGCGGACTCATCACTACTTTCATCTTGAGAACCTGCCTCCTCTGAGGGTTCCTCCACTATGAACTCATCATAATCGTCATCATCCTCTCCACCTGGAAATGGTGCATCGGGAGTTTGATACTGATTTTTCTGTTCTACACAAAACTTGTACCAGGTAGGGTTCTCAGCTCTGGAAATCTCTTCTTCCAAAAAATCATAAAATTCGGCGGGTAGAGGTTTGTTAGCATTTTTTGAAAGGAATTGGCGGGTCTTGTCGATCTTGTCCTGCACATTGGACTGCGCCTTGATAGAGTCAAAAATGGACACGAAAACTCCCTTGAACTACTGCTTTGAACGATTTCATTGCAAGAACTTGCTTTGCCCCAGTCTTTAATAAGACCGTTGTTGTCTGTAAAATGTTTCCAAATACTAACAGGAAATCGATCACAATTTCATCAATAGGCCACTGGAAAGGTAAAAAGCGAAGGGGAGATCAATGAAAAAATGGGAGTACTGCCGCTTGAAATTGATCAAGGGCACAAGAGGCGGAGTTTTCTTCAAACAACTCAGTCATGAGAAAGCCAATGGATTCCTTCGTGTGGTGAGTACTGACAACCAGGAACTCAGTGAAGAAAATATAATGGAGCTCTGTCTGGCACGACTCGGTCTGGATGGATGGGAAGTTATTGATCGAGACCTGGAGAGCTTCTTTCTAAAGAGAGAGTTTTTAGAAAAAAAACCTGTGCAATTCGGTAAAGAGTTGAAACTTGAGGACTCGATTCTTTAAAACTCTTTTGAATGCCTCACATATTGTTACTTTCCCAATGGTAAAGTAGAGAGCAAAGATCTTTCCAAATTTAATCTTGGGAATATTGACAAAACCGGGCTCCTTTTTATACTGGCTGCCCGGAAGAGTTCCATGATTTTGGCAGGTTTCTTCTGGGGGGAGTCCTTTATGAATAAAATTACAGGCATTTTAGTCGCGTTACTAACACTGATAAGCACATCAAGCTACGCGAGCTCTTTTCCGTATACAGGAAAGTTCTTAAGTAGTGACGGTTCAAGTTTAGTTGGAAACACCACAATCACAGTCGGCACCCGACTCTATGAATCTCCCGATGGAGGTTTGCCATTCGAGGTGGGTACAGAACAAACTGTAGTCGTTGAAGATGGAATTTTTCAAATCAATGTTGGTCCTGTAGATGGAATTGATCTCAATCAGTTTTCCTGGCTGGAATTGGTCATCAATGGAGAAGCTCTTTCTCCCAGAAGAGCACTGAACTACACACCACTGGCTATAGACTCCCAGCGCTTTTCCGGCATGAGCTCCCAGGAATGGCAAGAGCGTTTTGCCAGTCTGGTTTCAAGCAACCAAGACCTTGGCTACCTGACATCCGAGATGGAACTGATTCAGGCTTCATTGCTTGCTCAGTCCGCTCAAATCTCAGCTCTTGAGACAAGTCAGCTGGACCTTGGCGATGCAATACTGCTCATGGATGAAAATATATTCCAGACAATTCTGGTCATGGAGGCATTGACGGGAACTGTTGTGAACCTGGAGCAGGGTCAAACCAATCTTGAGAGTCAACTTGGACAGCTTTCCATAAATCAGCTTGGCAGTGAGTCGGCCATTGCCAACATCTCCAATGCAGTGGCCCTTCTCGGTCAACAGGTCAATATTGTGAACTCAACCCTTGATTTTCATAGCTCTTCCATTTCGGAAATTCAAACAAGTCTTGATGGCTTGAGCCTTTTGAGCTCCGCTGGCAAAGGAATTACCGTTATGGACAATGGGTTTACCGGAATCAATAATGGAGACCCGCAGGCTACGCTTGATGTGGCAGGCTCAATTGAAGCCGATTCAGTGAGTGTGGATAAGGTCTCCGCCCAGACAATTCAAGCGACGGACCTCAACTTAGGTTCAGCTTATGGACAGGCTGTTCAGGCTGACGAGCTACTTGTCTCCGGGTTAAATACGCCCAGTCACCCCTTTGCGGTGTACACAAGTTATTTCAATTTTGAAGGATTCCCTTTCGGTAAGGAGTCACCGGGCCAAGAATTCCCTTCAAGTCAAGGTGAATTTGTCTCTGAGGGGTCAAACCTATCTTCGGTCGAAATGTACAGAGAAACTGATCCATTGCTGGGAGCGGCTACCTTCGTAATTACTACAAGTGGATACATCGGAATGGGTACAACCAGACCACTCTATCATCTTGATATCATAGGTGACTTGAATGTCGAAGGTAAAATCTTCGTTCAAGGAAGTCCTTTGGGCTTGGGAGGGAGTGAAGAGGGTGCCGGTACGGACTCAGCTAAGTTTGGCCATTTCAGCAATGATGCTTATGGAGATTACAGTTTCATCGGTGGTGGTACAGACAACTACACTGAAAGAGTGGATTCTGCAAGCCTCGGGGGAACAGAGCTTGTAGTTACTGGAGTCAGTGCAGTCGCTGCTGGTGGATACCGAAACTATGCTCAAGCAGAGAATTCTATAGTAGCCGGTGGACAATACAATGTCAGTGACGGATTTAACTCAGCTGTTATCGCCGGTCAGCAAAACCTTGCGATCAGTACAAACTCCTTTGTAGCAGGCGGTTACTACAACGAAGCGACGGGAGAATCTGCTTCTGTTATCGGGGGTTCTGTGAACACAGCCGCTGGCTTCTACTCTTCCGTGATTGGAGGAGCTTACAACGAAGTTCATGGACATGCCTCCGCAGTACTTGGTGGTTCCAACAATATCGTCGACGGGTTCCAGTCGGGGGTACTTGCAGGGACAGTCAATCAGGTCACGGGAAATCGATCCGCTGCAATTGGTGGGGTTGGAAACTGGGTTCAGGGAGACGATTCCCTGATTCTGGGTGGCTCTGAAAATTACAGCTACAGCAACACATCAGTAGTCATCGGTGGGGCTGGAATTGATAACTACGCCAACAACAACTTCATCTTCAGTTCTTCCGAGAACAGCATGGTGATCAGCTCACTGCAGTCTCATACAGCAATCTTTGATGTTCGCAGACTCGGTGTTGGAGAGACTGCACCGATCGCCAAACTCCATGTGACCGGAAATGGAACTGCTCTCAATGATGCTTCAGCGGAACTTGAAAATCTTGATCACTCAGGCTTTACACTACTTCGGTTACGAGTTCCAGGATATTCCTACCAACTGGGAATGGGTGGTCCCACAGCAACTCATAATCAAAACTCTGTTTACATCTGGGATGAGGTCAGCAGCACAACAAGAATGCTCATCAACTCGGCTGGTTATATGGGCGTTTCTACTGACACACCGATAGCTCCTTTGCATGTTGGCGGAGCGATGGCTTTTGATAATACGACTTTTGATTTTGATCCTGGTTTGGATATCAGCTTTCAAGGTGCACTCATCTATAACGAAGGCGATTTTTACGCCTACAACGGACAAGGTTGGGATCGTTTCTTGATGGAAGGTGGAGCTGCTGGCTACATCCAGGACTTTTCTGGCAATACAGTAGTTAGGCCTGTCTTTCATAGAATCAATTTTGAAGTCAATGGCACCCAAAAAATGACTTTGTTTGAAGAAGGTTATCTGGGTCTTGGAACCAGTAACCCGGCCCACATGCTTCACATCACAACAGATGTTGGTGCAGCAACTATCCTTCTTGATGGTGCCACGGATGCTCAGGTTCGTATCAGTGCAAACAGTGACAGCAATTTCTCCAACATCGACTTCGCCATCAACGGAGTCACACACGGTGGTTTGAGCTATGATCACCACCTTACTGATGCTTCAGAAATGCTCAAGTTCAATGTGGGAGGCTCTGACAAGGTTTACGTTCGTGGGGATGGTTCTCTGGGCCTGAATACTAGCAATATGTCAGAGACCCTGGATGTTGTGGGTTCTGCGCAAATTACCAAATATCTTTGTGTTGGCAGCGATATAGACTGTGGAACTGTCAATCCCCAAGTCGGCGGGATTTATTCTGAGGTCACCGGAGTTACAGGAGCTGACTACGCAGAATATTTTCCAAGTGAAGGCGCACTTGTCAGTGGAGATTTGGTGGGACTCAATGCACTCACTGGTAAAGTGAGAAAGTACCAATCCGGAGACAAGCTCATGGGTATTGCCTCTACAAATCCAGGGATCATTGGTGGAGCAAATCGCAATCCTGAGAACCATGCTCTTGTTGGACTTATGGGACAACTTCCCGTGAACCAGCAACAAGTTCAGATTGAAGGACGGGTGGTTCAAACCCTTGATGGCGTGAGAGTAGGCTTACTGCTTTCAGATGGAACAGTTTACATCAATCTGAATCCTGCTAGTGAAGTTCAAGAGCTTCGCGGAAAGTTGAAAAAACAGAAGCAGCAGATCGAAGAACTTCAGGATCAGGTTCGATTCCTGATGCAAAAAATGAAGTAGTCAGCCTTTCAAAATTGCTAAACATTCGGACTGGTCAGGTTTGCTGACTAGTCCGCTCCGGCCCGGTGCATGTTGGTTTGCGAAGAAATTCGGATTTCTGAGACCACTAATTCCACTGGAACAGGTTCCGAATCACTGCCAAATTCGCCTTTGTTGGTGAAGTCAGTTTCTCAGAACAAAAAGGGGCTCTCGCGCAACTTGAGCTGGCGGTTGGGATAAATCTTGTAGTAGTACTGCTTTTTCGGATACGGTTCTCGCTGTTTCAACACACCGGACTTTCTTTTATCCGGTTCAATTCCCCAGGTTGAGGGGTGGTAGTTAATCCGATTGCCATTGTAGTAGCGATAATCGTATTGATTATAAATATGGCTCTTCACTGAAGAGTAAGCTCCCGAGCCCATCTCATATTTCATATGACCAAATCGATACCCGGGTAGATATTCCACCAGGTCTGCATAATTTCGTGAATGCTTCTGAATCTGTCGGATGGGATGATCCTTGGAATACTTTCTTTGAAGCTGCTCAATATTGGGATCCAGACTAAATCCGACAGCGGTAAAAAGCAGCATGGAGAGTGGAGCAAAAACTTTCATAGACCCAACATACTGTGACTTGACAATTCAGCAAAAGGGGTTTGATGTGCGCCACATTCAAAAAAGGGAGGATGGAAAGAAGCTTGTTTATCTCAGGAAAAGAAAAGTCTTAACGTCTTGCGTATTCCAGTATTGATTACCCACTCATTCCATTAAACTTCGCCCCCCTATTCCAGGGTTGTTTGCACTCCCATTCCAAAATACTTCTCCCCCCAATTCCATAGTTTCTTGCCCCCGGATTCCAGAATAAGTTTGCCCCTTTTTCTACATTTTGTGGATTCAGGGGGCAAAGT
>Ga0181585_10003713_pt1 | contig 13362 bp, 14 predicted proteins | sample 071ome_29_FD_132469 | JGI IMG/M metagenome (GOLD analysis project Ga0181585, IMG submission 132469) | Coastal salt marsh microbial communities from the Groves Creek Marsh, Skidaway Island, Georgia - 071407BT metaG (megahit assembly) | ecosystem: Environmental > Aquatic > Marine > Intertidal... | reverse complement strand
TGGGAAAAAGGGTATAACGGAAAAGACATCATTGAATGTGTTGAAATTAGCAGGCGATCAGGATTACCACGCAAAAGAAATCTCACCGGTAAAATTAATAAATTTGAAATTGGCCCCTCTCATGCAAAATTGTGTGAGATTCTTCCCATGGATCAAAATGGCGGTGTCAGAATTAAAAATTTTAATGGCTAATTATTTTAGCACAGCCTAATTTCAGCCCTGAATCCTTTGAGGAATTTATATTTTAGGAAGGAAAACTCGCCTTTTTAGTAAACCAAATCGAGTCCGTTGGGAATCAAATGCGGTAAAAAGTTGGATAAAATCTATTTGCAGAATCTTTAAACCTAAATTTGACCTAACCGCCTAGGCTAACTAGTACTCACATTTCATGGTTGGAGTCTTTTGTTTTCGAAATGATCTACGGTTACATGATAACCAGGCATTAAGAGAAGCCCTCTCTGCTTGTGATCGATTATATTTGGTTTATGCATTTGAAGAAAGATACTGGCAAGCATCACCTCCAAGGCTGGCAATTCATCGGGCAAAATTCCTGCTGGAGTCTCTTAAATGCCTTGAGGAAAAAATCTTACTACTGGGAGGCAACCTTGCCTATCTCTTTGGAAACATTGAGAATGTTTTGCCGAAGTTCATGGAAGATGTTGGAGCGGAAAAATGTTTTATTTCTGAGGAGAACGCATGGGAGGAAAAAAATTCAGAGAAAGCACTCGGGCAAATTATTCACCTCGAATTAGCTTACAATAAAACTTTAATTCACAATGAAGATCTACCCTTTGATTTAGTCGACTTACCCCAAACCTTCTCTAAATTTCGTAAATTGGTTGAAGCGAAATGGCACATTCGACCTGATATAAGACCACCTGATTCTCTCAACCATACGGGTAAGTTTTCGACCGAATTACCCTCACTAAAAAGTTTCGGCTTTAAAAATGTCTCCAGAAAGAAAAGTTATTTCTCTTTTTACGGAGGCACCGAGCAAGCCCATCTACGCTTGCAAGATTGGGTGTGGAACAAAAAAAACTTATCGACTTACAAAGAATCTCGAAATTACCTCAGAGGTGCTGATTTCTCATCACGTTTTTCTCCTTGGATAGCTCATGGATGCCTCTCACCAAGGGAAATTTACTTCGAGGTAAAAAAATATGAAATGAAGCATGGAGAAAATGAAAGTACCTACTGGTTGATCTTCGAATTGTTGTGGCGGGACTTCTTTCATTTTACGGCTAGATTGTATGGATCAAAAATATTTCATCGCTTGGGCATACACCCAGAAAGACCCCTTCGTACCGAGCCTGACAATGCGGCTGAACTTTTGTCTCAGTGGCAAGAAGGACAAACGCAAGATAGGTTTATCAATGCCAACATGAATGAGTTAAGAGAAACAGGCTGGATGAGTAACCGGGGCAGGCAAAATGTGGCATCTTATTTAATCCATGATCTCGGACTAGATTGGCGAAAGGGAGCCGTTTGGTTTGAACAGCAGTTGATCGATTATGACCCATGCTGCAACTATGGGAATTGGCTGTACCTTTCCGGATACGGAAACGATCCCCAAAAGTCTCGTTCGTTTAATACAGCTAAGCAAGCTCTGCTCTATGACCAAGATGGCAGCTACACAAAAGACTGGGCATGAACTACCAGTTCCTGACTAATTGATCCCAATAAGTTTCCAAAGTCTCCGCATCGGGAAATGACTTCGAAACAATTGCTTCTTTACTCAGTGCATCATGGTAGTGAAAGATAATTTTATTTTCTCCGTTCATTTTTTTAAACAAGAAGACTTGGCTTTTATTCACACAAACGGAGTTTCCTTTTTCATCAACTCCGGCCATAATCACATTTAGTTTGGTTTCAGATTTTTCTAAAAAAGAGCCCATTAGCATGCCTGAGACAAAAACCAATAAACTAATTAACTTAAACTTTTTATTGAATTTCATTATTTTTTAGTTCGCTTCGAAAAATGGAATGTGAGTTAACTTTTTCGACAAATCCTATCTTATCAATAAAATTCATAGAAATTAAATTCTGTGGATCAAAAAAACCCTTTCAATGCCTCAGGATAATTTAATCAATTCTACCGAAACTGTAGCATTTGAAAATCGATGGATACCGGATTTGTACAGGTGGATTCAAGGCCCGAAGGAATTGGCTTATTGGTCAGGAAACACCTTTTGCCCTGATCGTTTTTCCCCAGAGTCCATTCAGCGACACATCGCACAAAGAAAAATCTTCCCGTTTGCAAGAGTTGATCAAAATCGAACACCTTTAGCTTACGCTGAGATTGTGAGGGATTACGACACAGGGAACACGCATCTCTGCCGTGTGATTGTTCGTCCTGGTCTTAGAGGTCAAGGACTTGGCAAACTCTTCTGCAGTTCTTTAATTAATTCCCCCCAACATGTAGGTTCGAGTAAGAATTTAAAACTGAATGTTTTAAGTAATAATCATCCTGCTCTTGCCTGTTACCTTGCTTTAGGTTTCAAGATTACAAAAAAGATAAGGAAAGCACGAAAAATTGAAAATAAGCTCTATGACCTATTTACCATGACCAAAACCTTTGTAGATTAATTAATGAACAAAGTAAGTGGAGGACTGATCCTTTACAGGACCGGTCAAGATAACCAAAGCATCCAAGTTTTAATTGCCCACCCCGGTGGTCCATTTTTTAGGGATAAAGATGAAGGCTGGTGGAGTATTCCCAAAGGGGAACCCGAACCTAACGAAGAAATCTTTTTTTCAGCCCTGCGAGAATTTGAAGAGGAGACAGGCTTAGCCCCGAATGGGCCTTACCTAAATCTCGGTTCTATAAAGCAAAATAACGGAAAAGAAGTTTTTGCTTGGGCTTTTGAGGGAGATTGGCCTAAGGAGCGCTTGCATCAATGCAACGAAATAACCATCGAATATCCAATTAATTCTGGGAAAATGTGGACTTTCCCCGAAATTGACCGAGTCGAATTAGTACCTATTGAAGTAGCTAAAATTAAACTTAGATCTTCTCAGGTTCTTTTACTTGAGCGCTTAATCGAAAAAATCCCATCCACAAAATCAGCCCGGGCATGCTGAGATTGCCTTTCTCGTATTTATCTCTAATTGTAATGCGTAATGACTGAATCCAAGCTTTCTCACTCACCTCAATCCTCTACGATTATCTTAATAGTCTCAGTAATTTTATTGGGGATCAGTCGTTATTTACCCTTGGAGCACCCCTGGCTATTCAATTTCTCTCCCAGTCTAGCAATCTTTCTTTTTTGTGGTGCCTATTTCCGTAGGTGCTCGGCATGGATAACTCCACTATTCGCCATTATAGTTTCTGACCTTTTCCTCAACCCATCCTACGGAATAAGCTTTTTTGAACCGTTCATGGTTGTCACCACTGCAACCTATTTGTTGATTTGGATAATTGGGAAAAAAATAGGAAGCCAAAGAACATTGACCGCTTGGGCATTGAGTGCCGTCTCCGTTGCCCTCCTCTTTCATATCCTTACTTGTTCCTTTGCATGGGCTTACAACCCGGCTTATCCTAAATCGATTTTCGGATTTGTGCAGGCAATTTTCATAGGTGAGCCAGGTTATGCACCATCATATTTATTTCTGAGAAATTCGGTATTAGGCACATTATTCTTCTCCATAAGTCTCAGATGGCTTCATTCCTTTTCTTCAAATCGAGTGTATCTATGGGATCTAATTTCTCAGAAGTTTAAACTTGGTAAGAACGCTGTCTTCGAGCCTCAAAAAGGCAAATACCTGTAGCAACCGATACATTCAAACATTCTATAGATCCCTTCATCGGAATATAGATTAGTTGGTCACAACTTTTTGCAGTTAATCTGCGAATGCCAGTTTCCTCCGCTCCCATAACTAATGCACATGGTCCAGTTAAACTGGCCTCGAAAAGAGAATTTTCTGATTGATCACTGGTTCCAATCAGCTGAAGCCCTAGGTTTTTTAACTTTTCAAGGTATCTAGCAAGATTCGAAACCCTAGTTATGTTCAAAGATTCGGCTGCCCCACAAGCAACATGTCGAACTACATCAGTTAATCCAGCAGAGCGATCGCTTGGCAATACGACTAGATTAACTCCAGCCCCATCCGCAGAGCGCAAACATGCACCTAAATTCCGAGGGTCTTGCACTTGATCTAGCACAAGCAAAAAAGGATCTTCATCCAAGCTTTCTATTAATTGAAGAGACTCTTCTTCCCCCAATGTCGAAACAGGGGCATCGGGATTTGCATGAGTTCTGCGCCCCAATGACTTGGAATACCTGCGTTTCAAAAAAGGGAAGGAAAATTATTCATGAAAATCACAACCCTCTCGAGTCGCCTGAACATATCCCTTTCGTATGCAGAAGTCACCGAATCTCTCCTCATGATTTCGGGAAGACGCGAAATCTTCTAATATTGGAGTGAGTTCAGAAATAATTTCTTCATGGGTAATGGCCGGCCGATATAGCTTATTCAATCGAGTGCCATCCAAACCGGCTCCTAGATATAGATTGTATTTACCCGGAGCTTTCCCCACCAGACCAATTTCACCAAGATAGGGGCGTCCACATCCATTTGGGCAACCAGTTGAGCGGATTGCTATCGACTCTTCCTTTAAGCCAAGTTTGCCAATGATTAATTCCAATTCATCAATTAACCTAGGTAAATAACGCTCGCTCTCTGCAAGTGCTAAGCTGCATGTGGGTAATGCAGTACAGGCGATTGAGTTTAATCGTAGCCCAGAAAGTTGATTGGGCAGAGAAATTTTGAATTGATCTAAAATAGTCTCAACCTTTTCCTTATTGTCCTGATCGACTCGGGCGATCACAACATTCTGATTGGCTGTAAGCCTAAATTGACATGGAATTTCTTCCGCAATTTTTCGAAGAGCTAAGCGACCCATATTATCTCCCGAAGCTTTTAACCTTCCCCCCTCGACAAAAAGTCCATACGCCCATTTGCCATCTGCATCTTCAGTCCATCCATAACGGTCTGTGGTTGAGTCAAATTTAAACTCTCTAGCTTCATCTAGATTCCACCCTAACCTACGATTCAACTCCCCTAAAATCCAAGTTGGCCCTTTATCTTCAACCGTATACTTCATTCTTGCATGTCTACGATCCGATCGGTCTCCATGATCTCTTTGGATTTTCACAACTTCTTCAGCAACCTGGACCACTTGTTCAGGAGAGCAAAAGCCAATTACATCGGCCAGCCTCGGATAGGTAGCAGTTTTCCCATGGGTCATACCCAAGCCTCCCCCGACAAGCACATTATATCCCACTATTTTATCTCCCTCAGCAATGCCAACAAAACCGAGACAATTTGAATAAACATCCACATCATTTCTGGGCGGTAAGGCCACCGCAATTTTAAACTTCCTAGGGAGATATGTCTTTCCATAAATCGGTTCCTCTTCTTCTACCCCAATCGAACTTCTTTTTTCACCATCCATCCAAATTTCAGCATATGCAGAGGTTCTGGGAGTAAGATGGTCATGAATCCGCTGGGCTACATCAAGTGCCTGAGCATGTAACTTTGATTCGAAGGGATTCGCGGGCGACATGACATTGCGATTTACATCTCCACATGCCGCCAATGTATCGAGAAGAGTATCATTAATCTCCTTCATTGTCTGCTTCAGATTTTTTTTAAGAACGCCATAAAGTTGAAATGCCTGACGAGTGGTTAACTTCAAAGAGCTTTCACCAAACTTATCAGCCAAGGCATCAATCCCCAACCATTGGGCAGGAGTACAGACTCCACCAGGCACACGCACCCGAATCATGAATGAAAAGGCTTTTTCCTTTTTTTCCTTAAGGAGTGCCGCTCTTTTATCACGGTCATCCTGCATGTAGGTGCCATGAAACTTTGTGAGTTGTGCATCTTCTGAAGAAATCGCACCGGTCGATTCATCCGCAAGGCTATCTAAGATTGTACCACGCAGAAAATTACTTCTTTCTTTAATACCCTCGTTGGCAGAAAGTTTTTTGGGAGTGTTAGGATCAGATATCATAAGACTGTGTATTGTTTACAGATTACTCAGGACTGTGGCAAGAATGGCGTAGTTAATTCGCAAAACTTATCGGAGGCAAATCATCTATTTTTAAATTTGGATTAAAGCTTAACTCTTCAGCTGCATTGACCCAAGAGGCATTCGGGTAACAAAAGTCGGCAAACGCAATCATCGCCGCATTATCCCCACTATACTTCTTTTCTGCTGCTAAAAACTTTAAACTTTTTTTTTCACAAGAAATTTTCAGGCGCTTTCGCAAGGCATCATTGTTAGCTACTCCACCCGAAAGACCAAAACTTTTGTATTTAGAATTTTTAATAAAAGGGTCACATTTTTTATCAAGTTGATCGACAGCTGCTTCTTGGTAGGAGGCACAAAGATCATTGTAACGCAGATCAATCTCTTCCTGATTCATTTTTTGAAGCTGATAAAGAAGACTCGTTTTTAGTCCAGAAAAGCTAAAGTCTTTCTCTCCTCGGCCATTAAATGCACGGGGAAAAGAAAAGGCATGTGCATCCCCAGAACGAGCAAATTTTTCAAGGGAAGCACCTCCTGGGTATGGGATACCAAGTAATTTAGCTCCTTTATCCAAAGCTTCTCCAACCGCATCATCCATAGTTTGGCCCAAGATATTTATTTTATGATTTTTCTCGATTTCAAACAAAAGGGTATTCCCTCCAGAAACCAGAAGACCTAGGTGGGGAAGTAAATCATCCAAATTTGGGTTTGGGGCGAGATGCATAAATGGGGAGTAAGCGTGACCACGAAGGTGATTCACCCCACTAACAGGAACGCCCCATAATTCACCAAGTGTTTTAGCAATACATAAGCCCACTCCCAAGCACCCAACCAACCCTGGTCCTTTGGTAACGGCAATCTTCGAAATTGCATGAATAGAGATCGGGGCTTCCTTAAGAGAATCCAGCAGGGGGAAAAATTGTGTCAGATGTTGCCTGACAGCAAGATCGGGCACCACCCCTCCGTATTCGGAATGGTCCGAGACTTGAGAATAGATCCATTCTGCAATGACCCCTTTTTGAGGATCAAAAACTGCAACAGCTGACTCGTCGCAAGAACTTTCTATTCCGAGGATCATCAAAGTGATAGCTTGAGTTTCACGAAAAACAAGCTACTCAAAAGCTATGGGACTAACAACGCCAAAGGTTAGAGAACAGACCTTAAGATCTTTTCGAGATTTGTTATGCGAAAGAGCATGCATGCCCTTTGATGAATTTATAGAATGGGCACTTTACGATTCAAATCTTGGTTATTATCGTAAAGAGAGAAATCGTGTGGGGAAAAACTTCGATAACGATTTCTACACCTCAACCACACTTGGAAGCGTATGGGGAGAATTAATTACCGAAGCTTCTGTTCAGCTTTTGGGCGGAAAGAACCCTGAGGAATTTACCTTTGTTGAGATTGGCGCGGAACCTAGCTCAAGTGTTCTGGATGGGATCCATCATCCATTTGCAAGTCACCAAATCGTTCGATTAGGAGACCCATTCGCAATTCCTCCCTACTCCATTATATACAGCAATGAATGGCTAGATGCTCAGCCATTTAAACGTTTTCAATTCAATGGAGAAAAGGGGGTCTGGATGGAAAAGTATGTTGGGTGTAATAGTCGATCCCTTTTCGAGTGCGAAAAAGAATTGCATAATGTAGCAACATACCCAGTCCCATCGAAGCAAAGGAATCATTACCGTATTGATTGGCCAAGCGGTTCATTAGAATGCCTGAGTAGCTTACTGAAAAACCATAAATGGCAAGGTATTTTCCTCACCTTTGACTATGGATTAGACCTGAATACCATTTTAACGGATCGTCCCGAAGGAACTGCCAGAGCCTACCACAGACATAAAATATCTGCCGATCTGCTTGCTAATCCAACCGAACAAGATTTAACCTGCCATCTATGTTGGGATAGCTTGATTGCCTGCCTTCAAAAAGAAGGTTTCCAGGAGATTTGTTTAACCAGCCAAGAAAGCTTTCTAATGAAAAACTCCCAAAAAACGATCAAGAAAATATTGGATGAAACGAAAACATTAGACCCCAAAATGCTTGCGTTAAAAGAACTTTTACATCCAGCACACCTAGGACATGGAATGCAGGCACTTTCCGCAATTCATTTTGGTTAAAAGATTAGGGCGATTACTTCTCATACTTGATTAAGGACGACTCCCTTGGACACCCCACTTCAAAGAGTTGGCGGATATCATCTTCGCCCCAGACCGAATCAAAAATTGCAAATTCATCAATACTTCCCTTCATCGAAAAATTTGGGTTTCGCCCGGGAAAAGCATGGTAGTGACCAATCAAGCCTCTTTTCAAAGATATCATTCCGGATGAGTTTAGTTTTTCGCGGCTGAATGACCTCCCATTCAAAAAGTGGGTGACCCATTTATTTTTACCATCAAAACTTGTCGCAATGTGAACCCACTCACCCAAGCGGTCAGGTGCGAAAGCAACTGCAGATTCATAGAGTTGAACCTCTCGAGGTCCCAGTACTTCTAAGACCATCTTTCCTTTGGGGCTCACAAACCATCCAAAAGCACCATCCTGATTGGGCTGTGAATAGACAAGGGGTGCACCCCAGTTATTTAATGCATCCAACTTCACCCATGCGACCAAAGTTGCAGACGGCAAAGACTTGGTTACATTCAAGCAAACGCGATCATTGTTTTTTGAAAAGTGAAGGGCACCTTTACCAGGCCACCTACCTTCAGACCACTGACAACCGATAACAGCACCGTCTCCACTACCATTGTTTCGGTTAGTTTTATCCTTGAGAACTCTAGACCATGTCTCCTGGTTATCAAATCCATAGTAAAGCAGCGTATTCGAATCATTGGCAATTTCCTGACTCATCTGGTTCCATGCAGATCGACGTCTTTGGGCGATCTCGAATGAGCGACTGGCAAGATCCGCACTGCCTAAATAGCTTCCTAGTGGCATATCAAGAGGAGTGGAAACCCCAAAGGAGTCAAGATATATCGCCTCACCTCCCGAGAGTTCTCTCGTGACCTCATTCCCTTCAAAATCCACTCCTCGATAACTGACCTTTCCGCGATAGACATAAATTTCTGCCGCACCTTCTTCATCCACTTCCACACCAAAATCAGTTCCTAAATCGATTACTTTTCCCATAGGTAGATTTACAGTAAACCCTACGGCAACCTTAGGCACATGAGCTCGCATTTTACCTCGCTCGACCTTGAGGGCGTTTGAATGAATCAAAGTAGTTTTTACGGGTCCCTCAAGGATCACAGTCGCACCTTGCATAAATTCAAGTTGAGCCATTCCATTAGAAAAAGACAACTCCCCAGACTCTATATCGGATCCAATTTTAGGTAAGGGCAAAAAAGGATCAAAAAGACCAACCGATTTGGTCATCACTGCAACCACATTACTACCCGAAACCTCAGTTTGTTGAGGAATAATTCGTTCAACGAAAGAATCCTTAGCAGGCTCAACTTGGTTTTCCTCGATAGGCAATCTATCACCGGATAATGTGTAAAACAGGTAAAAGCCCAAAGCTAAAATAGCTGCCAGAGGTATCCATGACTGTATGAATTCGATCAAATTAGTGGATTCTGCCGTTTCTTTTCTCGCCTCAATATCGGCAAGGGTTTCATCAGCATAATGACTTAAACTTACGGACATATCTAAGTAAGAAATGTAATATTTTCTAGCTTCTTCCGAATGCTTCAGAAAGTCTTCTAGCTTCTTTTTTTGATGGATAGACAGGCTATTTTCCACAAGTCGGTCAAGCAAGCTATTCAGCTCAATTAATTCTAGATCGCTTAGCCTCATATCATGGGGTCTCGGTCGCCACGACCAAAGTTACACAGTCGTGCAGAGTTTTACGAATTCGGGTTAAAGCTTTGTAAGCACCTTGAATGGTTCGACCGCATGACTGGGCGGCTGCTTTTACATTATGTCCTGACTCATACCTTACGAGAACCATTCGCCTATCTCGTTCATTCAGTTTTTGAAGACATTTTGAAAGGGCAATGTGCCTGTGATCAAGTTCCTCTTCCATTTGTAATCTCGTTTGGGAGACAACCTCCAAAATATTTTCGTTGAAGATAACTTTCGAGGTAGCGAACTTCTTCCGGGCAGCACGAACTTTCCAGAATGCAATCTGACATGCCCAAGAATAGAAATTAGTGCCACTTTCAAATTCCGAGAACTTTTCACAAATAGTCAAACTTGCTTCTTGTAATATATCTTCCGCATCCGCACGCGAGGGAACTAAAGTTAAGATGTAACCAAATAACTTCCTTTGGTGTAGCATCATCAGCTGAACTAACTCCGATGAACGGTCTTGGGGAATGTTACTCATCTTAGCCCAGATACTGGATAAGGTTAGGCCGCTTTATTTTCAGAATTAACTTTCTCAGCAGCAAGACTTTTACAATTAGAGAAACTTTCGAACTTATCGAGTCCGCGACGAATCACTTCTTGTCTAGCTTTGTTTAGAGACTTGGACGTTAGCTTGACCTTGGTTACTTTCAGTCGGCTTCCTTTACCTACACGCTGCCCTGCCATTTTATAATAAATAGTCCCCCCCGCAGTTTGACTTAATCGCTCAGTTAGTTTGACTTCCCTCTTTCTCCTTTTCCTAAGGCGTTTAACACTTCCACTTGCAACCCCATCCTTAGTTATCGAATCTTCTCTCCCAAGGTCTCCTTGGGCTTCCTCGAGAAGTTTTTTTATCGTTTGATCGTCCAGATATTTATTGCGTAGATCCGTGCATACGAATCCTTCATCGTAAGTTACTTCGTTCAATGGATCGTCGATAAACATCGTATTCAGGGCATGCCCGAGAACCTTTTTAAGATGCTTACCATACCAATCATTCGCTTTAACCACAGCCATCCTGCGGTTGCATCCATAAAAAGATTTACGGGCAATAAAAATACGGTTGGAACCTAACCTAGCTTCAAGGAGATATTTGGTTTCATAGATCAAATCGAAATATTTTTCGTATGGGATAAGCAGTGTTGCTTCATATTTTTGAAACTCATTCAATTTCATCATCTTAAAGTCCTCCTGTGGCGTTAGTTAAAATGTTCATTAATTAACTCATAGACCAACCAAGAAAACTTAAGACAAATTTATTTTTCTATCCCATCCACGATTCTAATCCTGCAGAATTTTATCGATTTGTTTCGATAAGTCTTTTTCGATAAAAGGTGAAAAACCTACCCACACTTTTACTACTTTTCCTACTGGATCAATCACCACGACTTGAGGCAGTCCTTGAACAAGATACTCCCTGCCTATCTCACCATTTTCATCCAGTGCGGTCGTTAGTTCTGTTAAATCGTAATCTTCGAGAAATTTGGACACTTGGTCCTGTGGCTCGGATTGATTAATCACTAGGAAAAATACTTCCGATTTTGAATACTTCTTTTCCATTTCATGAAGAATAGGCAGAAGAATTCGACTGGGTTTGGACCAAGTCGCCCAATACGATAACACAACCACTTTGCCCCGTTGTGAGCCCAAGGAAAACTTTCCTTCGGGCAGAAGATCTAATTCAACCGATGGAGCGAGCATTCCGAACAGTGACTTCGGCCCCTTGTTGTGCAATTTAAGATCAGTCACCTTGGTCATCAAAGAAAGTTGAGAAGCAATCAACTGATCCAACTGACTGCGATTGATGTCGGCATAGAAATTAATGAACTCCCCAGTAACCTTGCTCTTCAAATTATTTAAAAAAACTAGGGCACTCGCATTTTCTGGAGAAGGTTTTTCCATCAGCCCGAATTTCGCAAACCCAATGGCGGAATCCCATAAGGAGAAAAGGGCTTCGGCCGCGGCGGCATCTTCACAGGCCATGATTAAACTGAAGAAGACAGAGTGATCCCTAAAAGAAATCACCCATCCAATTTCTTTTATCGAAAGTAAGGCTTGCCCGATTACACTGGAATCATTCGGCCCACCCAACTCATTTAAAATTTCAGCCAACCTGCAATAAAAAGTGAATTGTCGATCGCTCGGGAAACTAGCAAGAAGGCCAATATCTTGAGCAACCGGCTCCCCCATCGATAAATACTTAAAATTATCATTCGAAAGAGTGCTGGTTATTTGAGTAGAATGATTCTCTACCTTAATTTCCAAAGTAAGATTGCCCTCATGCTTGCGAAACTTGAAAGCTGGTTTTCCTGGCATTTCTAAATCACTTATCGATGAACGGAACTGAAATAAATCTTCCTCCAAATGAATACCTTCAAGAATTCGGTCAACAGTTTCCGCATTGAAATTTTCGGTCATTTTTGTCTCTAGCCATTGAATCAATCCTTCCAAGTTCATGGATTGATTTGCCTTAGCAATCATGTGGAGAAAAAATCCGGTATCATTAAAATCTGCAGAACGATTTATATCTAGTAAAGACCTCACCCCACCTATTTCCAAGTTTAACTGGGTATAGTCATTTTGTTTAAGTTCAGTGGCCGTGTAAAAATCTTCCAGAGTTTGATTGCTATTTGAATGAACCCATTCTCGATAGTTGGGGTACTTTTTTCCCATCCATTTTGAGATTCCACTTTGTTCAATTCCCTCGGCATCAATGGACAAAAACAGGTCCGTTCGAGGTTTCAACTCCCCAAAACAAAAACTGACCATTAACGGTAAAAAAGCAAAGGCTCGAGCGACTCCGTTGATTAAACTTCCAATTCTGCCATCAAGAACATTAGGAAGCATGTTTAAATCGGTAAATATTCGTATCTCGTTTTTCAAATCCAACACTTTGATATAAATGGTTGGCAGCTACTCGACTCGGCCGAGAGGTCAAATCCACTGAAACTACATCTAATTTTTTGGATTCCTCCAATGCATGGAGAGTTAATAGCCTACCAATTCCTTTTCCCCTGGCTTTTTCATCAACGACCACATCCTCAATCCATGCCCTGCTACCCGTGGGAATAGGAAAAACAACCAAGCTGAGCATGCCCATTAACAAATTGTGTTCTTCGGCAACATAAAGATGAGTTGCAGAAGATTTCACAATTTCAGCAAAATGATCTGGTGTTAAAAGTGAAGCAGACTGGGAGAGCATCGGAATGAATTGATTGATTTTATTCAAATCATTTTGATTAAATTCATTAATTTCTCGTATAGCAATCATCGCATACCTCTAATCTAACGGAATATTTCTGACCAATTTAAAATGATTATCCGAAGTAATTTTCTTTATTTGGGATTGCACTTACCCCCCCTGAGATACAATGTGGGTGTAATAAAGCCTTGGTATTTTGAAGTGCCCGAAAGAAACCCACTTTTCTTAGTATGTTGATTCGAGTAACCAAAACTACTCCCCTGTGCTTCTAATATAT
>Ga0181585_10003700_pt1 | contig 13377 bp, 8 predicted proteins | sample 071ome_29_FD_132469 | JGI IMG/M metagenome (GOLD analysis project Ga0181585, IMG submission 132469) | Coastal salt marsh microbial communities from the Groves Creek Marsh, Skidaway Island, Georgia - 071407BT metaG (megahit assembly) | ecosystem: Environmental > Aquatic > Marine > Intertidal zone... | reverse complement strand
TTGAGCTGCAGATAAATCGCGCTCAAAGTTTAGAAAATATGTTGCCTGAAGTTTTGTTTTATGATGACGAAGAAGAAAATCTAAAAAATCTATTAAATTTAATAGCAGAAGAAATTGATGATACGTTAGGATATGTGCAGCAACTTCCATATATAAAAACACCAAGCTACGATGATTATAACAATAGTCCAAACTTTTTCGCACCTGTTTTGGCCGGTGAGTATGGCATAAATTTATATGATTCTGCTGATAATACAAAATTAGAAGAAACCAGTGTACAATCCAAAGAAGGTCCAAGCTCAAGAGATCTAACAGAAAATATATGGAAAAGGATCAACAATTCTATTGTTTATTTGTTAAAAAGAAAAGGAACATTAGAATCTTTAAAGTCGGCTATTAGATTATATGGAGCAAATCAAAAGCTAATTAAAATTGAAGAATATAGTGTCTTCAATAGACCTGTCCTTATAAAAGAAGCTGAATACGTTGACACCAAAGCGTTATACTCTGATGGTACAAATTATGTGCAAACTATCAATGGCATGAAAAATTCTTCAAGAGTTTTTGATTTTATATCCGAAAGCGACTTTACTATTGAGGCAAGAATATCTGCTACAGCACAACAAAATCATACCATTATAGATAATGATTATTTTAGTTTAGCTCTAACTGATACAGGTAGATTACATTACGAACACAAAATAGATAATTCTGTTTTTGTTACTACACCAGATAGTAGCGTTTCATCTTATGTGCATTCAAAAGATCATTTTGTGAATGTAGCCGTAAAGAAAAAAGATGATGATTTAACCGTATATCTTATGACTTTATCTGGCAACCCTGTAGGTGGCGAAGATATTGTCTTTACTTCAAGTGCCAATGTCAACCTATCACAAATAAGCTCATTAGATTTTGATGGACAAGGTGCTGCAGCAACAAGGTTTCCTGGCGCTGACTTTAATGGATATATACAAGAAGTAAGAGTTTGGTCTGGCGCTTTGGATGATGAAGATATTAGAGAGCATGTAAGAAATTTTGAATCCATCTCTTATACTAACTCCGGTTGGGCCGATGATAAAAGTTTGTCTGCGCATTGGAAGCTAAGAGAAGATTCTGATTTACAAACTCCAAATAATAAAATAGTAAACTCTGAACACATAGAACCATTAGTAGAAATAGTTTCACAAACCTACAATGACCTTACAGTTAACGCAGGTGCCAACACAATAGAATCTGCTGTTACTGATTTTGAAACAGAGGGTATTTTCTTAGTTGGTGATGTCATTACTATATCCGATGCTACTGACCCACTAAATGATGGAGTAGAGCTAACCATATCTGATGTTACTGGATCTGTTATAACGCTCTCAAACCACGCTCTAACAAGCCAAGGCACATTAGACTCCACATTGACCCTAACTAAAACTACAACGACTTACAACGACAATACAGCGGAGCCTATCGGTTTTACAGAAAACAGATACAGACACTTTGCCGATGTTAAGAAATTAGTATCATGGTACCCAATGGGATTATCTGTTGACAAGGACAAAGTTTTGTTAGAGGCTCCGATGGAAGAGGAAATAGATGACTCTAGTATTGTCTCTATTTCTATGAAACCTATTGATGCTTTAAATAGAGATATACATAATAGATTTTCAAAAATAAAAATGTCAGAATATTTTGGCACTCCAACAGATCTTTATAATTTTAAATATGAAGGTGTAAAAGATTTATGGGATGGTATAACTCAACAATATAATGACAATGGTAAAACTTTATTATTAACTGATTTAAATTCTTTTATAAAATATTGTGACCAGTTTGGCGAATTAATAGATGGTGTTTTTCCCTTTGCTGAGCAATTTATTCCTGCAAAATCTAACTTAGGTGGTGAAGGTATACTAATAGAAAACCCAATACTTGAAAGAAATAAAATACAAAGGAGGATTGGTGTTGTTAATGGAGAAAATGATGATTATATAGGATCACCAAAAGAAGATAGTATTTTTATAAATTCAGCACCAGGAGAGAAAAGAAAAACTGATGACTTTGATGCTAATAAAAATAATTTAAATCCCAGTGTTGTGGCAAAGAAAGACAATGAATTTTCAATAACAAATAAGTATTTGCCAGGTGCCTTGTTATTTCAAGATAGTAGTAGTGGAAACATAGTAGAGTTGCATCCAACAGCTTGCACAACAGCACATTTTCAAGGTTTTCAATATATTAGAGATAAGAGTTATGAAGATAGGTCGTTGACTACAGAGAGGTCATTAGTAAACATTACAAAGAAAAGCACAATAAATGGTCCAAGAATATCAGAGGCTCGTGTTGCAAAGTTGTTGCCTGTCAAGAGATTTCCTGCTGATGTTGATACTACAGAAATTGATGTTACATTAGATAATCTAATAATAAATCCAACATCTCCAGCTACAGCAAATAGCGGCTTTATAAACGGTAAGGTTAGGTTGTTGTCAAAGGGACAAGCATTTAATAGCGAATCCCCAACATTTAGATTCGAGTTTCCTACATCTGCTGATGGTACTAATTTATTTATTGCTGAGATGGGCGATGTAGATGCTGGACAAGGCAGGATTATAGAAGGTATAGATAACACATTTGTTACTAACGTCATAAAGAATGATGTGCAAATGAGATTGACGCTTGCTAATGTTGTTTCTTCTCTATCAGCAACAGGACCAGGAGTAACGCAAAATCAAGTAGATGATTCAGAACAAGGATCTTTAGGAGTTGTTCCTATAAGAATAACTAATTTATTCAACAACAACACTCAAATTGTTAGAGTAGCTATAAACGCTGTGACAGATAAGAACCCAGAACTACTTACACAACTAACAAGTCAAGGTGGTGTTAAGCTTACAAGTTAATATAAGAGGATATAGTTATGAAATTTTTAAATAACAATAAGTTTTTTACGATTAATCAATTAGAAGGTATAGAAGAGTTTTTTTCTCAAATAAATTCAGGAAAATATAATGGCGTTGGTAATATTATACCACATAGCTTTAATTTCTTAGAAGTTGGATATAGGTCTGGATGGTTTTCATTTAGAGGAGCTGAGTTTACTAGCGGCACCGTATATTCTATAGATACCAAAAACAACATATCTCCAACATTTAAAGAAACTATAAGATTTAATAAGTTGCTTAATAAGATAGAATGCTATAACGAAGACAACATTGTAGATGCTATAAAAAACATATTAGAAAATAAAAAAATTGATTTTATAGTTATTACTGGTCTACCAGTTTTAGAAAAGGATGTATGTAAGTTTGTCGAGGGCAAAGAAATATTAGTTTTTAAACTAACTGGAGCTAAAATTACCCTAATAAACGGCAGCACTTACAAGATTAATGAACCAAAGCAACGGACACCCGAAAACGAAGCTTGGGCGGCACAAAGAGAAGCAAAGGAAAAGTTTGTTGAGGAAAGAGATGCTAAAGAGGCTGTTAGAGTAGAAGAAGAAGCTACTGAAATAGAAAAAATTATAGAAGATAAAAAAGCATTCTTGAAAAAAGAAGGCAAAAAGATTACAGAAAATGAAAAAACTGCGGATGCAGCACCTGCACCAAAGCGTAGACGCAGAACAAGAAAAGCAAAAACATCAGAATAAAACAACTAAATGTTATATTTATATTATATGATTTATTAAAATCTTATATATGCTTAACAATTATATGGAGGTATCACATTGGCTTTTTTAGAATCCGGAAGTGGAGTTATAGACGCTATTCTTACCCAAGCTGGTAGGCAAGCATTAGCAAGAAATGATGGCTCCTTTAAAATAACAAAATTTTCATTTGGTGATGATGAGATAAACTATCAACTATATGATAGTAATAAATCATCTGACCAAGACTCTGATATATTAACACTACCTGTATTAGAGCCTATATCAAACCAAAATAGTGCACAACTATATAGGCTTATTAGTCTACCAAGAGGTACACAAAGAATTTCTACATTAAATTTAAAACCAGCACAAGCCACAGCGAATTATGGTGATGATGTTGTTATAACAGTAGCAACAGTTAATGGCGAAGACTCTCAAGGTTACTACGCAGTGTCAAGAGATTCAGACATAGGTAAGCTTCAAGAGCTTAGATCACCACTTGGGCCAGACAATACTGGAAGGTTTGTAGTTATGACTGGTGCCAATGCTGGTGGCCAAACAGGTCAAACCATAATAGATATAGTCGGTGTAAATTCTGGATCAAGAAAAGAGTTTCAATTAACCGTATCTTCTTCTGGCGTAGCGTAAGGTGAGATAAAATGAGTTTAGTAGATTTAAATCAAGAAACAGATATAGCCGAAGGCTCTGTAAATGTAAAAACAAATTTTGAAATTTTATCTTCTACTGCTGCAGCGGCCAGAAATATATCAGCATTTGTTCCTTTTGCATCAGCAGAAGACTTTATGAAAAATGCCAATGGAGTTGATACAAATGTACCACTTTCATCGGCGTTTAGACAAATAACAAATTATTTTTTCTCATCGTCTGCTGCTGGCTCTTTGCCATTATCAAACAATACTAATTCTACCACTTCACTTTGTAGAGTTATACAAGTGGGTAGAACAACCACAGACGATACTATAGTTTCAGGGTCAGTAACAGCAAGTATGTCTTTTGGTCCTATATCTGATTTTGTCTTTGTAGACCAACCCGAAGAAAACATAAGCTCTTCGATTGGCAGAAAAGGCTCATTGATAGAAAAAAACGATCCGGATAATGTTGTAGGCACAATTTTTTATGACTCCGGAACACTTATTTTTCATGGCGGTGCAGAAGATACACCTTTCATTTGTGACCCAACATCTGGATTTAAGTTTGGTACTGGTGCTACTGCTGCTGTAGTCGCTATTAATAGTTTAGCTTTTCAATCGGAAACTAAAATCAAAAGATCCATGTTTTTCTGTAGAGCTTTGAATAAAGATTTCAATTACACAAATAATCCTACTGCAATTTCTGATGCTACATTAGGAACTATAACATCATCTCTAACATCAAACCCAACTACTTTTATTACTTCGGTTGCGTTGTATAATGATGAAGGTGAAATGCTTGCTGTTGCAAAAGTATCACCACCTGCAAAAAAGACTTTTGAATTGGAGCAGATAATTTCGGTTAGATTACAATATTAATAAATGGTAGATTATTCTGATGTTTAAGGAATTTGAAGATAGAGAAAAACAATTATTTTCTTTGAAGAGCGTTGGGATTATATCATTATCTAATGTTAGTCCAAACGCCGATGAAGTGAACTTTTTTACTTCTATTAGAAGTCAAGGTAAAATAAATGTTATAGATATAGATGTGCCCGCATCATTTGCTTCTGGTCAAACAAAAGAGGCTAAATATATATGGGAGTTTAAAGAAAATAAACTTATCGGACAAGAATATGAACGTAAGTTTACAACGGGTATATATATAAGCGATGCTGATTTGGCTTATAATCCAGCTATATCTAACAATACATCTTATATTTCTCATCAAAACTTATTCAACTATCAAAAAGGTTATTTATATAGACAGGATGATTTGGAAGGTTTTGATTATTCTTCAACAGCGATGCTACAATCTGGTACCTCTACAGAAATAGCTGTATCTAAATTCATAACAATAAGAAGAAGTTTATTTAAAAATTCTATTGACTCAAACAGCATCCGTATTTTTATGAATAAAGGATTGCCATCATTGTCTGGTTTTGTTGATGGTGCTTCAGCTAATATTTTAGATACAACTAATGTTACAGCTTTTACTTCTGCTCTTGATTTAAAAAATTCTTATGCTGGCGATGAATCTATTGATAAATCATTTTTCTTTGTGCCAGGTATACAATCAGATATTAACGACCAAAACGCTGCTAATCACCCTGCAGAAAGCATTGATAATGCTAACGAATCTTTCACTATTGAAGCTATTATAAGACCAATAGACAAAAAAGGTTGTATATTTTTTAGAAGAATATCTAGCGACATAGAAAGTGGAGATTTAACTAACACTAAGAATAACTTTATAAAATTGGAATTAGCGCCGTCACCAGACGGACAACAGACTGGTTTTAGATTTTACATAAGAAACCCAGGTGTCAAGAGTGATTTTAGTGAAAGTTTTGCTCAAAGAGATGTGCAAGCTTCTGGTTTGTTTATACCTTCAGAAGTAGGAATAAATTTATTTGACGGCAATTTTCATCATATAGTAGCCTCTTGGTCTATATATGATACAGAAGGTGGCACTGACACCGGCAAAGCTGCTGGTGCTGTGTTGGGATATATCGATGGATATAAACTAACAAACAGAGAGCAGGTTAATCCTCGTATTGGTTCTAGTGATAGTTCTGGTGGACCAGTTATACAAGTTAATATGATCAATCAAAGACTACCTTTAAAAACTACAGCTTTAAATGAGCCGTTCAGCGGACATAACATTTACATTGGTGTATCAAATTATAATAGAGATAATGGCGATGTTAGGGGTGATCATGGAAACAGCGCTCCTATTTCCGATGAGAGTTTAGAAGCTGGATTTGATGGACAAATACAACATATGAGAATATGGTCAAAAAGATTTACTGATGGTTATACAAGTATATTTGACGGACAAAACAAATCAGTTGTAAACGGTAGTGAAATGTTTTATATATTTAATAATTTCAGAATGGATAGTTTAACTGCTGACACAAATTTAAGGGCTTGGTGGAATTTTAATGAACTATCTGCGCTTACCGCTACAGATATAGCAAATCAAACTTTTGATCCCGATGTTATTGGTGCAGGTAACGATTACTCTAACACCGGCACTGTTTTTGGTAATAGCTCAATAAGATTGTATGATTCAAAAGATATAACAACATCAAATTCTGCAAACAGAGTTGATACTAGTTTGCAAGAAATTATAGACACACCAAGAGATTTTTTATATTATGACCAAGTTCCAGTAAACAAAGTTATGAAAAATAAGTTAAATCAAGGAAGTCTTATAAGAAATAATATTTATGGTATACCTAAAAGAGTTGGCGTTGTTTTTTATGATTTAGGAACAATAATAATAGATGGTCAAGATACAGAGGCTGGTATAGATTTTATTGATCCTGTTAGTGGCACAACTGGCGATTTTGGTTTTTCTGTTACGGGCAACACTACTGCTTTGAATGTGGAAAGATTTTCTTTTGCTGCAGCAGAAAACAAATCAAAACTTATACTCAATGCCACTGCTAAAGGTGATGAATATAATTTTACATTCAATCCAACGGGTGTTGACCCACTTACAGATGAAACGATTACAGATACACCTATAACTTATATAACATCTATTGGTTTGTATAATGATGATAATGAGCTATTAGCTATAGCAAAACTTTCTGAACCTATTAAGAAAGATGAATCATCACAAATTACAACCCAAATAAATTTGGATTTTTAGAGATTTGTTATGCTTACACCTATAAAAACAAATAAATGGATAGAGAGCACTTTTGTAAAAATAGACCCTCAAGATACTGTTATAACAAATTTTGAAACATCAAAACAAGTAACAATAACTGGCACTACTGGTTGGCCTAATTCAGAAAATCCTCATCCAAATATAAACAGGTTTAGCGAAGGACTTGGTTCTGGAGTACAATCTTTTATTTGCAGTGTAACCGGTAGTCTATCAAGCCATTACAACTCTGTTGGTATGTCTCTGTTTTCTAAGAATATTGATAAGAGTATGACAGGAAACGATGTATCTACTTGCAAAGATATAGGTGTATTGTCTATCAAGAAAAGAAATTTTGATTACGCTATTGAAAAAGGCTCTATATTTCTTACAGCAACTGGCAATACTGCCGCAGTTTTAGGTGGAGAAGACATAGAAGGTGATTATTACGATGATGGAATGGGAAATTTAGTTAGAGCATCTAATCAAACTAACATAGGTGTTGTGGATTATGAAACAGGCATGATGGTTGTTACTGCGTCACCATTAAGAGAAATAGCTATATCAGTTACTTCTGTTTCTTTTAGTCCAAGAATTAAAAATACGAATATAAGCGTTTTTTGTACATCTTACCCAGATGAATTAAATTTCAGCACTAACCATACTTTTTTAGCTACAGCATCTTTGAGCAGCACTGAAACTGCTCAAGGTTACAATAATCTATACACAAGTTTGCCTATTACTGCTGGAGCTAGTGGTATGTGGTTTGATCAAAGATTTTATGAAAGTGATCCGAATTTTAAACCATATATAACATCCATTGGATTATATGATGATAATAACGAATGTTTAGCCATAGCAAAATTAACTAAACCAATTCAAAAACCATCCAACTTACCTTTAACTTTTAAAGTTTCAATAGATATATAGGACTTAATTATGGCTTTTAAAACAATACCATTAGAGGCTACAGGCTCTTTTCAGACATTTAACTTAAGAGAAATAGAATTTCCTCTGGTTATAGATCTGTCAGATACACCAACATCTGACTTGCCTAATGGGCTACCTCAAACAGAAACCTTTGTAGAAGGAGGGTTTTTGTATTCAACAGGCTCTGCACAATCTATAATATTTGATGGCGTAGATGATTGGATATGGTTGCCTGGTGCTGATTCGTCGGTGTGTGGAAGTCATATAATTTTGGAAGGATTAGGCGCTGCAGAGGAAGAATTTGGAAAGCCACCTCATGGAGCTAGCGCAACTAACATAAGTATTGATTGTTGGGTGAAAGTTGACGAAGGCTTGCAAGGTTTTGCTTTATCAACAAAGCCGCAGAAGACTACTCAATTTGCTGAATTTAGTGTAGCTAGACGAGACACGACAGGCGTTAATGATTATGGAATTGACGGAAGATACACAGGAAGAATTATATATACGGACGATCCTCAAGAGGCTCCTGGAACTTCAGCTCACTTTGTTGAATTTATTTATGCCTCTTCTGACGATGTTGCTTGGTCTTTAACAAGTAATAACTCCCTTGAATCAACTCAAAGCACATGGCTTGGCAAGCTTATGAATGGAGTTACTGGTTGGAACCATATTACTATGGTGTATCAAGGTGGTACAGCACCAAATAACAATGGTGACTACACTACCTTTCCAGACGATACAAACATGAAAATTTACATCAACGGTACAAAAGATAGAGAGATGTCTATACAAAACCTTGAAAATCAATACGAACCCAATTCTCCGTTCCCTAGCGTAAGAGAACCATTTGATTACTTTGAAATCAAAGAGGATAAGGGTTTTGCTGGTAGAATTGACGAAATGAGGTTGATGACAGCTACGGGTGACGACACCGTTTATGGCAAAATGGCTACTTTAACAAATATTGGCAAACCGTTCAATGTTTTTGATGAAGATTTGCACCCAGATATATTGGCCGCTTTTACTCCTACAGCTAACCACGTTATTGGTTATTGGCAATTTGAATCCACATCTGCCATAGACTTAGTATCTCACACTCCTTTATCCATCTTAGATTCATCTGTATATGGGCACCACGGAACGCCTGAATATTTTGAAGGCACTATAAATTATTCAAAAGATATTGCAGTGACAATGGGGCTTAGTGCATCGGGTGCTTTACAATCTCTTAGTGGTGGGGTAGTTGATCATGGTGGTCAGTTTATGATAAAGCCAGAAGATGATAGGGTTATAATAGATCATGGAATTAAAAACTTAATTTTGCCAGATGAAAACGTTTGGTCAGTAACAGGCGCAGATGTTGATATAAAACCCGAAGAAAAAAATATATACTATGGATCTAGCGCTGTTAGAGTTCAAACAAGGTCTCCACATACTGGTGCCAGACACACAATGTTTAATGATTTCTTATATCACGAAAACGATTATAGCGTACATATGAAGATATTACATTTATCTGGTTCAAATAGTGCAAAGATTTCTTTTACGTTGGGTGAAACAACAAATACTTTCTCTACAACTGCTGTTATGAAAAGGGGGATATGGGAACCTGTTTATTTAACACATAAGTATAGTGATCCTACTGGTTTATTAAAAACACTAACAGTTGATGTAACTAGCTTGGAAGATCAAACAAATCAAAGTTTAGTATTAATTGATGGTTTAGCTATATGGCAAGGTAGAGATCCTGTTCTGTTTACAGGACCAAGCACCACAAGATATTCAGGTCAAATCAACTGGGCTATAAGGGATTAAGTTATGGACGCAAATAATTTTATAGTAGAAAACGTAGTTAAATTTTACACTAATAGAACTGACTACCCACATCAACCTATTTTTAACATGGTTAACAGTCAATCTTTGACAGGTAATAATTATGTATCTTTGTTTAGGTATGTTGAGAATGATGATTATTCCGGAAGCATACCAGAAGACGAAGACGCAAAATTAGTATTGCTCATATCTAACGATCAAGGTACTTATTCTTCTACGGGCTGGAAAGATATAACTTGTATGCCAATAGAAAGAGGCTCAACTGATTTAGATCAGATAACAGTAACAGAATTTGAAGACCCAAGGTCTACAACAGCAGAGCCAACAGAATATAAGATAGTAACAGCGGTGTTAGATGGTAGGGCCGACGTTGTTACTTCTTTTAATGGAGTTCATTTTCGGGATATAACCATACCAGATTTAACACCTATTGATGATCTTAATTTTATGGGTACTGCTTTTAGGCCACAATCAACAGGAGTTAATCCTGATGGTGTGAGTGGAAACTCTCTTGTATTACAATATATATATAATAGAGAACAGATAGGATACAGTAGTTTATCTGCTGTTACCGTAGCTGACAAATCTGGTAACGATATAAACGGAAATATATTCGGGCAAGGATTAGGTCAGGATCCTTTAGAAGTTGGTTTGTTTGAGAGTGGCACAGTAACTGGTTGGACACATGGACCCATTGAAGGTGCTTTTCAAATGGAAGGTGGTTTTACCAGCGGGGTTGCTGCCGTTGACCCTACACACATAATATCCGATACCTCTACTTTGTTTCACAATTATACTGATTGGACAACATCGGGCGTAACTATGATGGCTCATGTTAAGTTTAATTCCACAGGTGATTGCAATGTTATGTCTCTTGGATCTACATCAGGATCTTTACCAAGCATATTTGGCGTATCATTAAGAGACGGCAGTTTAGTGGTTGATGCCTTAGATGGAGATAGTAATTTAAACTCAATAACTGCTGGCAAGTTTGAAGATGGATCAGCGGAGTATCCTAACGCTACATTCAGACATACAGAAATAGGTAAGTGGATTCACATATGTGCAAGAATAGATATGAATAATATAAATTCATCTACTAGTGGCACTACATTATTTGTGAATGGTAAAAGAGTGCCTATTTATAACACACAAACTACCTTAGATGAGAATATGGCTAATTTAATAAAAGTAAACAATGGCTCATCTTTGCATCTTGGCATAGATACATCAGACCATACACTAAGCGCTTTGACAGGTAGTGTGGGCATCACTAGAGTTTTCAATTCTGCTTTGAGTGACCAAGAGATTTTTCAAAATTATATATGCACCATACCTACAAGTATGTTGATAGATTCAATAAAAATTGGATAAAGCAAAAAAATAGTGTGCAAAAGTTTACAAATTGCTTATTATATAATGAGCCGTTTATATGATTTAAAAAAAATAAAAAAACAAAAGCAAACTAGAGAAAGTTAATGAATTACAAAATTAATAAACAAGACATAGTTAAAAAGTTTAAAGCTTTTGTAGATAGCAAGTCATCAAAAGAAGATGATTTTGGTAATAACAGCAAAAAGAAACAAGTTGGGCCACTAGACAAATATGAAATACTTTTACAATTCAGATACTTATATGAATGGCTTTTAAATAATATAAAGCTAGATATAAGAAGAAGCTATATACACGATGATAATTCTTTTAAGAAAACATATAGTAAATTACAGAACCATATAAATAATAAAATTAGAACAAACTCACAAGGCAACATATACCTTTCTGTTAATAACGATAAGGTAAAGCTTTTTGGTACCCCTAAAGAACAAGACTATTATATAACTGCTAATAAGAACAATCTAGTAAATCTATTTAGACAGATAGTAGAGGAAGTAATAACTCTTCTAAATGATGAGTTACCAGAAGATCCTAATAGAGTTATGCTTAGAGATGATATAAAGCTAAGGCAAGATGAGTGGGTAAGCAGTATAAAAGATAGAGTAACTGCTGATAAAATAGCAGAGAATATTCTTATTAATATACCGGAAGATATATTAGTATCTATTCATAGCTGTGGTAGATTTGATGAGTTTTCAACTATATTTAAAGAGGTATATAACTCTCTGCTAGAAGCATCTAATGAGCATGAAAGAGAAGCTATACTAGAAATAATAAATAAAAATAACATTGACCAAATAATTTCTGATGTAAGAAATTCTTGCGCTATGAGCGAATTGTTTATAAAGGAAAGAAAAAATGAAATTTAGTGTTGACAAAATAAGAAGAGCTCTTTTTCTAAACGAGGATGAAACTAGTCAGCTTTCTGATAGAGAGAAAGAAAAGATAAAGCAAGACGCAGAGAGTAAGGGTTTAGTTTCTTTAGGTTTTGGTAACTATGGCAAGAAAAAAGGAGCACCTGCTAGTCACACTATAAAGAATGGTAAGCTAGTTGCAGTAGGAGGGGATGAGGGTGAAGATGACCAACAAACCACACAGCAATCTGGACCACCACCAGAAGCTTCTGACAGCGTAGATGATGTGCTTGATATAATAAATGGTGATGACGATAAACAGAGCACAGACGCTGCTGGCACGCAAGATACAGATAGTGAAGAAAATAATACAGACGATAGCACAGATGATAAACCATATAGCTATCAAGATAGAATAGACCAGAATAGAGAAAAAATAAAAAAGTTTCGTGAAGCGAGAGATAAGTTTGCGGCTAAAGGTGATGATGGTATGATAGAATACGAAGATTACCTTGTAGACCAAATAAAAAACAATGAAGAAGTTATTGGTGATGCTCTTGATGAGATTTTAGACATTGAAGATGCTTTCGATGAGAAAAATCCTATAACAAACTTTACAGGACAAGATTATGATGGCACAGGCCATAGGCTGTCAATGATTTCTTTAGCTGCTCGTTATCCCGATGGCAACGTTTCTGATTTTCGTGTAGAGAGAATGAAGAAAAGATGTGAAGAGGGAGACCCGCAGTATAAAAATGATTGTGAAAATTATAGTCCCAACGATACACCTACAGAAAAGGACATAGAAGCTTTCAAGAGATTACAAAAGAATCAACAACAATCTCTTGTTGACATGGGATTGGTTGATGAAGATGGTATGGTTACTGTGTATAGAGGCGCAGGTGGTGTTGAGGGTGAAGG
>Ga0181585_10003695_pt1 | contig 13380 bp, 12 predicted proteins | sample 071ome_29_FD_132469 | JGI IMG/M metagenome (GOLD analysis project Ga0181585, IMG submission 132469) | Coastal salt marsh microbial communities from the Groves Creek Marsh, Skidaway Island, Georgia - 071407BT metaG (megahit assembly) | ecosystem: Environmental > Aquatic > Marine > Intertidal... | reverse complement strand
TTTCTTTTTGTTTAGTTTCTTCTTGTTTAGTTTCTTTTTGTTTAGTTTCTTCTTGTTTAGTTTCCTTCTGTTTAGTTTCTTCTTGTTTAGTTTCTTCTTGTTTAGTTTCTTCTTGTTTAGTTTCTTTTTGTTTAGTTTCTATTAATTTTATTAATTGTGCTTTTTTGCAATTATAACATTTTTCAATTTTTAATAATTTACATTGTGCTTTTAATTCTTTAACATTAAAAGATGATAGTTCGTTATTTAAAAGAGGTTTATTATGTTCTAATGCTATAACTTTTTTAGTAGGCATATATATTCACAATATATTAATCATTTTTTATACCAACATATAAAAATGATTAATAATATTAAGATATATCAATATGACTGAATATAAAAAGCATGAATTACGAACGCATATTTTAGAACAATCACCTGAAATGTATGTAGGATCTATAACACCTGATGCATTTGATAGTTTTGTAGTAAATGACGAAAATCAATTTGTGAAAAAAACTATTACATATAGTCCTGCTTTATACAAGATTTTTGATGAATTAGTAGTTAATGCCGCAGATCACGTAATTCGTATGAATACTTCTGATCTACCTGATAAACAGTTAGTTAAAAATATTAAAATTAATGTTGATCGTGAAACAAATACAGTATCCGTATATAATGATGGTGATGGTATTTCAATTGAAATACACGAAGAAACCAAATTATATAATCCTTCATTAATTTTTGGTGAATTGCTAACATCTGGTAATTATGATAAAACCAAAGTAAGACTTACTGGTGGTTTAAATGGTCTAGGTGCTAAATTAGCTATTATATTTTCAACAGAAGCTACAGTAGAAACAGTAGATCATCGTAATAAGAAGATATTTAAACAAACATTTCGTGATAATTTGGCTATTAAAGATAAACCATCTATTCGTCAATCAACTAAATCACCTTATACTGAAATTAAATGTAAGATTGATTTAGCACGTTTTGGTGCAACTACTATTACTGATGATATTTTTGCTTTATTTAAGAAACGAACATATGAAATAGCTGCACTTACACCACCAAATGTTAATGTTTATTTTAATAATACTAAAATTAATATTAAAGATTTTGAAAAGTTTTGCGTTAATTTTACAGAAGGAACTAAAGTTTTTGAAAAATATGGTGATCGTTGGGAAATATGTGCATCTTTAAGTAATCACGGTTTTGTTCATATGGCTTATGTAAATGGTATTCATACTAGGTTAGGTGGCAAACACGTAGATTATATTCAACAACAAATTGTAAAAGGTTTAGTAGAACTTGCAGCTAAAAAGAAGAAGATATTAAAACCACAGTTTATTAAAGATAACTTGTTTTTAGGAATCAAATGTTTATTGAATAATCCTACATATGATAGTCAAACTAAAGATTTAATGAATCTACCACAATCAAAGTTTGGTTCAAAATGTGAAATATCTGATAAGTTTATTCAAAAATTGTATAAAGATAGTGGTATTATTGATAAAGCTTTAGTTCTAAGTGATGCTCAACTTGATAAACAAATATCTAAAACTGATGGTAAAAAACTGAGTAAAGTTATTATTAAAGGTTTTATGGATGCACCTTGGGCTGGAACTAAAAAATCAGATCAGTGTTATTTATACATTTGTGAAGGATTATCTGCACAAACCTTATTTACATCGGGTAAAACTCAATTAAGTAATCCTGAATCTTATGGTTGTGCGGCAATTCGTGGAAAACTTATGAATTGTAAATCAGTATCAAATGTTAAATTAGCACAAAATGAAGAAATATCTAATCTTAAAAAAATCTTAGGATTAGAAAGTAATAAAAATTATACTGATACATCTTCTTTAAGGTATAAAGGTATTATTTGTTTAGTAGATGCAGATTTAGACGGAACACATATTAAAGGTTTGATAACTAATATGTTTCAATCTCAATGGCCTTCTTTATTCAAAATGAAAGGTTTCATTAAAACTATGCTTACACCTATTATTCGTATTAAAAAAGGAACTAATACACAATATTTCTATACAACACAAGAATATGAAGAATGGGAACAAAGCAATAATGTAAGTGGTTGGAATATTACCTATCTTAAAGGTTGTGGTTCTTCAACATCTGAGGAAGGTAAGCAATTTTTTAAGAATATGAAAATGGTAACTTATACATATGATGATGAATCAGATGATGCTTATAATCTAGCATTTGATGGTAAATTAGCAGATAAACGTAAAGAATGGATAGCAGAATATGATAAAAATAAAATAGTAGATTTGTCACAATCACTTGATGTTTCTTATACAGATTTAATTCATAAAGAATTAATCCATTTTTCTCATAGAGATATTGAAAGAAATATTAATAATATTTGCGATGCTTTGAAAGAAAGCCAACGTAAATTACTTTTCAGTTTGTTTAAAAAGAAGATATACGGAAGCAATGAAATTAAAGTATCCCAAATGGCAGGAATGGCTGCTGCAATGACTGCATATCACCACGGTGATCAATCATTGGCTGAAGCATTAATTAAAATGGGACAAAACTTTATTGGTAGTAATAATATTCCTTTAGTATCTGCTTTAGGTCAATTTGGAACAAGATTACACGGAGGAGGTGCTGATAGTGCTCAACCTCGTTATCTATTTACTAAAATATCACCAATGTGTTCTTTAATTTTTAGAGAAGAAGATATGCCTATTCTTAAATATAAAGTTGAAGAAAATCAAAAAATAGAACCAGAATGGTTTATTGGTGTTATTCCAACTGTTTTTGTAGTAAATGTGGCAGGTATTGGAACTGGATATTCTACAGAAATACCTAATTTTAATCCAGACGAAGTAATAGATCAATGTATTCTAATTTGTAATGAATTGGAGAAAGAAGAAGCTGATATTAAGAATGCTGAAGATTTATTAAAAACATTTGATGTTATAAATAAAACTGTTATTAATGATTTAATACCTCATTATCCTAATTTCAAAGGTTCTGTAAAATTAAAAGATGGTAAAGAAAATATTTATGAATCTACAGGTTGTTATAATTATATTGATGATAATACAATAGAAATAACAGAAATACCTATTAATAAAGCAATTGAAGATTATAAAAATATACTAGAAGATCTAGTTCTTAACAATCAAATTAAAAACTTTGAAAATCATTATTCAGCTTTAAATATTCGTTTTGTTATACATTTAAATCAGAAAATAGATGACCCTATTAAGTTCTTTAAACTATCATCTACAATTGGATTATCATTAAATAATATGCACTTGTATAATTCTGATATTAAAATTAAAAAATATGAATCAACTTCAGCTATTATGCGTGAATGGTGTTCTGTTCGTCTCACTTGTTATCACGAAAGAAAAACATATCAATTAAAAGTTTTAAATAAAACTTATAAAAAACTATCAGCTAAAGCACAATTTATTCAAGACATTATTGATGGTAAAATTAAAATTATGAATGTTGAAGATGATGTTCTTAATGCTAGATTAGAAGAACTTAAATATCCTAAATTATCAGATAAAGAAGGTGATGATGATGAAGAAGAAGGTGATAAAACCAAAAATTACAATTATTTATTGAAAATGCCAGTTAATTCTTTAACAAAAAATAATTTAGAAAAATTGAAGAAAAATGCGGAAGATATTAATAAACAAATTAAAGATTTAACAAAAACACCTATTTATAAAATATGGATGAAAGAATTACACGAAGTTCGTGATGGTTATAAGAAATACAAAGATGAACTTGCAGAAATATACGAGAAAGATCTTGAATCATTAAAAGGAAATTCAACAAAACCAAAAAAGAAAAAATAATGCGATGTATAAAAATGATGTAATTAAAATATTGATATTTATCTATTGAACTTTAGCATCTTATAACACTTTTCATATATTTTAGAATTATGATATATGAAAATTGCCCTAATTTTAAATTAGGGTTGTGTACTGCTTATAAAAACGACACTTGTAATTATGCATATCATAAAGCTTGTAATGATAATTATTTATGTAGAGATGATAATTGTAAATATGGACACGGTATTTCTATTATGAAAAGAACTATTATTAGTGATATGTATGATACTATTGTTAATAATGATTATGATGAAACCTGTGAAAAATATTGTCATAAAATTAATTGTATTAGCGAAGAATGTCATAAAGAACATTACTTTAGTTATGATAATAGAACGTTCATTTACAAAATTGTTAATCAAAATGTTAGTGACGAACAAGCTTGGAATGAATATACTATGTCATATTCAGAATATAGTAACACTAATGATTCAAAATCTATTATTAATACACCATCCCCTATTTTAGCTACTACATATGCTTCTTTGCTTAAACGTCAAGTTGATAAAATAGATGAAATAGATGAAATAGATGAAATAACTGAAAAAATGCTTAATATTCGTAAAGAACTATTGTATAATACAAAACACAAAAATACTATTAAAAAACAAATAGATCAATTAGAAGCTGAATTAGTTGTTGTAGAAAACAACATAACTAATAATAAAACTCAACTCAAAGAATTAGCTGCTAAAATTGCAGATTGTTAAATAGTATAAAAATGATATCATTAATAATTTTATAATTAAAATGGAAAAGATAATTACAATTAAAAATATATGGACTATTGAATCTTATAATGTTAGTTATACATTAGAATTACAATTATATCCAAGAAATGCTATAATAGCTGAATTAGATACTGCAAATATTAAGCAACTAACTGCTTTTCAAATTGGTTTTTTATTTAGTAATTTAGAAAAAGCTAATATTATAGTTAAAGATATATCAATTGAATCAAGTGATCCAATAATTAATAATAATTGTAAATTAAATTGTTATTGTTGTTTTAATGAAAATAATTTAACTTTTGTAGAGCCAAAGATATATTTTGAAACTGAAGTATCTAAGGTTATTACAAACACTGAAAAGTTTTATCTAACTTTCTTTATTGAAACAATATTAAATAATCTTAAAAGATCTATAGAATCTGAAGGACCTGTTAAAAGATCTATAGAATCTGAAGGACCTGTTAAAAGATCTGAAGAATTTGAAAGTCCTAATAAAAAGCAAGTTTCAAGAGAAAAACTAAAACCTCTTTTATATGATGTTAAAATGGATCCAGATAAATATTTTATAAGAGGAACATATGTTAAAAATTATAAATGGTTTTCTGAAAAAATATTAAAATTACTATTTAATCCAACTGACATATCAACCGATGATATATATGAAAAATATGAACAAGCTGGATATCTTAAAAAATATATCAACAGACATCCTATGTTCTATAATTATGATTTGCATAGTTGTAATACTAGTAAGCTAATAAGAAAAAAAGATATATACATATATATAACAGTTAATTATTTTCCTGCAGGTGTTTATGATATTAAAATGGAAAATAATATTTCTAAATGTAATATTACACAATGGGTTGATGTAGATAATATTAAACATATCTACGATTCTATAAAAAAAATATTAGAGAATCAATTTTCAAATGATTCAGTGTTCGAAGGAATACCTGCACTAATTCCATATTACATATATAAAGGATCAAAAATAGAAAGAATGATATCTTGGGCATTTATAACAAAAATAATACGTGTTGATCTTAATGTTGAAGATGATGCTTTAGCAATTGATAGTGAAGAATGTTCTAAAAAAACAGAATATTTAGTAGAATGTAAATATTTTGATAACAAAAATAAGACAATGGTTGTGATGCTAAAGGATTGTATAATATCTAAAGATATACCTTTTGGAATGTGTTATGATAAAAATAATAATATTGTGTATCAATATTATTCTAAGGATTATTTAAAACGACAAAATAAAATATTACTTCCTAATTTAAGTATAGATTAGACATTTATAAATATTATAATCAATTATAATTTGTCTTAATACAATAATGTATCCTAATATATTTGAAGAATAATTATAATACATATAATAAAATATTATATTCCATAAAATATATTTATTTATTTTATAATTACATCTTAATGTAAAAATAATATCATAGAATATTCCAAATATTATATCACTTATAGAAAACTCTAGTTGTCTTACAATATAAAGTATAAGTAAAAAGGTAATAAAAGACTTATAGAATATATAATATGATATGTATTAGTTTGTATTTTCCCTTTTCTTACTAATGTCATCATAAAAGGTGCAGATTGTAAGCCATATAATGGTAAAAAATTACAGTCAGGTGAATGTAATATACAAAATAAAGTAGCACCAAATTGTTTTAGTATATGATATTTTTATTTTATTTATACTATCAATATCTAAATGATCACAATATGGCATTGAATTAGTTGTTCTATAATTATTATCACCATAATTATTTGTAATAATATCAGCACAATACAAAGTTATAATAATAACAAAATGTTTTATAATATAATAATCAAAATTATATAATGTAAATAAAATCGAATGTAATCTAAATTCTTTCCATATCATAGGTTTTTCAAAGTTCCTTTTAGTAGGCAAACTAAATTGCAATGCTAATAATCCTAAAAATGAATGATTAGCACATAACAATACATTATAATTACCCGAACCATATAATACAATATTGTAAAATATATATATAAAATTAGCAATAACTAAAAATCCTGATATAGTATGTAAATGTAGGTAATCGTGATGTGTAAATAAATATGTCATTTATATAATTTTTATGTATTTACTAATAGTAAATGTTAGGTATTACAATATGTGATAAAGAATATTATAAAATAAAAAAAGAATATGAAAATCATTTTAAACAAATAAATAAAGATATAAATACATTAATAAAAAATCTTTATTGATTTAATAGTATTTTAAGATTCTTAACTTCTTGTTTAAGATCTTTAATATCTTTATTATTACTTTTTATGCATTCTATTAGTAAGGCAACTAATTGACTGTAATCTACATTGTAATTATTAAATGCCTCGGGTATATGGTTTCTAATATCTTGAGCTATAACACCAATTCCATTTTTATTAGTTTTTTTATTTTTATACCGAATACCTCTAATTTTACTTAATAAAATATTAGGATCTTTAATTTCAGTCACATCTTTTTTGTCTAGAACATCTTCATTCTTTTCCATCTTTAATTATATCATATAATTCTTTAACAGCTTCAATTAATAAAGCAACTAAATTAGCATAAGCAACTGTTTTAATATTATTATGTTCTTGAACAACTTCTGGACAATATTTTTCAACATTTTGTGCTATTAATCCCATACAGATTTTATCTAAATTATCTTTTCTTTTATAATTTACACCATTTAATTTTAAAACTTTATTTAAACTATCTTTAATAGGATATACGTCTGTTTTTAAAGACTGATCAGAATATGCAGCAATATCATCTTCACATATTATACCTTTTATATTAGAACTATAATTACCTACAAATAATGCGGGTAATTTAGATCCACCTAATACACTATAATCATCATTTGTATTTGGATTTATAGCAACACGAGTATCTTTAACTAAAACTATATCGTTTTCTTTAATCCATAAATTAATAGCATTTTCAGTATCATAAAGTAATTTATTAATATTACTAGTATTAGTTTCTAAATTAGATGCTAAAACAACGCTAATATTACTTGTTATATCATCAACTCTGGTATCTAATTCAATTTTTAGAACATAATCATCTAATGTTAAAGGAATTGTAGTATTTTCAAAGATACCTGATTTATCTTCAGTTCTATAAATATTACCACCACCTTCTATTAAAATATCACCTTTTAATCTTAAAGCAAAATCATTGCTAGGTTTACAAGCTATACTAATACAATTTTCAACACATAAACTATTTGGTGTAATATTGTTAAAATTATTCAAAGAACTACCAATATTAACAGAAGGTTTTATTTGAATTGTATCAGTGCATATAATTCCTAATCCAATATTATCATCTAAAAATAAATTATCAGTTTTACCTAAGCCACTATAACTACCATCAAAAGATTTTGTATATATCTTAAAATCATCTTTTAACATTACTAAATGACGATTACTATGATGAACTTTAAGAACATTAGATTCAATTAAATTACAGTCACTATCATAAAGATCTTTATCAATTAATTCATATGTATTTGGTGTTAATGAATTAACAATTATATTACTACTATAATAACGGTTACCATAATATCCTAAATAAAATGTATTAATATTATTATGAATTAAATTATTATTACTATATAAATTATGATTTTTATCAATATAATAATACCTAACATCATCAATAATATAAATATCTTTAATATTTATATTGATAGTTGTAATAATAATATCATTATTATCATTTTTTATTTTTTTAATAATTTCCTTATCATTAACAAGATAATGATAATCATTATAATAACCGCCTGCTTTATAATTAGCTTCTTCTATTGGAAAATCTTCGTCATCATATAAAAAATAGATGTAGTTAATTTTACTATATATTATAACACCATTTTCAGATTTAATATTTTCAACATTAGCATCAATATATTTATACTTATTATCGGGTATTAATCTATATAATATATTATCAGCAATTATATATGTATTGTTAATGGTGCAATAAATATCAGTAATATTAACAAAATTACTACCTATAAAATTAAGATCATCTTTAGCTCTTAAATGTTCTATATCATTTTCTAATATAATTTTAGCATTAGAGTAATATAAAGTATTATCAGTTATATTAATTCCCGTAATATCATTATTACTTTCATAATTTTTAAACTCATTGTAAAATGTTAAAAAACTCGTATCATCAACAATAATATCATTACATTTAATATTTGATTCTACATATAATTGTATATTATTAGTTTTAGCTGGTATATTATATCCTATAGAGACATAAGGATCTTGAGAATATATTTGAATAGTTCCTATATTGTCGTTATCTACTAATTTAACTGTTTTTTGATTAATATTAGTAGCATTATTTTTAATGGTAATTGTAGAATCATTAGTTATATTACAGGTGTTGATATTAACTAATGAATTAGGAATATAAATATTAGATTGTTCATTGTATATTGTTAAATAATTAGCATCATTGATATAAGATGTTGGTATTTTATTATCACTATTTAAAACCAAAATATTACAATTATTATGTTTTATATCTCCAGTAAAATTAACTTCACCATTAAATATAATATTATTATGATCTTTGTTGGATATTGTATTTGTTCTTATATCATCAACATCAAAATCAATATTAGAATATAACAATTTAGTATTTTCATTTTTAGCTTTAAAAATGAAGTTATTATCAAGTAATCTTATATCAAGTTGATTTGATCTATTTTGAAGACTCATAAAGACATCCGTTCCATTTGTATTTTTAATAGCAAAAGCATTTGGTTTAATTGATTTAATTAATTGTGTAGCTTCAGAAGACATATTGAGTTTTTATTATTCTATAGATATAAGAAATGAATAGAATTGAATGTATTATAAATATTATAGCTGCTAAAATTATTAATAATTCTTTAGATATATGCGAATAACATTTACAATGTTTATTAACATATATAATAAATAATATAATAATAATACTAGTAATCAATGTATAGATCATATAAATGCTATAAAATAATTTAAATACTCTATTTTTTACTAAATAAAACATAATGTTAAATAAGAAATATAATACACTTAATACAATATAAACAATAATATAATAATAATGCCATATATCCAAACAATCACATTGTTTTTTAAAAACACTTAACCAATAATATAAATACAAAAATATTATAAAATATAAAATAATAGCAAATATCTCTAAATACATTTTATTATCATATTAAGAAAGTAAAATGACTAAAGATTCTAAGTTAATAGCATCCGGAACTTATGGTTGTGTTGTTATACCACCTATAACAAAAAGTATTACGGAATTAAAAAAATATAAAAATAAATCTAAAGACGATATAGGTAAATTATTTAAAGCAACTGGTGATAGTAAAAGTAAAAAAGAAGCACTTAAAGAATATTCAAAATACAAAGAATCAGTTGAAAATGTATTATATTATACTAAAATAGTGCCAAAAATAAAAGGTTATAATATAATTAATAATATTACTGATACTCAAATATATAATTGTTTATTTTTGGATGATTACGAGGAAGATATACATCAATTAATATATGAAAATGCGGGTATTACTTTTAAAGATTATCCTTACAATAAACTTACCTATAAAAAATTAATGAAAATGTTAAAAACATTTTTAAAATATTTTAATTATTATGTAGAATCGGGAAGGATACATAATGATATTAATAATAGTAATATAATGATAAAAAATAATAGAATATTATTAATTGATTTTGGATTAGAAAAAACCAAAGATTTAATATTTACTAAAAAATATAATAGTTTTTTTAAACATAAATATGTATTTTATCCACCTGAATATAGATTATTATATTTAAAAAATAAAATAAATACAAAAGAAAATGTTAATTTTGGTTTTAATAATTTTAAACGTTTAATAGATAGTGATTTTAATATAATGAGTAAAGAATATATATTAAAAGAAATAGGATCTTTACTTGATAATTTTTCAACAGATTATAAGAAAATAGATATTTTTGCGATAGGTGTAAATTTATATTTACTTCGTAATAGAATAATATTTGATAGTAATGATGAATTAAAATCTTTTAATTATCTAATAAAAAAAATGATAGAACCACATCATATTAAAAGATTTTCAATATTAGAAGTAATTAAATATGCCAGTTGAATGGAAATTACTTAAAAATTATAAAGATCTAAAAAAAACTAAAAATAATAAATTATTAAAATTATATTCATATGGTAAATGGTTTATTGAAGATACTCCATTTACTTTAAAATCTAAATTTGATTATGCCAAAAAAAACTTTATTTCTACATACGGTGGTCCTAATGCTTGGACTGAGAAATTATTTTTATATGATATTAATAATTACGACATATCAATAACACTAAGTGGATTAGAAAAAGGAGAATATCAACAAGATCAATGTTCAGATAACCAATATGCGAATGTTATTAATTTCATAAAAAAAAATATATATAAAACGGATGACGATAATCTAGGTTGGTTGTTGAAAAACAATATTAAAATATTAGAATTGTTGATGGAATATAGGATTGAAAAAAAACAAAGTATTTCAACATTTAACAATGATCTTAAAATGTTTTCTAGAATATTTAAGATAGCCTTAGGTGATAATCACGAACTTTATAAAAAATATAGTCAATTGCAAACTGATTTAAATAGTCTTTTAATAGAAAAAGAAACTGGTAAGAATACTTTAAATAAATATGAAAAAGATAAATATATAGATTTTGATAATTTGTTAAAAATACGTCAAGATCTTGAAGATAATTGGAGAACTGAATTACATAAAAACAGTATTAAATCTAAATCAGTATGGGAATTGCATTATAAAATGTTATTATTAAGCGGTTATGTTCTTACACCTTGTGTTAGAACTGAATTAATGATTGCAAAGTTTGCGACTACTGAAGAAGAAATGAGTGATAATATAGATTATGTATATATTCCGCAAGAATTGGATAAAGCAGTAGAATATAATTTTAGGATATGTAAAAAAGGCAAACCTGTTGAAAGATACACAATTGGTTATAATGATGAATCTAGATCAAAATTGACTGCTTTATTTCGTGAAAGTTTATTACTCTATAAAAGAGAATTCGTATTTCCTCAAATTAAAAATTTGGATAAAAGTTCTACAATAGCAAATGTAAATCAATTTTTAAGAACTTTAATTAAAGGAACTACATTAGGTGTTAATGTAATACGATCATCTTATATAACTTGGCGTAATAAAAACGGTGTTTCATATAACGATATGAAAGAAGACGCAATTAGATTAAGAAACAGTGTAGAAACTCAAATGAAAGATTATTTAAAGAAAACGGATGATATTAAAACTGATTATGTAGCAAATGAAATAAAAATTAAAGATGGAATAGATGCTTTACAAAAAGAGAAAGATTATAAAAAAGAATATTACGAGAAAAATAAAGATAAAATAAAAGAATATGTAAATGCTAATAAAAATAAAAAGAATGCTTTATATCATATAAATAAATTTAAAAAAACTGGAATAGAACCGAAAGAATCAGTAATAACAAAATGGAAATTGTATAAAGAAAATGATAAATGGAAAAGTGAATATGTTATATAATAATAAATGATAGGATTGAGTATATATATAATTATACTAATAACAACAATTATATTACATTATGCTTTATATACTTGGACAAATAATCTTAAGAAATTAGGATGTAAATGTTCTTCAGGAACTGTGAGAGATTTAATTAATATGTTAGCTTTAATATTTTTATTATTAATTCCATATAGAATAGTAAATTACAATGATAAGTATTTTTCAGCATTTTTTTATGAATTTATAAGACTCATTACAATAACATATTTTATTTTGGTAATTTATTATATTAATAAATTAAATAATGAAGCTTGTGAATGTAGTAATAATTGGAAGAAAAATTATAGTTTTATAACAGTAATAATATTTTCAAGTTTAATACTATTTATAATGATTCAAAAATTAATTTTATTTTCTACATTAGATAATAAATAATGCCGAAAAAAACATCAAGCCCTATAGATCAAATAAGATCACTAAATCCTACAAATCCTACAAACCCTAATTTCAATTTAGGATTTGAAATGAATGTAGCAATATTTATAATTTCATTAATAATAATAGTTTTAGTTTTAGTATTACATTATGCTATGTATACTTGGACAGAAGAATTAGAAAAAAATGGTTGTAAATGTTCTGATCTATGGCATAGAAATTTTATACATTGGATTGCATTAATATTAGTAATAATTATCCCTATAAATTTTTTAATAAAAATTTATAACATAAAATCACCATTACTTATTCCGTATACTTTTATATTAGTTGTTTTACAACTATTTTATATTGCTATTATATTTGATTATATTACTAAACTTAAAAAATTAGAATGTGAATGCAGTGAAAGTTGGAAACGTGAATATGGTTATATTGGTAGTATTGTATATATTTGTTATTTTGGTTTACTATTGTTGTTATTGATTTTAGGAATATTTATGTTTGGATTTATGAATAAGTAAGTTCGTGAATAATAAATTCTAGTTTTTTATTATAATTTAATTTTGTTTTGATTGTTCCAATATTACAACCTTTTTTATTTCGTTTTTTATATGAATATAGTATTTTGAAAAAGTTTATATCATCCAATATAAAATATTTGTCATTCATAT
>Ga0181585_10003693_pt1 | contig 13385 bp, 8 predicted proteins | sample 071ome_29_FD_132469 | JGI IMG/M metagenome (GOLD analysis project Ga0181585, IMG submission 132469) | Coastal salt marsh microbial communities from the Groves Creek Marsh, Skidaway Island, Georgia - 071407BT metaG (megahit assembly) | ecosystem: Environmental > Aquatic > Marine > Intertidal zone... | reverse complement strand
TAGAACAAATTAATTTTGAAAATTTAAATGATGATATTGATAAACAGATAGAAAAAATTAAAGATGCGATTAAAAAAGGGGGAATAGTTTTTACTAATGCGGAAAATGAGAATGAAAAATTTGAAGGATATTTGACTGGAGGGAAAGAAGCTTTGGGCCAGCTGGAAGAATATGAGAAAGGTGTCCAAGAACAAATTGAAAATGTGGGAAAATACATCGAAAATGCTGAAAAAAAGATAAACAATAGTAAAGAAGTTTTAAAGGATGTAAATGATTATCAGAATTATTTAAATAAGTTACTAGCAGATTTATTCGGAGCGGTAAGAATATTTGGAAAATTCTTTGACCCTTGTGCCCTAGAGGGCTTTAAGACACTCAAATGTCGTGAAGATGTTCAAAATGTTAAGAAGGATGAAACGATAAATTATGTAATAAAACCAGATGCTGACAAGAAAAATAAAACATTAAAATTACACTTAACTAAAATGGGTGGAGGAGGAAAACTCAATGATTTAAATAAAGAAGATGGAAAATGGCAAAAAATTATTGATAAAATTAAAACTGAAATAAATAAAGAACCTGTTGAGCTTGAATTTCCAGACTTCGATAACGTTTATTTGTCCGCACAATCTATTTTTGACGGAGAGGGCGGTACGGATGTTGGAACTGCTAATGAAGACGTGCATCTAAAAACTATTATAGATGGAACACTCCCTGATAATAATGTTACTATTTTTGGATATGGATTCTCAGGTTCAGGAAAAACATTTAATTTAGGTTTAGACAATAAGATAAACGATGATGGAACATATCCAATATGGGATAAAGGTTTAATTAATAAATGTTTGGTGCATATAGGTGAAAAAAATGGGGCAGAAATATCTCTAGTTAAATGCTATGATCATTACGGTATTTTTGATTTTAAGATTATGAAGAATAGCTTTCCGATTCCACCCAAAATTCTCATAACTAAACAAGAGGCTGAAAAAATTGATTATTTAAATGGAGAAGAAACTAGTGAAATGGAAGAAATAAAAAGAATTTTATTGGGAAAACCCGACGGGGATATTGGAGTAATAGATAAGAGGGTAAAAGGAGTGAATATTAAAATAAATGGCAATGAGACTAATGAACAAATGGTAAAATGGACACCCAATAATCCTCAATCTAGTCGAGCTCATTTATTTATTGAATTTGATGTTATATTTGATAAAAAACAAAATGAAAAACCTACAAAACTAACGTTTATTGATATGGGAGGTTCGGAAAATATTTTTGATATCATGGACGAACACATAGAATATAATGATTTATACGAATTATCTAAAATATTGGCACCAGTAAAAAATATGAATGAATCTTATTTTAAAAATAGAATTGAAAAAGCAAAAAAATTATATCCAAATTCATTCTTAGTTCAAAATTTTTTATCTGGAGATTATAATTCGTGGAATATAAAAATTGATGGCACTGAATATTCATACCCAAGAAATATTGTACGCGAAATAGATAGAATTAGAGAAATTTATGATAATTCGAGCCGAATGAATTTAATGTTGGGAAAGGATTATTTTAACAATTATTATGATGGTGAACTTGCGAAAAAAATAACATATGATGAAAATATAACCGCAAGTCAAAATAGAGCGGAGCTTTCTGACCTCTCTGAAAAGCTACAAAGAAAAGAAATTGAGGAAATTGGGTTACCTTTGGGTCATCAGGTTGTAACAACAAAAAATGATAGTGATATTACAAATAATGATAGTGATATAGAAAAATGGGAGAATATGTACAATTGGTTTGCTCCAATAAAATTCAAGCAAGAGGATTTTGTGGGTAAGGGGAAGAATACAATATTGGACGGTGACATTGCTAATTATCTCAATAAAGAAGAAGAAGACAAAAAAACAAGGGGAAAAATCAATGAAATATGTAAAATAGAAGGAGATTACCCAACTTATATAAAAAAAATATATGGTGACAGCGATATTCACAATAAGTGGGTTAAAAAATCTACAATTGAAAAAAAATTTAATGAATATTCGGAATTAAATAAAAAAATAATTGATACAAAAGATGAAACATATTATGAGAAGGAATATGAAAAAGGTGGAGCCAAACCGAATTTTCTCCCTTATTTATATAAATTTAGATTGTTAAAAAAATTCATAACAATATATATTAGTAAAAAAATCCAATATGAAAATTTAAAAAATATTAAAAATGATAATAAAGAAACAATTGATAATTTTTCCAATAATTTATTATTAAAATTAAAAATGTCAATGTTAATTATTTTGAATTTCATTCAAAATCAAAAAAACAATATTAATAAGTTCTCTTTGATTAAAATTATATTAGGGGGCTCAGATTTTAAAAGTTTAATCGATAAACCAAGAGGTTATGCAACAAAAGATTATGGAAATTCTCTATCAAAATTTAGATTAAATTATGAAATATATCCTACATTTGAATATAGTAAAAGTATTGAAAAAAATGATAATACTAATATATACATAACAAATTACGCAATAATAACATATGATAAAATAAAAAATATACCACTCCAATCAAGAGCCAATAATCCCAATGAAACTTTCGGTTATATGTTATATCAATACGGCTACAGTATGTTATTAAGAATATTTTTTGATAAAAAATGGTCTAAGAATGACACGGAGGAGGTATCGTTGCTCGACGGGGAAATGGGATATAATTGGGACAAAGATGATACAGCATTAAAAAAACTAAAAACGGTATGTCAAGAAGGATTATATATTCAAGAGACTATCAATCATTTAACTTATTATTTCAAGAATAAAATAAATTCTAGTCAACAATACACTGAACTTAAATTTAATCATAAATCATGGAAAAATAAAATTTCCTTTAAAAAGAAAGATAAAAAGACATACACAAACCCAGAAGAAATGAATTTGTATTTTTATCAGGATAAAGAAGATGATAATTATGGCTATGACGATGACGATGAGTGGCATCTAACAAAATTAATTGAATTTTTCAATGATAAGAGTAACGAACCAAGAATAAATCCTAATGATGGTATGTTTTATAATACTACTGATTTTTTACTGAACCCAGGGGACAAAAATAGTTTGGATTTCATTCAAACATTATCTGATTTTGATAAAGAAGGGGGTTGCAATAAATATATTATGATGTTTTGCATGGGTTTAACAGCCAAAAGCAATGATCCAGGTGAAGCCGAAAGAAGATTTATAGGGACATTAAAATGTTTGGAACAATCGCAACAGATGGTTTGTATGAGTAATTGTATAAAAAACGCCGAAGAAAGACAAAAAGTAATCAATATTATTAATGATACTGGCGATGAATCAAATATTTTTAAGATTAAAGAAGATGAGAATGAGGATGGAGTAGTTAAATATAATGGCGAGAATTTAAAAGACAGCGAAGAATTTAAAAATAAACTGTATGAAAATATTGAAAATTTTTATATATCTAACGAAGAAAAACAAATACAAGAACATGGTTATATTTTAAAAGAATTAAGGGAATTTTTGAATAATGTTACACCTGGAGATTGGATAAATATTGTTGAAACTGTGAATGGAAATAAGGATATAAAAGGAAGTGTAGGGGGGTTTCAACAGAAATTACGAGATAGTAAAGAAATATATAAATATAAGTATAATGTCACAATCAATGATATAGTTGATAATAAAAAGAAAAATGGCATTAGTAATGGTATTACTCCTGAAAAACTGTGTGGTAAAGAAAACAGTAAGGTCGAAGTCAAGAAAAATTTAGAGAAAGCAATAAAGGGAAAAATGGGTAAGATTGAAACTCACGAGGTGTATTTATTGAGTATTGCTTTAAATATTTGGTGGAATCATATTGATAAATGCAATAATAAAAAAGGCGGGGCAAAAAAAAATAAACCAAAGGATAAAGGAGGGAAATCTCCAAGGAAAGAAGCCGAAGATTTATTTAACAATATATTAACCTTACCATTGGTAGCACATGTAAAATACACTATACTTGAAAAAATAAGAAAAGAAATACAGAAAAAAATAAACACTACTACTACTACTACTAAGGATTTTTTTAATAAAGAAATAATATTTTCTAATGAGATAGGGGAAACAGAGGGATCAGATAAAAAAAAAATAATTACTATTACAATTAAAAGGGAAGAAAGTACAATAACATATTTGTTGGATTATTTATTAAATAAAATATTGGTTGAAAACGAAGGTTTGTACATGATGGAATATTCAAATAGAATGAAAATATATGAATATTATATTTTTCATACTTTCCAAGAGAAGAATATGTCTCAAAAGCCATTAGAATGGAATAGAGCCCATAAAAAGAGTAGTGTAATAAAAACGAAAAATTTGGAAAATTTAGCACCTGATGGGACGGAATTAAAAGATGATAGGCCAGCACTTATATATACAGAATTAAAACCATTGCAATTAAATATAAAGGGTTATGATGTCGAAAATTTTGAAAGTTTTTGTAATAAAATTATAGAAAAATTAACTGGACAGTCCGGACAGGGTGGGGGGACACAGAATCTTTTTAATTCTGACACCCTCCGCAATTATTTCGAACAAATCTTTCAACAATCTTAATGTTTTTTCAAATTAATCTAAAAATTCCATTCCATTTTAGATTATATTCCAAAATAATTATCCAATGTGTCAAAAGATTTGCAATTACGTAAAAAATATCAAACCAAAGAGATTCGCCTTACCCATTGTGGGTGTTTTCGGTCTCCTAGTTCTTGAAGAATGGCGCGATATCATACATTTTCCCATCGTTGTTTTTGTCGGTACTCTCGTGCTCCTATGGAATTTCCCCTCATTTATTTATTACACCACCAGCAAACCACTCTTCTATGAAGACATTTTCATCGACCCAGACAAAGTACCAGATTACAATGTGCATCCGAAATTAAAGAAAAAATTCGAGACTATAATGCAGTGGATTTTCGTCATAACCAACTCATTGTTGACATCTGCTCTGGCGGAATATTGGTTATTAAAAACAGTAAAGATAAAGAATTATGTGGAGATTTTAGGAGTCACGGGGGGCATTCTAAAAATCTTTCAAGCCATCAATCATTCTTTGGGCGTAATATTGTTAAAGATGTTCAAACATTTGATTGAAAAAGAAAACAAGAAACTCAAACAATTAAAGGAAAATACCAATGAACACACTCGCCTCGAATCAAAAGAAAGAGAAAATATTCGTGTCATGACGATATAAACTCGTTCATACTAATTTTATTATGCCTATTTAATATAAACATAATGGATACTGTTTTATCGCAAAAAATCAAAAGTCCGCTGGAAAAAATGATAGAAGCTACTAAAAAATTAAACCAGACAGCGTCTGAAAAAATCAAAGAAATCAAAGAAAAAAGTACTTCATTAATGAGTGGCGAAGATACTGAGGGTGCAGAGAGAGAAGAAAGAGAGAGAGAAGAAAGAGAGAGAGAAAGAGAGAGAAAAGAAAGAGAGAGAGAAGAAAGAGAGAGAGAAGAAAGAGAGAGAGAAGAAAGAGAGAGAGAAGAAAGAGAGAGAGAAGAAAGAGAGAGAGAAGAAAAGGAGAGAGAGGAAAAGGAGAGAGAAGAAAAGGAGAGAGAGGAAGCAGAAGAACTCGATTTTGATTTTAGTTTGGATGATGACGAAAAAGACGACGAAGACGAAAAAGAAAAAAGCAATATATTAGAAAAAACTAAAGAAACTATTGGTAAAGTCAGTATGTTTCCGCTTTCTATTTTTGTATACATTAAATATGGTCTCATTATCGCAATAATAATGTTTTTGGGTCTCAATATATTGGCATATGTCGGGCAGGACAAAGATTATTTTCAGAAAATCATCGACAACTTCATAGTCAAACACTTATACAAATTAAATGACAAAGTGAGAGTGTTAATGGGTTTACCACCAATTGTCGAAGACGATGAAGAGGAGGAAGATGATGAGAAGTTGGATTCAGATAAATCCCCAGCACCCCCAAGTAATTTAGGAAAAGCCATTCAGCGAGAAAAGAAACATTCTTCTACCGATACTTCGGTAATGAGTAAAGAAAGTAGCAATGAAATCATGAAAAAATTAAATTCATTCAAAGCTGATGATGCGATGGAAAGTACAATACAGAATAATCTCAAAAGTGGATGGTGTTATATTGGACAAGACCGTGGATTCCGTTCATGTATTGAAGTGAGCGATACCGATACTTGTATTTCAGGCGATATATTCCCATCAAAAGACATTTGTATCAATCCTTCATTACGCGAATAATTTTTTTATTTTCATTATATATAAAAAATGGTTGTAGCGAAGAAAATCCAGAAACTTTTAAACAATGAAGTTGTTTTTGCCGTGGCAGTTATTCTTGCTTTCTTGAATGTTGCCGGTTATATCTTTGTCCGTTCTTATGAATGTTTGGCGGTATTCGTTGCTGTAGCATGCGTATCAAATTACTTTAGCAAAAATTACGTGGTCGATATTTTGGCAGCTCTTTTCGTAGCCAACATTGTGTTTGGTTGCGGGCGTATTCACCAGGAAGGTTTTGCGGAGGGAAAGCCCGATGCCGAAGAAAACCCTGAAGAGACATTTACCGAAGGAAATGAAGAAGAACCTGAAAAAGTTGTAATGGATTAATTAATTACTAATCCAACACAAAACACATAATATAATTTTATTCAAATAGATATACTGACATTATACCATGTCAATATATTTGTTATTTCACTAATAGTTCATTTATTGGTATCAGAACCACATACAAAATTTAGAATAAAATATTCTATTCATATATAAAACATGGCACGTAAGAAGTTCACCAAAGGCGTTAATAAGGTACTCAATAAAAATATGCCTTCTCCTTTAAAACCCAACAACTTGTTGAAAAATCGCTTTGTATTATATGTAGCAGCAATTGTTTCTGTGCTCAATGTGATTAAATTCGTCTTCAAGGAAGAATTCGAATACCTCTTCCTTTTTGTCTTAATTGCTCTCGTCTCCTGCAATTTTAGCAAAAATATGATTGTCAATCTTCTATCGGCAATCATTGGTACCAATCTCGTTTATCTCGTTTCCAACAATCGCACCATTAACTTACGCAATCTTTTGTTACGCGAAGGAATGAACGGTGGCGAAGGAGAAAATGGTTACGAAGAAGAACAAGAACAAGAACCTATGGAAAGCGGTCCCAAGAAAGAGAATGGTGCCAAATGCCATAAACATGAAAATGGTAAATGGAGCGCCCACGCCATAGATTGCAAAGATTGTGACGAAGCCAAAAAGAAAGAAAAATGTAAAAGTTTAGGAAAAAACTATGATTTCTGCGTTGAAGGAAGCTGCAATGCCGAAGCCTTTGTTAGCAGCGACATTCCCAGTAGTGAACCTGCTTCTCTCGAGAACAAGAGTGTTGATTCTAAATCCACGGTCGAACAATCCTATGACAATTTGGAGAAGGTAATTGGCGGCGACAACATTCGTAAATTAACGGGAGATACCAAAAAGCTCATGGACCAGCAAAAGAGTTTGGTAAGTTCTCTCAAAGACATTGGTCCTGTTTTGGAACAGTCGAGTAAAATAATGAAAGATTTACCCATTGAACAAATGACGAAAATGCTCTCCAACATCGGTAAATAAATATTCTTTCTTAGCCTTACAAATAGACAAATATAATGTTATATTTGCCTATAATAAGAAATGGCAAGAAAGAAATGCCCTCCAGGCGTATTTTGTATTGAGAATGCTACCCTCGCCGGAATGATCGTTTTAGTCGTTCTCGTCGGTTTATTATCTTACAAATTCGTGTTTGCCAAAATAAATGGTTCCATAATGAGTGCTAATTTAAAAAGAATCGTTAATACTGAGAATTTTTCCGAAAATGGCAAACCCTATCATTTTATTCCGAGAATAAACACTGAATATTCGACACTACCCGGCGATACCCTCATGAATCCATATGTTCCTCCGCAAAATAGCGCTCATATGGTATCTTACATGAGAGGTAGAGGTGATGGAGATATAAGAGCCGTACCTTTGCCTCCCCCCGAAGCTGTGAGGGGTAGACCACCTCCTTTTACCCAAATTGGCCTTTTAACACGGTCGTCGGGTCACGATGAAACCATGCTTCCTTTGATGGGACGTCAATTACATACCAATCGATCAAAATGGCAATATTACGCGATGAGTGATACGGGTCATAGTCTGAAAATACCATTGAGTAAAAATGGGCGAAGTTGCATGAATGAATATGGAATAGATGAGATTTTCAATGGAGATACTGTGTACGCGGAAGGATATAAAGATGCGTTTAATGCTACGATATATGAAAATCAAGGTTATCAATATTAGATGTTAAATACCGAGAAATTCTATTAATCTTTATAGGAATATAAATATTAATTTATAATTTTAATGCAATATATTAATGAGTAGTATAAAATTCCAACATAACTCTGGTTTCATCGAAAAAGCATCCATTGATGAAATAATAATTAAAAACGAAAAAAAGTATGCACATTTTCAACGCATTTTAGACGTTTTTAAAAAAAGTAAAAAAGGTGACAAACTTATGAAAAATAAATATTATGATGTTAGTGAAAACAATATGGACGAGAACAAATATTACTTACTCGAAAACGGTTATTTTCAATCGAGTTGGAGATGGTGGTATGGCGAAAACAAAGAAAATACCAAAGAATACATTGAAGAAGAAATGCACGCGTTCATCAAATTTCTGGATGAATTATCTCGCGAAAATCAAAAATATTCATATTATTCAACCTATCAAAAATTCATTGAAAAAATAATTATCTATATCGGAGATATTTTGCCAGGATTATATTCATTTAAGGAAACTTATCCCGAATACAAAGATTTAATATCGTTGATCGATAGTATTATTTTAACACTAATTGATTTCAAAAATACGGCAAAGAAAAAAACCAAATAATTATGTATGGATAATATATAATGCGAAAAACTCGTAAAATAAAGAGAAAAACTTCGAGGATAAGAACTTCGAGGAAAGCAAATCCTCATTTAATGAAAAATTTAGATCCCAAATTAAGAAGTAAATATGCCAAATTATTAAAGGCACAAAATGCTTTAATTAAAGAACAACAAAAAATTGCCAAGATGAAAAGTGGTATGTCTTATGGGAAAGTTCAAAGTTTCGAAAAGAAAAGTCCAAAAACTAAGAAAAAATTTATGGAACAAAGAATGAGAAAAAGAATGAAAAGAATGAAAATGCAGAAAAAAGCACAGAGGGAGAGACTTGAGAAAAAAATTCGAACACAAAGAAAGGCTGCAAAAAGAATACAAAGAGCGTGGCGTGCCAAAACAAGAAAGAAGAAACAAATGATGGCAAAAATTGACCGACAAATTAAAGCATTAAAAAAAGAAGAACAAAAGAAGAAAGAAGTAATTGATTATCACCGTCAAGGTATTCAGTCAATCATAAAAGATACCGAGCAAATCAAATACAATAAGGGAGATGCTTTGCCACATGCTAGGAAATACAAGGGAACATATAGGCGTCGTATGTATGATGAAAACGCACAATTGAAAAAAGCTGCATTAGATGCTTCTAGAGCTAAAAAAAAGGCTGAAAAAGAAAGAAAAAAATTCGAAGCATCCAGAAAAAAGAAGAAAATATGCATTGGAATTAAAAAAAATGGAGAAAATTGTAAAAATCAAGCGAAATTTGGAAACTATTGTGGTATGCATCGACCAAATAAACCACGTAGACCTTCAACTAAAAAGAAATCTAAATCTAGACCTATGTCCAAAACAAGGAAAAAAACACCAACTCCTATTTTTGAACCAATAGAAGAACAGGTAGAGGAAGAGGAAGAAGAAGAAGAGGAAGAAGAACCAGAAGAACAAATGGAAGAACCAGAAGAATTGTCACCTATTACCAAAAGTGAGGATGTAGAGGATGAAGCCAATCCTATGGATACTTCCTTAGAACCTGCTGTTGCTCCCACTATGAGTGACGAATCTAAAGATGAAGAAAATGATGATGGTATGGAAGTTAGTATTGGTGATGGAGATGACAATGATGGAGAAGAAGAAAATGTAGAAGAAAATGATGTCAACGATGAAAACAATGAAGAAGAAGATAATGATGACAATGATGTAGAGGAAGAAGAGGAAGAAGAGAAAAATGATGGAGCAGAAGAAGAGGACAATGAAGAAAATGATGTAGCCGATACTCCCGCACCAGGAGATTAAACTTAATTATAATCCATTAAATAAAAAAAAATAATAGAAATAAAAAATAATAGAAATAAAATAAATATAAATATGGTTCAAAATATTTATATTTATTTACAAGGACCGAAACTACGCCTGTGCCATTTAGTAATACCGTGTTGTTTAATTGCAGCGATATGCTGTGCCGTACCATAACCTCGATTTGTACGCAGTCCATAAACTTCCAATTCCGGATGCTCATCGCATAATTCGTCGATGTATTTGTCGTGTTCGACTTTGGCTACTATTGACGCTGCTGCGATAGATGCATACGTATTGTCGCCTTCTTCCACACATAAATGAGGTACTATTTTGTTGTCTTCTGTATAAATGCGGAATTTGTCGCCGTCAACCAGCAAATGGTCTGGTCGCACGAGAAGTTGGTCGATTGCCCGATGCATTGCTGTGAATGTGGCTTGTAATATATTTTCTTTGTCAATTTGTTTTTCGTCGGAATAAGCAAAGGTCCAATTTATGGCGTGTTCCTTAATATGTTCGTAAGCCTCTAAGCGCCTTTTTACGCTGAGTTTTTTACTGTCTCTCATCAGACTGTAATCGAAGTCGGGATCATCTGGCGGCAAAATAACCGCTCCCACGTATACTCGGCCGAGAAGAGGACCGCGCCCTGCTTCGTCAATGCCGACCTCGATGTGATTCTTATTACGGTATCTTTTCAGTTCTTCTCTTTTTGTTTTTTTTGGCATTGTTTCTTGTATGATGGTTTATTGATTATATTAATGTGTTGAGATGTCTTTAAGTATGATTTATAATATTTGACGATGCCAAATTGTATTTAAAACTTCTTTGACATTGTTGGTTCTTTACGTTAAATATATAAATCTTTGATTTATAATATTTGACGATGCCAAATTGTATTTAAAACTTCTTTAACATTGTTGGTTCTCTACGTTAAATATATAAATCTTTGATTTATAATATTTAACGTATTAATTTCCTTCCAGAGCACTTAAACGAGCCAACACGGAATCGAGGGTTGATTTCAAGGATGCTACTTCGGTTTTTAACGATTGGTTTTCTGTTTTAACTATTTTAAAAAACCTTTATAATATATACTAAAGTGTAAAATGGTGGCATAATAGGATGAGAATTACCTCCACCTGTGTTATTAATTACATGAGTATGACTACCATTGTAATCAACTGTATGGCTATGACTACCACCAGTAACTGAATGTATATGTTTTCCATTAGAGCCAGTGTGATAAGTAGGAAAAGAAGCAACACTCATAAACTGGCGGTTTACACAATCACTATCACCACCGACACATATAAAACGGGTGCCTCCATCGCGGCGTTGATATGAGTGATAATGTTCACCATCCTCACCAACATCATGGCTATGACCACCATCTGCATTAACTTTATGGTTATGACTTCCAGCCGATTCCATATCATGATTATGTGCGGGCATTTCATTTATTGTCAAAGTATGTGTTTCACTACCACCAGTATCTCCGTGTGTCCTTGATGTTAAACCACTACCAGTTCCGGAACCTAAAATAAATCTTCCTCGCAAATCTGGAGTATAACCATAACCTTCTACAAACTCTCCATCACACAACGCCCATCCAAATGGAATACTTCGATGACTCTGTTGATGCCAGGCAATAACTGAACCTATTGGGGTAATTTGATCAACATAATTTTTAGTTGTAATACTAGTAATGTCTTTTGCTGTTAAATTTTGTTTGTTATTGGATATATATCTAACATCCATGACTTCTACTTTGTTGCTATTATTCGGTACATCGTAGTTAAGAAAAAGTACAATTCTAAAATATACTGCACCTGGATCAAATTTTGTTTTTGAATTACCTGTCGCACCATCTGTCGTGGAATTAAAACCTTTAAATGTTCCTGTAAATGTTTTTGTAGAACCTATGGGAACGTTTTCTGAAGTCATAGCGTAAGAACTTGCAACACCATAGTTGTATGAATTATACTCGTCTGAAGCTATATTACCATAACTGGCATTTAATGATTGCACGCCACAATAAAAATATTTACCTGAAGCTTCAGTGCCAACTGCTACTAAATTTTTTAATGTAACTGAAATTGTATGTTCTGTATTTTCATCAATAACTGGAAAATATTGATTAATAAAAAAAGAACTAGTGTGTCCAGTACATATTACTGTTTTAGTATTTGAATTATAACTAATTGTTCCACTATTCCCCTCAGTAATATTAGAACCACCACTACTATTACTCAATAAATTGGTTGTATGTTCCAAATTCACTTTTCCATCTTGATCAAAAATCATAACATTTTGATTGCCACTTGCAACATTACTATTATTAGAACCTATTCTTAAAGAATTATCAGTGCCTTCATATTTTATTTGCCAATCTCCTATACTAAGTTTCCCAGTAGTCTGTATAGTTCCGGTACCAGAATTCAAAGAAGTGCAAGTAATGCCGCCGCTCACATCCAATTTATTACCTGGAATCTTCCCAATTCCGACGTTGCCACTGCCCGTTATTCTCATTTTTTCACTCGCAGAGGTAGATGTGTCTCTAACATCATTCGTATAAAATGTTAAACCTCCTCTAAATCCATCAGCCTCTGGTTGAAAATATATTCCCGCCGAGTCTTTTGTATAATTATTTCCATTATTATTATAATCAGTTTTCCATATTATACCATTTTTAGATGTTCCAGCACCATTATTACAATCCAAATATATATTGGCTGCGTCTACTTGACTAGATGTAGATTCCGGAGTTCGTAATTTAAGATTTCCGATTATTTCTAATTTTTCATCTGGACTCGTCGTACCAATACCCACGTTGCCATTATCATCACAACTAATAACTGAACCATGTCCATCTAATTTAATACTCAACTCATTGTTATAAGTCAAATAAGAGGTATTAGAACCCGAACTCCATAAATATAATTGAGCATTTCCCCCATTTGCTGAAATATCAAGGTTAGCGTTTGATGATGTATTCATTTTAAAATTACCACTCAACTCCAAATTCGTAGCTGATATATCAGTCATTGTGGTATGACCACTTATATCTGCCGTGCCATCTACTCTGAAATTACCACTTAACTCCAAATTCGTAGCTGATATATCAGTCAT
>Ga0181585_10003689_pt1 | contig 13388 bp, 11 predicted proteins | sample 071ome_29_FD_132469 | JGI IMG/M metagenome (GOLD analysis project Ga0181585, IMG submission 132469) | Coastal salt marsh microbial communities from the Groves Creek Marsh, Skidaway Island, Georgia - 071407BT metaG (megahit assembly) | ecosystem: Environmental > Aquatic > Marine > Intertidal... | reverse complement strand
TTTCGTCAGGCCCGCCTTCAAGGCGTATTTCCACCCCGTCAATCGGATAGCCGACCGTTGTGCGCGGCCGTTCCAGACCCTCCGGATGCGACCAGCCGAACAGGATCGGCCCGCCTTCGGTAATGCCGTAATTGAGATTTATCCGGGCATCGGGAAAGCGCGCCTGAAGCTCATCCAGCAACACTTCGGAGGCCGGTGCAGAACCCATGCTCATATTGCGGACCGAGGACAGATCGGTTTCATCCAGCAGCTTTTCCTGCTGCAACATCAGCGCATACATGGTCGGCACGCCGGTCAGCATGGTGATGCCATACTGTTCGATCGCCCTTATATATTGTTCGACGTCGAATTTCGGCAAAAGCACGATCCGCCCGCCTGCCTGCAGCGCCGATTTGACCGCCAGAAGCGCGTTCTTGTGATAAAGCGGCGCGGAAATCACACCGCAATCCTCGGGTACCAGGCTCCGGCTCTCGACCAGCCGGTCGATCATCCAGCGCTGCCCCTTATGATGCAGCAGGACGCCCTTCGGCCGCCCGGTAGAGCCCGACGTATAAGGCTGCTCGGCGATATCTTCCGGACCGGGCCGGAAACTTTCAAACGGGCCGGGATCGAGAAAGTCACCATATTCGCCGGTATCGAACGAGACATAGCGCATATCCCGTGCGCAAAGCCCGCGCAAATTCTCATCGCCGAATACAATCTTTGTATCGGCGTCTGCAGCGATGTATTGCACCTGATCGGCCGGCAGCTTGGCGTTAATCATGACCGGCACGCAGCCGGCCCGCATGGAGCCGAACAGGACCTCAAGGAATTCCAGCCGGTTGAGCGCCAGAATACCGACCCGGTCGCCGGTTTTCAGCCCGGCGGCGAGAAGTCCGCCCGCGACCGCATTACAGCCGTCCGTCAGCGTCGCATAGGAAACCTGGCGCGGGTTGCCGCCATCGAAGAGATCGATAACGGCGATCGCCTCGCTGTCGCCGTGAGCGGCAAAAACATCGCCGAGATTGCCGGAGTCAGTGGTCATGGGGTGATGACGATCTTTCCGATGACTTCACGGTCTTCCAGCAAGCGGACGCCTTCCGCCGTTTTTTCCAGCGGCAAGACGGTATCGATAATCGGCTTCAGCTTGCCTTCGCTGATCAGCTGCATGAGCCGTTCCAGATCTTCCGGCAGCCAGCTGTTGGAACCCAGCACCTTGAGCTCGAACGACCAGACATAGCGAAGATCGGTCTTGGGATCGAAGCCGGCGGTCGCCCCGCAGGTCAGGATCTTGCCGCCGCGCCGCGTGACCTTGAAGGAATTCACCCAGGTATCGCCACCGGTGAAGTTGATCACCACGTCGACCCCGCCTTCGAACTTGCGGCGGTGCGGCTTGGTGAACTTGTTCCAGATCCACTTTACGAAATCTTCTTCCTTGTAATTGATGACGTGATCGGCGCCCCAGCTTGTCAGCGCATCCAGCTTGTCCTGGCTGGAACCGCAGGCCACGACCTCGCATCCCATCATCTTCGCCAGCAACACGCAGCAGGAACCGACCCCGCCGCTGGCGCCAAGGATCAGCACCCGTTCTCCTCCTTCGATGCCGCCATTGGCGAACATCATGCGGTGCGCGGTGCCATAGGCGACCGGCAGCGCCGCCGCCTGTTCATAGGAACAGCCTTCGGGAATTTTGATCAGACGCGGCGCATCGACCAGGCAATATTCGGCGGTGCCGCCATTCAGCATTTCGCCCATCAGCCCCTTGCTGGGATCTGTGGGGTCAAGCGGGTTGACCAGAACGCGATCGCCGGCCTTCCAGCCATCGACACCGGGGCCGACTTCGGAAATCTCACCGGCGACATCAAGCCCCGGGATAATCGGCAGAGGCAGTTTGATGCCCGGCATTCCCCGGCAGGTAAAGACGTCGTGGTAGTTAAGCGAAGTCGCCTTGACCCGGATGACGACCTGTCCCTCGCCCGGCGTGGGGTCGGGAAAATTCTCATCCAGTATCAGCTTGTCAATTCCACCTTGTTCATGCAGGCAAACGGCGCGCATTTCGGCACTCCTTAAATCAGGGTTTCAATATGAATTGGTGTCCGACCCGGCGATAGCCCGGCAGACGGTATGCGTCAAGAGGGAAGGCTGTATACGGTCTCCAGGTTGGGGCCCTGCTTCTCGCAATCGCCGCCATAGACATGGATAGAAATCGCCCGCCTGTCCGTCCGATTAGCGATCCGGTGAATATTCGGCGCGCCCCACGGCAAGGAACCGCATACACCGGTTTCATGCGTAACCCGCGCGGTTTCTTTTGCGATTGCCGTATCCACCGCATCGAAACGGGTTTCCTCGATCTCGCCGTCATAGACGCCCAGCGCACACCAGTCGCGATGGTCGTGGATCGGTGTCTCCACACCGGCCGGCCAGACCATGGCGAGAATGGAAAACCCGCCTTTGGGGCAAATAAAGACGGTGTTACGGCCATAACCAACTTCTGGCGCCGCGCAGTCAGCGTCGGTCAACAAGCCCGGCACCCCCATCAGTTGCGGCAACAATCCGGCAATTTTGGCCGGCAGTTCGGTTTCCGGAACGGTTCCGATGATGGAAGACGCATTGTGACAGAAATCATCCAGCGCGCGTTGCGCCGAAACGGATCGCTTTTTGAGTGTCTCTGATCCAACCAGACCGTCCATAACGAACACCTTTCAATAAAATTTCCATAATAATACCGTTAATCGGAATTATTTCATCGTATATTAGTGAATTAAAAATGTTTTTTCTTTTTTTATCTCATTTTAAGAAATTTTCCTATTTTTACAAGCCGCATATCATCGGGCCGGAAAAACTTTTTCGGCAAACACGGATTAGAAAAAGATTTTTTCAGGCTTTTGGGCGCGCCGAGCGGATCAGACGATCGATCTCATAGACGTGGGAATCATCGACGCCCATATCACGGAGTGCATCGGCCAGGCGAAGGACATATTCGTCATTGGGACCGCTTGGCCCGTACGACCGCAAAACCTGATCGACGATTTCCGATGACGGCGCATGCCCGAGAAAATTCGGATTGTCGGGCGTGGCAACATAAACCATTCCATCGACCGATACCCCATCCATATGGATGGAGACTGCTTCGAGCGCGTAACCGCCCTTTTCCCGGTAATCGAGATGCGCGATGACGGCCTCGAACTCTTGCGGCGTGATACGATAGGCGGTCCCCCAGCAAACGGCTTCGCGTTCCGGCACCAGGGTAACGACCCGGCCGGGCGCGCCGGGCACGCCGCGATGATCGGTGGAGCCTTGCCAGAACACGCGCCGCCAGCCCTCAATGCGCGCATTTTGTCTTTCCGCAAAAGGAAAATCGGGACGCCATACCAGCGACCCGTATCCGAACACCCATTCCCCGTCCGGGGCCATTTCCGGATCAGCCCGCGACCGGGGGCCAGATTTCGCCTTCCGCCACGACGACGATTGACGCCCCTTGCGCTTCCGCCGGATCGACCCGCAAGGTGCGTTCGGTTCCGGATACGCAACGCACACCGTTCTGCGCAAAGTAGGTATAGGTATCCATCGGGTTCCGGCTTTCCAGAACCACCGCCGCCATGAAAGGCAATGTCGGGATTTCGATTTCCGGCATCATCTGGCGGCATTTTTCCGCACCGGCGATGCCGATCCGTCCGCGGTCGAGATCGATGGTGAAATAATCCCCGCCGCCGACCGCCGCGCGCCCGGTGAAGCTTGAGTAACGCTCCGCCGCCTCCGCCGGATTCTCGACACAGACGATGATGCCTGTCAGGGCCGAAATCGCGTTATCCCGGGCGATCAAATCGTCCTGCCAGACCAGGTCCGGCGTTTCCTGACGCAACATCTGAACCCGGCCCTCTTCCATCGCATCGGGGGGCACGCGCAGCACGGTAAAGGAAACCTCACCCTCGTTTCCGTCGGAAAGCGTAATCGGACGGCGCAGATGAACCGGGTCTTGCGGTGAAAACCCGCCCTCTTCCAGCTGCCGATGCGCGCCTTCCGCGTCATCGACGGTAAAGGCCACGAGATGCAGCCCGTTATAGCGCGCCACCGCGCCATTCAGCTGCTGCGAAAGCGGCGTATCCACCCCATCGACGGCGGTAAGAATTTCCAGATAGCCGCGTTGCAGCATGGCGCAACGATTGCCGGTGCCGGCCGGTTTGGGCGGCCCGCCATCGGGATCGGCGTTATGCTGGGCGACGAACGGCGTCAGGCGGAATCCGAGCCGTTCGAACGCGGCACCGGCGGCCTCCATATCGGCGACGAACCAGCCGACATGATCGAGAAAAATCTGTTCCCCCTCAGGGGTTTGGGGAAGATGAGCCGCCGCCTTTCTGGTCATGGCGCGGGTTTAATCCCAATCGGCCCGCTTGTCACCCCGGTTTGAGCGAGAGATTTCAATCATTCGGTTCCAGGCCACTATTAGGCCGGTTTCGCGGCGATACATTCGACCTCTACCAGATATTCCGGATCGGCAAGGCCTGAGACGACCAAAAAGGTCGAGGCGGGTTTGATATCGCCCCAGACGGCTTCACGGATTTTCTGGTAGCCGGGCCGGTCATCGCGATTTACCAGAAAGGTCTTCATGAAGACCACATCCTCCAGCCCGTAACCGGATGCCGCCAACACGGTTTTCATACCGTCAAAGGCAATCTGCGCCTGAGCCTCAATCCCTTCCGGGACAGTACCGTCTAGCGCGACCCCAGTCTGACCGGCGACATAGAGGAATTTGCAGTTGGGCGGGGTTTCCACCGACTGGTGATAATTGGCCGGCGCGCGCGAGCCTTCGGGGTTCTTGTATGTATGGGGCATGAGAGGTCTCCTGTTTTTAGGTTGATCGCGAAAATCCTACCGCCGTTGCCAATTGGCGCAACCGGAGGAAATGGGATTTCCCTCCCCCTATCAGGGGGAGGGTCAGGGTGGGGGTGGAAATTAGGCGCACACAAAACAAAACCGGCCCCGAAGGGCCGGTAAAGTCAGTTACTCAGGGAGATTTTTTATTCAGTTCCAGACATCGTCCCACGACCCTTGCGTCGCGGCCTTGGAATATTCCGTCGCGCGGTTTTCGAAGAAATTCGCGTGCTCCACCCCGTTGAGAATTTCGTCGAGCCAGGGCAGCGGGTTGGATTCGATGCGAAAGATCGGTTGCAGTCCGAGCTGCACCAGCCGCCGGTCGGCGATATAGCGGATATATTTTTTCACCTCGGGCGCGTTCAGCCCTTCGACCCCGCCGAGCTCGAATGCGAGGCTGATAAAGGCGTCTTCGTGCTCCACGACGGTCGAGCAGGCGACATAAAGCTCGCGCTGCAATTCCTCGGTCCAGATCTCGGGGTTTTCTGAGACGAAAGTGCGGAACAGCTTGATGATGGATTCGGTATGGAGCGATTCATCGCGCACCGACCAGGACACGATCTGCCCCATCCCCTTCATCTTGTTAAAGCGCGGAAAGTTTAACAGGATCGCAAAGGACGCGAAAAGCTGGAGCCCTTCCGTGAAGCCGCCGAACACCGCCAGGGTCTTGGCGATGTCCTGTTTGCTCTCGACATTGAAGCCCTGCATGTAATCGTACTTGTCCTTCATCTCCTTATAGTGAAGGAAGGCCTCGTATTCGGTCTCCGGCATACCGATCGTATCAAGCAGATAGGAATAGGCCGCGATATGTACGGTCTCGATATTGGAGAACGCGGCCAGCATCATCTGCACCTCGGTCGGTTTGAAGACCTTGGTGTAGTGCTTCATGTAGCAGTTATTGACCTCGATATCGGCCTGGGTAAAGAAGCGGAAAATCTGCGTCAGCGTGTGGCGCTCTTGCTTAGACAGCTTGTTGTGCCAGTCCTTGACGTCATCGGCCAGCGGCACCTCTTCCGGAATCCAGTGGACGCGCTGCTGGGTCAGCCAGGCGTCATAGCACCACGGATAACGGAAGGGTTTGTAGACGACATTTTCATCCAAGAGTGACATTTGGTTCTCCCCGGGAAAGTAACCGGGGCTGAAAGCCCCGGCTGTTTCCGCTCAGACCTCTCCCGTCGTTACTGACAGGACAGGCATTCCTCATAATCGTTATCGTTATCCGTGCCGTTCTGGGCTGCGGCTGCCGCCACCGGAATATCGATGGCATCCGGCGACGGCACGGGAATGGCGCCGGGCGTCATCGCCGGCGCGCCCTTTTCGGCCTCCACCTTCTGAGACACCGCCTCGGCCCGCTGGATCGATTTGGAGCGGCAGTAATAGAGCGATTTCAGACCCTTCTTCCAGGCGTTCCAATGGATGTCATGCAGCATTTTCTTGTGCACATCGGACGGCAGGAAGACATTGACCGATTGCGACTGGCAGATGAATTCCGCCCTGTCGCCGGCCAGCTCCACCACCCAGCGCTGATCCAGTTCGAACGCGGTCTTGAACACGTCCTTTTCATCATCCGACAGGAAATCCAGATGCTGGACCGAGCCCTCACTGGTGCCGATCGAGGACCAGATTTCCGGCGTGTCCTTGCCCTTTTCCTCCAGCAGTTTCTTCAGATAGCGGTTGCGCACCGTGAAGCTGCCGGAAAGCGTCTTGTGGGTATAGGAATTGGCCGCGATGGGTTCGATCCCCGCGCTTGCCCCGCCGCAGATGATGGAAATCGACGCCGTCGGCGCGATCGCCATCTTGTGGGAGAAACGCTCCATAATGTTGTATTCCGCCGCATCCGGGCAGGCGCCGCGTTCTTCCGCCAGCTTGACGGACGCCGCATCGGCCTGTTCGCGGATCTGCTTGAACATTTTCTTGTTCCAGACCTTCGCCATCACCGATTCAAACGGGATCATTTTCTGCTGGAAGTAGGAATGCAGCCCCATGACGCCGAGCCCGACGGAACGTTCACGCATCGCCGAATAGCGGGCGCGCGACATATCATCCGGCGCGTTGTCGATGAAGTCCTGAATGACATTGTCGAGGAAGCGCATGATGTCTTCCACGATCATCGGGTGATCGTGCCATTCGTCCCAGGTCTCGAGATTGAGCGAGGACAGGCAGCAGACCGCCGTGCGCTGTTCATCATGATGATCGACGCCGGTGGGCAGGGTGATTTCGCTGCACAGGTTCGACATCTTGACCTCAAGCCCGGCCAGCTTGTGATGTTCGGGCCGCGCCTTGTTCACATGGTCGATATAGATGAAGTAGGGCTCACCCGTTTCGACCCGGCAGGTCAGCAGGCGAATCCAGAGCGACCGCGCGGACAGCTTGCGCTGGACCGATCCGTCCTTCGGGCTGCGCAGCGCGAATTCTTCGTCATTTTCCACCGCCCGCATGAATTCGTCGGACAGAAGAATGCCGTGATGCAGGTTGAGCGCCTTGCGGTTGGGATCGCCGCCGGTCGGCCGGCGAAGCTCGATGAATTCCTCAATTTCCGGATGGTCGATCGGCAGATAGATCGCCGCCGAACCGCGCCGCAGGCTGCCCTGGGAAATCGCCAGGGTGAGCGAGTCCATCACCCGGATGAAGGGGATGATGCCGGAGGTCTTGCCGTTGGCGCCGACGCGTTCGCCGATGGAGCGCAGATTGCCCCAATAGCTGCCGATCCCGCCGCCCTTGGCCGCGAGCCAGACATTTTCATTCCACAGCCCGACGATGCCTTCCAGACTGTCGGTCGCCTCATTCAAAAAGCAGGAAATCGGCAGGCCGCGCTTGGTGCCGCCATTCGACAGCACCGGGGTTGCCGGCATGAACCATAACTGGCTGATGTAATCGTAAAGACGCTGGGCGTGTTCGGAATCATCGGCATAATGGGCCGCGACGCGCGCGAACATGCGCTGATAGTTTTCCTCGGGCATCAGGTAGCGGTCGGAAAGCGTCTCCTTGCCGAATTCGGTCAGCTTTACGTCCCGGCTCTCGTCAATCTCGATACGGATCCCGCGTTCGTTCTGGAACAGTCCCGGACCGACCTTGAAGACTTCCGGCTCGTTTTCTCGGTCTACGCTATCCAACACCCCTGATCCTCCCGTACTCAAAATACTCAACAACCCCGTTAACCCCTCAATCGCCTAAAAAACGCGGAGTCCGGCTGCATTCGCCTGTCCGAACCCGAAAGGGGCCCCGCGCAGACGTGAAACTTCTGTTTCATGGCGTCTCTTGGGATAAAGAATCATGCACCAGAGTGAATCCTCTCGTCAACAATAATTGGTGTCTAATTGTCATAAAGACACAATATTTTGTGGGGAAGACTGTGGAAGAGCGGTGTGCAACCGGTCGATATTTGCCGGCTCACCTGTGGAAAAACTATAAATTACCGTGACTTACGGCGAAGTTATCCACGGATCACTGTTCCACCCGCGAAATGCACGCTACATATTGTATGTGACCGATTTTTGACACCTAGATGCATATTTAGCCGGTCAGGCGCACATTGTGCGGAATCGGTTGACGATTCTGGCGTTGAAAAAAGAGTACGGCCCGCCCCGGATCAACGGAGCGGGCCGATCGGCTGTTAGGCGAAATCGTCAGATTTTGAGACGGCTGAACACCTTGAGTGTGTTTTCGCTGAAGACTTGCGTCTTTTCCGCGTCCGTCAGGTTCGGCGTCCCGTCAATATAACGCTTGGTATCGTCATAATTATGCCCGGTGGTGGGGTCGACCCCCCGCACCGCGCCGACCATTTCGGAAGCGAAAAGAATATTTTCGGTCGGAATGACCTTGGTCATGCAATCGATACCGGCCTGGTGATAGACGCAGGTATCGAAATAGACATTCTGCAGCAAATGTTCGTCCAGGGTCGGCTTGCCCATATCCTGCGCGAGGCCGCGATAACGGCCCCAATGGAACGGCACCGCGCCGCCGCCATGCGGGATGATGAATTTGAGCGTCGGAAAATCCTTGAACAGATCGCCGAGGATCAGCTGCATGAAAACCGTGGTGTCACCGGCGATATAATGCGCCCCGGTATGGTGGAAGTTGGGGTTGCAGGACCCGGAAACATGCAGCATGCCCGGCACGTCCAGCTCGCACATTTTCTCCCACAGCGGATACCACCATTTGTCGGTGATCGGCGGGTCGGTCCACATGGCGCCGGACGGATCCGGGTTCACGTTGCAGCCGATAAAGCCCATCTCATTGACGCAGCGTTCCAGTTCCGGAATGCAGTTCTTGGGCTCGACGCCGGGATATTGCGGCAACTGGCAAACCGGCACGAACCGTTCCGGATAGAGATCGCACACCCGGCGGATCATGTTGTTGCAGATTTCCGCCCAGTAATAGCTGGTCTGTTCGGTGCCGAGATGATGCCCCATCCCCACCGCGCGCGGCGAAAAGATGGTCATATCGGTGCCGCGTTCCTGCTGCAGCTTGATCTGGTTGGGTTCCAGCCGCTCGCGTATTTCATCGTCCGAAATGTTCAGATCCGCCCGCGTCGGCAGAAAGGACGGATCGGCGTCCAGCGCCTCCAGCTGTGTTTTCCTGTAATGCGTCAGCGCATCGGGCTCGGTCGTGTAATGGCCGTGGCAATCGATAATCATGGATATTTCTCCCTTTAAAGGTCGCGGTACCGGCCCTCTCCCCCTCCCGTCCACCCACGGGAGTATCCTTATGGGTGGACGGGAGGGGGAGAGGGCCGGTACCGACTTAATTCAGTATGACGGCTCGTTGTTCGGATCGCCCTTGTCGGCAACCAGCGCCTTGCGTCCCGAAAGCTCCAGCCCCTTTTCCAGACCTGCCAGCGAACGGCCCGCCGCACACATCAAGAAGGTGTACCCCTCATCCAGAATGCGTTGCGCGTTGCCGGCATTCACATGCGGATGGCCGACCGCGACATTGTTAGCCTTGCAGGTATCGACGATGTTCTTCATCGCATCCAGCACCACCGGGTGCTCATACTGGCGCGGATAGCCCAACTCCTGGCTGAGATCGCCTTCGCCGATCAGCACCGCGCCGACACCCGGCACGTTTTTCAGAATATCGTCGAGCGCGGCAATGCCCTTGGTATCCTCAATCATCAAGATCACCAGAATTTCGCCTTCCGGGGCGAGCGGCCAGACATCGGCCTTCTGGTAATATTCCTGTTGCGAGAGACCCCAATAGCGCACCGCCTGGGTCGGGCCGTCGCCGCGAATACCGGCCGGTTCGTATAGCGGCTTGTCGGCCAGGCGCGGATAGCGGCACGCCGCGACCGCGTTATAGGCTTCCTCTACCGAGCTGATATGCGGCCAGACGACGCCATAGACACCGAGATCAAGCGCCTGCTTGGCCTGAAACTGTGCCATTTCATTGCCGTTGGGCGGCACGCGCACCATCGGGGTGACGATCGGCGCGATCGAACCCGCCTTGGCGATCTGGCCCCGGTTCAACATGTATTGCAGACAATCGCGCAGCACCGGCCCGTCCCACGGGTTGTGCTCCATCTCAAAGACGATGCCGTCATAATCGGTGTTATTGCTGAACGCGACGGCGCTCGGCACATCCGGTGTCGCGAACGCGGTGAAAGTCGGTTGTCCGGCCTCCAGCGCCTTGATAACGCCGTTCAGGCGGGGAATATCAGCCATCTGGTCTTTCCTTCCTGTCTAATCGTCAAACCCGTAAAGCCGCGCCGGATTATCGACGAGAATGCGGTTCCGCACAGCCTCATCCGGCGCGTAAAGCGGCAGTAAATTCATCAAATCGCCGTCATTCGGCATCAACCCCTCGATATTGGGGTGCGGCCAGTCGGTGCCCCACAGTACCCGGTCCGGCGCCGCCTCGATACAAGCCTGCGCAAACGGCACCGCGTCATGATAGGGCTGGCCGCCGGATGAAATCCGTTCCGCGCCGCAAATCTTGACCCAGAAATCATCGCGCCCGCGCAGCAATCCGAGCAATAGCTGGAACGCCTCCTGCTCGACACCGTTTTTGGTCTGCACCCGCCCCATATGATCGATCACCACCGGCACGGGCATGGCCGAGAGCGTATCGGCGTTTTCGATAATGTCTGTCGCCTCCATATAGATGACGACGTGCCAGCCCAGCGGCGCGATCTTCTCCACGACCCGGTTGACCAGGGTGAAGTCAGGCGCATTGCCGATATGGCGGGCGAAGGAAAATCGTACGCCCCTTATACCGCCCGCATCCATTTCGCGGAACTGATCTTCGGTAAAGCCGTCATCGACGATGGCGACGCCGCGATAGCGCCCGTTCGACCGTTCGATGGCGTCAAGCGTCACGGTATTGTCGGTCCCGTGGCAGGTCGCCTGGACAATCACCGCGCGGGAAAGGCCGAGCGTCTTTTGCAGATCCTGAAAGGCCTCAAAGGGCGAATCCGGCGGGGTATAGCTGCGTCCCTCGGCAAAGGGGAATTTGGCCGCAGGGCCGAATACATGGCAGTGCGCATCGCAGGCATTGGCCGGCGCAACAAAATCCGGTGATTTGGTATCGGGGTCTGGCCCCTGACAGTAACGCATAAACTGCAAGCTACCTTCCGCTTTTCCGAACCGCAACAGCGGGATAGGGACTTTCCGGCGTTCGGCCCTTTTACCCCTTCCCTAACCCTCCCCCGCAGGCGGAGGAGGGGAAAAGTTATATTGCCGCAGTCTTCTTTGGTCCCCCTCCCCTCCGGGGAGGGGGGTCAAGGGAGGGGCATTGCCGCCCGCCCGACGCCCTCCGTTTCTCAGGATGCGCAAATGCATTATCGTGCGGGGACTTAACAGGATAGCGGCGACAGATGAGCAGCGGATTTACAGAACGGCACGGGCTATGGGGCGAACAGGCAGCGAGCCATGTCGATACCATAAAGAACACGATTACCGCTGTGCGCACCCGCATGGTGCGGATGGTCTGGTCGGACAGTCACGGCCAGGCACGGGCGAAGCTGGTGCCGCTCCGCATTTTCTGGGACGCGCTCGAGGACGGCTATACCACCAATGTCGCGACTTTCACGCTGGACTCCAGCGGCGGGCGGGTTTTCCGCTCCTTCGTGCGTGGCGGCGGCATGGATCTGGAGGAAATGACCGGATCGCCCAATATCGTCCTGGTGCCCGATCCCGCGACCTTTCGCCCTCTTCCGTGGACGGACGGCGTCGCCTGGGTAATGTGCGACGAGTATTTCACCGACGGAAAGCCGTTTCATTTCTCCTCCCGCCGGCGTCTCAAGGAACAGGCGCTACGGCTCGGCGCGCAGCAAACATCGCTGACGGTCGGGTTGGAGGTCGAATGGTATCTGCGCCGGATCGAAGCCGATTATACGGAGGAAAATACCGGCGCGCCGGGTCAGCGCGGCCGGGCGATTGAGACCCTGCCGGTGGAGCCGGGTTATTCCTACCATTCCGAAACCAATATGGATCTGATCCAGCCGTTGCTGAACGAGCTGGCGGAGGCCTATGAATTGCTGGGCATTCCGCTGCGGTCGATCGAAAACGAATATGGGCCGGGCCAGATCGAATGCACTTTCGCCGCGCTGCCCGCCCTGACGGCGGCGGATAATTTTCTGTTGTTCCGGACCGCGACGCGCCAGATATGCCGCCGCCATGGCTATTTCGCGACCTTTATGTGCAAGCCGCCTTTTGACGGCTACTACACCAGCGGCTGGCATCTGCACCAATCGCTCAGCCATGCCGCAACCGGAGAAAATCTCTGTACCCCGGCGAGCGGCGCGGATGTGTTCTCACCGATGGGCCGCCAGCATCTCGCCGGATTGCTGAACCATGCGGCGGAAGCGACGGTCTTTTCCACCCCCACCGTCAACGGCTACCAGCGTTTCAAGCCGAATTCGCTCGCCCCGGACCGCGCGGCCTGGAGCTATGACCATCGCGGCGCGATGCTGCGCGTCCTTGGTGGGCCGGACGATCCCGCGACCCGGGTCGAAAACCGCATCGGCGAGCCCGCCGCCAACCCCTATCTGTTCATGGCCTCGCAAATCGTCTGCGGGCTGGCCGGGATCGAGGCCGAAGCCGAACCGTGGGAGGCCGATCCCGAACCCTATGAAGCCGACCGGCCGATGCTGCCCACGAATCTCGGCGACGCGCTGGACGCGCTGGATAAAAGCGCGCTATTCCGCGAGCAGTTCGGCGATATTTTTGTCGATTACTATGTCGCGCTGAAACGGGCTGAGCTTGCCCGGTATGATGCCTATATCGCCGATCACGCGCCGGATGATGCCGGCAATGGCGTGTCGGGCTGGGAACGCGACGAATATCTGGATTTCTTCTAATGTTGTACAATCTGTACCGGCCCGCTCCCCCTCCCGGCTACCCACGTGAGTATCCTATCGGGTGACCGGGAGGGGGAGCGGGCCGGAGCCGCCAACATTGCACGGGCAAATAGATGAATATTCACGATCCAATCGGCACGTCGGGCCTTTATGACTGGGACCAGCTGGTACAGGAGGACAAGGTCCACCGGCTGATCTACACGGATGAGGCGATCTTCCGTGAGGAAATGCGAAAAGTCTG
>Ga0181585_10003685_pt1 | contig 13391 bp, 9 predicted proteins | sample 071ome_29_FD_132469 | JGI IMG/M metagenome (GOLD analysis project Ga0181585, IMG submission 132469) | Coastal salt marsh microbial communities from the Groves Creek Marsh, Skidaway Island, Georgia - 071407BT metaG (megahit assembly) | ecosystem: Environmental > Aquatic > Marine > Intertidal zone... | reverse complement strand
TTTTAGGGAAAGATATTTGATGAATTCGCTCTCACACTTTAAATCGCTCGCTGTGGTCGTTGCCCTCGTTGGTTCGGCTGTTGTAGCTCAAGCTCAAACCCAAGTCATTTACAACAACACTGGGGATCCTGTTCTGGGAACTTACGCTCCTACCGACAAATCTTTGGAATTTGGAGACCAGATCATCCTTGATGGGGATGCTCGTGTCGTTACTGAGTTTCGCTTGGAATACTACTCCTCCGAAGCAGCTGGTGATGCGATCGTGCGATTTCGTTCAAACTCTGGTCCAAACTTGGAACCAGCCGAAATTCTTTTTGAAACCGACCACATACCTCTGGAAGCCAACTTCAACACGATTGAAATCGAAGGTATAGGCGTTCCTATCAGTGGTGATACCTTCACCTTCACCATTGAATTTGATGTTGCAGGCACTCAAGACGTAGGTCTGATTCTCCGCAATCCACCCTCCATCGGTTCCAGCTTCGACGATGTTTGGGTTCAATCGGACACAGGTGACTGGGCCACGCGCAACATCCCATTGGCTACAGCCAACCTTGCTGCACAGATCGGTGCTGTGCCAGAGCCTTCGACTATCGCTCTCTCCATCTTGGGTGCCCTAGCACTCTGTGGGGTTGCGCGCCGCAAGAAATAATTTCTCATCAAATCGTCTTTCGGCGCGAGGCTTGCCTCGCGCCTTTTTTTTTGTCGGAAGCTTATGAGTGGCTCATCAGAAAAAAGTACCCCGATGATGCGTCAGTATTTGAGCATTCGAGCGGAACTCCCCGATCAGACCTTGCTGATGTTTCGGTTGGGAGATTTTTATGAGATGTTTTTTGAGGATGCCTCTGAAGGCGCCAGCATCCTGAACATCTCTCTTACCAAACGCGGTACGACGCCGATGTGTGGTATTCCGTATCACGCGGCTAGCACCTACATTTCCAAAATCCTTGAGGCAGGTAAGAAGGTGGCCTTATGTGAACAAGTAGAGGAAGCCACTCCCGGGAAGTTGGTTAAACGGGCTGTTACCCAGATCTTAACCCCCGGATCTCATTTCGACGATAAGTTGCTTCGCCCCGATGCCAATAATTATTTGGTCAGTTTGATGCGCTCCAATCAACTCTACGGTCTTGCCATGGTAGACCTGACGACTGGAGATTTCCGCGTCGCGTCTCTTTCAGATCGACAGGCTCTTGTTTCAGAGTTATCTCGCATTGGTCCTTCAGAAGTCGTCATACCTTGCGAGGATAAGCACCTCTCTGCTATCGCAGAGCACCAACGGCTCATCGTTTCACCCCATGACGATTGGACGTTCCAGGAAGAACCGGCCACTCGCGCCCTCATGGATCACTTCAAGGTGGCTTCTCTGGATGGTTTTGGTCTCAAAAACGCTCCATCAGGTGTGGGAGCTGCGGGTGGTTTGCTTCATTACATAACGCAGCAGTTGCGTCGCGACGTGAGTCATATCACGCGGTTGACGCACTTTCAACCGAATGACTACTTGATGCTGGATGCTACGACCCTCAACCATCTTGAAATCTTCCCGGTTTCAGGTCGAGTAGCTCACAAATCCCCCAGTCTCTATGATGCCATCCATCAAACAGTAACTCCGATGGGCTCTAGACGGCTCAAGGAGTGGCTTGCTCGGCCCCTCATCAAACCAGCGTCCATAAGAGAACGTCAGAAAGCCATTGAGATATGCCGTAATCAGCCAGCATGGATGGAGGCCTTCAGAGGCGAACTCAAACAGATCAGGGATCTGGAGCGCACGATCAGTCGCTTGAGTGTGGGATCTGGTAACGCGCGTGATTTGATTTCCCTCAAGCTAGGATTGCAAAAAATTCCGACCATCAGAGCGATGATTCAACAAGCATGCGATGCATCAAGGGCAACCAGGCATCGAGAAGATTTTGCTTCCGAGGTTGAAAACCTGCCTTTTGGATCTCTGATAACTCTGGCAGAAAAACTGGTTGAGTGTCCTGAAGTCGTAGAGCTCATCGAAAAAGCTATTTTGGAAGAACCGGCTGCTACCCTTAAGGAAGGGCATCTCATCAAAACTGGCTATCATGAGGGACTGGATGAATTGCAGAGCGCCAAACGAGATGGTCAGGCCTGGATTGCAGCGTTTCAGTCCGATGAAATTCAAAATACGAACATTCCTTCTCTTAAAATCAAATTCAACGCAGTCTTTGGCTACTTCATAGAGGTGACCAAGACACACCTAGATAAGGTGCCCTCTCACTACCAGCGGAAACAGACCATTGCCAATGGCGAGCGCTACATCACCAATGAGCTTAAGGAGATGGAAGGTAAAATGCTTGGAGCAGAGGAAAAAGCCTCCAAGCTAGAGTATGAACTTTTTCTTCGTGTAAGGGAGCAAACCCTTGATCATCTCAAGACCATTCAAAGTATTGCCATGGCTTTGGCAGAATTGGATGTGATCTCCAGTTTGGCATATTTGGCCTTGATGCGGGACTATTGTCGCCCAGAAATGACAGAGGATGGAGCTTGCTACATTGACCAAGGCCGCCATCCCGTTTTGGAGGAATCCATCACAGGTGATCGATTTGTTCCTAATGATACGAGCCTTGATCTCGAAAAAGAGCAGATCGCCATTTTGACAGGGCCCAACATGGCGGGTAAGAGCACCTACATACGGCAGACAGCCCTCTTGGTGCTGTTGGCTCATACTGGTGCATTCATTCCTGCGCGCTCAGCCCGTATTGGGATAGTTGATCGGATTTTCACTCGTATTGGGGCTAGTGACGATCTGGCCCGTGGTCAATCGACCTTCATGGTGGAAATGAGTGAAACCGCCAATATCCTACATCATGCAACACGTTCCAGTTTGGTGATTCTCGATGAAATTGGTAGGGGGACGAGTACCTTTGATGGCTTGAGTCTGGCCTGGTCTATCGTGGAATATCTTCATCACCATCTGGGTGCAAAAACCCTTTTTGCCACCCACTACCACGAACTCACTGAGCTTGCAGACAAGACCCAGCGCATTCGCAACTACCATGTGGCGGTCAAGGAGTGGAACGATAAAATTGTCTTCCTTCATCAGATCTTACCCGGCAATACCGACAAAAGCTATGGCATTCAGGTAGCCCGTCTGGCTGGTGTCCCCCTGAATGTCATCGAACGTGCCAAACAAATCCTTTCGAATTTAGAGGAAGTCGATCTGACTCCTGAAGGCAGCCAACTTGTACAAAATCGACATCGTGCTGAGCGTCAAAAGCTAAGAGCTTTGGAGCCTTCTCCCCAAATGGATCTTTTCGCTGGCATGTCTTAGGCATCAACTGGTTGTGGGCGCCAGGGGGTTAAATTAATGCTGGCAATCCAACCTTGCTGAGATCACATTAGAAACGTGATCCAGATCGAGCGTCAGATCCAAGTGTCGTACCAGCACCGTGTGTTGTTTACCAAAGATGTCTTTGAAAGCAGTAATCGGTTGCTTCACGATGTTCTTGCCGATCCCAAGCGCTCCCAACCTGTCAAAGTGCTGATTGTGGTCGATGACGGTCTCGTCAAGGCCTACCCTTCTCTCAGGCGCAACATACAGGATTATTTTGAGCCCTTTGAAGGCATTCACCTAGTATGTCCTCCCATCGTTGCTGAGGGGGGGGAAAGGGTTAAAAACTCTTATTTTCATGTTTCTGAAATTCAGTCACCAATCGATCGTTATCATATTGATCGGCATTCGTATGTGATCGCCATTGGGGGCGGGGCTTTACTGGACATGGTGGGTTTGGCGGCGGCCACAGCTCATCGGGGTGTGCGTCACATTCGTATCCCGACGACGACCTTGAGTCAGGCAGATTCGGGCGTGGGTGTCAAAAACGGCATCAATGCCTTCGGAAAGAAGAATTTTGTTGGAACATTCGCCCCTCCATTTGCGGTAATCAATGACGCTGCATGGTTGTTGGGACTCAGTGAGCGTGACAAACGTGGTGGTTATGCTGAGGCAGTCAAAGTGGCTTTGATTCGCGATGCTTCCTTCTTTGAAGCTCTAGAAGCCGAGGCCCTCGCATTGGCTCAATTTGAGTTGCCGGCCATGGAGTCGTTGATTTATCGCTGTGCAGAACTGCACATGGATCACATTGCCCAGGGTGGAGATCCTTTTGAATTTGGATCTGCCCGCCCACTTGATTTTGGTCACTGGGCCGCCCACAAGCTGGAGCAGCTTTCCGGATACGAACTTCGCCATGGTGAGGCAGTTGCCATTGGTATTTGCCTCGATGTCATATACTCAGGACTGATGGGCATGATACCTGAAGACCATGTTGAGCGTGTCTTGAGCTTGTTTGAGCGCCTCGGATTTGATCTTTACTCCAATGAATTGCATTTCACGAGCACCGATGGAAGTTACATGGTCCTCAATGGTTTGGAAGAGTTTCGGGAACACTTGGGAGGCGAATTGACAATCACCTTGCTTCAGGGAATCGGTCGCGGTGTCGAGGTTCATGAAGTGAATCTTCCTAAAATGACTCAGGCGATGCATCGTTTGAGAGATCGTTTTCAGTCCTCCAGCTCCAAAATCCTTCTGGCCAACTCATAGCTTGATGGCTTCTAAGGTCAAGAACCGGCTGGCCGTTCTTAATGTGGTTGGCCTGACGTCGGACTTGCTCAAGCGAGGATTGCCCCGCTTGAATCAGTTTGCTAGTCAGGGTTTTTCACGTTTGATCCAACCGGCCCTTCCCGCAGTCACGTGTACGGCTCAATCGAACTATCTCACAGGTCAACCTCCTTCGCAGCACGGGATTGTCGCCAATGGCTGGTATCATCGTGAATTAGCAGAAGTCCATTTTTGGAAGCAGCCCAATCAAATCGTCCAAGCGCCCAAAATATGGGAACGGCTGAAGGCCTCTGATCCAGCCTTTACCTGTGCTCAACTTTTTTGGTGGTACAACATGTATGCGTCTGTGGATTTCAGCATCACACCGCGTCCAATGTATCCTGCCGACGGCCGCAAGGTTTTTGACATTTACACCTCTCCTGCCGATATAGGACCTGCGATACAGAAGGACTTGGGAATTTTCCCGTTTCCTACCTTCTGGGGACCTGTGGCTGGGGTGGATTCTCCCCAAGGACCACCCGAAGCGGTGTCGGATTGGATTGCAAGGGCGGCTCGATGGATAGAGCAGCGCCATCGGCCGGATCTCCACCTGATTTATTTGCCGCATTTGGATTACAATCTGCAGCGACTGGGCCCTGATGATCCACAAATCTTAGCCGATCTGACCTTAGTGGATGACCTGGTTGTAGATTTGATCGAGGACCTCGAAGCCAGGGGCGTTTCTTCCCTCATTCTTTCAGAATACGGCATCACTCCAGTCCGAAAAGCCATACATCTTAATCGATTCTTTCGGCAGCAGGGATGGTTGACGATCAAGGAGGAGCTGGGAAAGGAATTGATCGATTTTGGAGCTTCCGAGGTTTTTGCGATATGTGATCACCAAGTTGCCCACATTTATCTCAAGGATCCATCCAAGCGTTCCACCATACGCCAGATGCTGGAATCGATGGAAGGCATTGCCATGATCTGGGAAGAACCAGAAAAGAAAGCCCATGGCATGGATCATGACCGCGCCGGCGATCTTGTCGTCTTTGCCAGGGATTGGGCATGGTTTACTTACTATTATTGGGAAGAGGACGAACGAGCACCTGATTTTGCGCGTTGTGTCGATATTCATCGTAAACCCGGTTACGATCCTGTTGAGCTTTTCATCGACCCAACCCTACGATGGCCTCGCTTGAAAGTAGCCTGGAGGCTGTTGCAGAAAGAGTTGGGCATGCGTATGTTGATGGATGTCATTCCATTGGATGCATCCTTGGTGAAGGGCTCGCATGGAACCTTGCCAGATGAGCAGGTCAATTACCCGATGATGCTTTCCTCCGATCCAGTCTTTGATGGGGCCGACCGACCGCTTGAGTCGACGGAGATTGCCTCCTTGATCGAACGATTCTTTGTCTCATGAATGCCGCTCCTTTTCTGCCATCATTGGTTCACATTGCCAGACATCACTTTTCAATCCTGTGATTCAATGACCAAGCCTTCGCCTTCCATGGAACGCTATCGCGAGCTGGTGCAGCTCATAGGTCAGCTGGATTACGCGTATTATACTCTGGCCCAACCAACGATTTCCGATCATGAGTACGATCGTCTTTATCGTGAATTGGTAGAGCTGGAGGAGACTTTTCCTGAACAGCGGGATCCCGACTCTCCAACGCAGCGAGTGGGCGGCAAACCCCTGGAAGGATTCGATTCGGTGCCTCATGCCTTACCGATGATGAGCCTGGACAATACGTATTCCCGCGATGAGTTGCAGGCCTTTCTAAAGCGGCTTGAGAAATGGCTTCCAGATCAGGTCTTGGAGTGGACGGTCGAGCCTAAGATTGATGGGGTTGCCATCAGTTTGAGATATGAGAGTGGCGTATTCGTACAGGGTTTGACTCGGGGTGATGGTACTCACGGCGATGACATTACCCAGAACTTGCGTACCCTGCGACGCATTCCAAGCAAACTGAGAATAAGCGGTGGTTCCGCACCTGAGGTGCTTGAAGTCCGAGGGGAAGTTTTCATGAGTCGTGCCGGCTTCCTTCGGCTGAACCAACAACGCAGTGCGCGTGGCGAAGATCCCTTTGCCAATCCCAGAAATGCCACCGCGGGATCTCTCAAGATGCTTGATCCAAGGGAGGTCGCTCAGAGACCGCTCGATATCATGCTCTATGGGCTGGGACAATGCCGAGGGCTGGGTCAGGCGCAGCCAAGTTCCCAGCTAAGACTGCTGGAGGTCTTGGACTCCCTTGGCCTCCCGGTTTCACCCCATCACTGGGCGTGCCATGGCAGTTCAGCCATCTTTGATGCCCTTGGTTCACTGGAAGCGTTGCGACCTGAGCTGGACTACGAAACCGATGGCGCGGTGATCAAGCTGAACCAATTGGATTTGCGTGAACAGGTGGGCCACACCGCCAAGGCGCCAAGATGGGCCATCGCCTACAAGTTTGCTGCAGAGCAAGCCCAGACTCGCCTCAAGCGCATCACGATTCAGGTCGGGCGTACGGGTGCCTTGACCCCCGTTGCCGAGCTTGAGCCGGTGCATGTCAGCGGTACAATGGTAAGCCGTGCCACCCTTCACAATGCCGAGGAAATACGCCGGAAGGATATTCGGGAAGGAGATCAGGTCATCATTGAAAAAGCCGGCGAGATCATTCCGGCTGTCGTGAGGGTGGTGACCGAAGCACGCTCGGCTGATACTACCATTTTCCAGTTCCCAACCTTTTGCCCTGAATGCAAGACGCCTGCGCAGAAGGTTGTCTCAACAGGTGCTCTGGGCGTGGGTTGGCGGTGTCCCAATCCCGATTGTCCAGCTCAGGTTCGGGGTCGACTGGAGCATTGGTGCAGTCGAGGTGCTATGGATATCGAGGGGGGTGGTAGTGTGCTGATTGAGCAATTGGTGGCTCGGGGCTTGGTTCTGGATGTCGCGGATCTGTATCGTCTGACACAAGTCGAGCTGGAGTCGCTTGAACGCATGGGTGAAAAATCGGCAAGAAACTTTTTGGCCGGATTAGAAAAATCCAAATCGCAGGATCTTTGGCGCCTCTTGTTCGGATTGGGAATTCTTCATGTGGGCGCAGGTGTTGCCAAAACCATCTGTCGACATGTTCGGGACATGCAGGCTCTGATGTCCTGTGGTCTTTCGGAATTGGTATCCATGCCGGAAGTCGGTGGGGTGATTGCCGAAAGTGTGGTCAGCTGGTTGGAAGATACTCGAAATCGACAATTGATTCATCGCCTCGAATCGGCTGGTTTGACCATGTGCTCCTCCCTGTTTATCGAGGCAGACACTCCTTCGGATCGCCACCCTCTGGCAGGAACCACATGGGTGTTGACGGGAACTTTGCCCACCTTGACTCGCCAGCAGGCTTCCGAGCGCATTGAGTCCATCGGTGCAAAGGTTGTCGGGAGTGTTAGCCAAAAAACAGACTATGTCCTCGCAGGAGAAGCTGCCGGGTCAAAACTGACCAAGGCTCAAGATCTTGGGATTGAAGTATTGGATGAGGCCGCTTTCTTGGCCTTGCTGGCATCCAAGGTTTGACTCTGAAGTTTTTCCTCATTGAGAATGGGGATGCAGTCGACATATGCACCCTCCGCTGATAAGATTATCGGTATGGTCAACGGTGATTGGATAAGTCAGGCATCCCAATTCCGGTCAATGGTGCCCAGCAGGCGTCGACGGTTTATAGCGCAACTCGGCGTGGCATTGGGTGCACCTGTGGTGTTTGCCGACCTCCTTTCACAATCTGGAATTTTTCCTCGAGCCCTTGCACAGAGCGCTTTGGAGAAGGGCTGGCCAGGGAAAGAAGAGCTTCGGTTGCTCAGTGATCGCCCTCTTAATGCAGAGGCTTACGCCACGTTGCTGGATGATTCCATCACTCCCAACCACCGGCATTTTGTTAGAAATAACGGGCTGATTCCAGATCGCGCAAAAGAGGGCAATCTTTCGGACTGGTCGTTGCGAGTCGATGGCGAGGTTCAGAAGGTGCTTGACCTCGACATGACTGCACTCAAAGGCAGTTTCAAACACGTTTCTTCTGCTCTTGTGATCGAGTGCGGGGGCAATGGCCGAGCTGGGTTTTATCCAAAGGTGGGAGGCAACCCGTGGACGCTGGGTGCAGTGGGTTGTGCCCGTTACACTGGGGTACGTCTGAGAGATGTGCTTCGCGAGTCTGGTGTGCGAGATTCGGCTGTCTATCTAGCTTACCATGCAGAAGATCCTACCCTCAACCGTGAACCGGGGAAGGCTCCTATTTCAAGAGGGGTTCCTATTGAGAAAGCCTTGGACCCACACACGCTTTTGGCCTGGGAAATGAATGGAGTTCCCTTGCCACCCGAGCATGGTTTTCCTCTCCGGTTGATCTGTCCGGGCTGGCCCGGATCGACCAGTGGGAAATGGTTGAAACGTCTTCAGGTGCGCGATCGTGTGCATGATGGACCCAAGATGACAGGGACTTCCTATCGCGTGCCTCGTCATCCCGTTGCTCCTGGAGAAAAGGTTCCTGAAGAAGATTTTGAAATCATCGGTGCCATGCCTGTCAAATCCCTGATCACAAGGCCAGCCCACCTGTTTCAAACTTTGAAAGCCGAGCCCCTTGAGGTGGGTGGGCATGCCTGGTGCGGCGAAGGGAAGGTGCGAAAGGTCGATGTCACCATCGACTATGGATCGACCTGGCAGCGGGCCAAGCTTCAGGCACCGGTCAATCCTTATGCCTGGCAATCCTGGCATTGTGCGCTTCAATTTCCCGGGAAAGGTTATTATGAAGTCTGGGCCAGGGCGATGGATGAACAGGGGCGTCATCAGCCCATGGTCGTTCCTGGCTGGAACCCCAAAGGCTATCTTAACAATGCCATGCATCGTATCGCTGTACGGGTTATCTGAATGCCACACCTTCCAAACATGAATGCACTATGATACCCCATCCGATGAGAGCCATCTTGCTGAGTTGCTTGGGCGGAGTCCTGGCGGTCATTTCAGTACAAGGTGATGAGGGTTCAGCAGCGAGAACTCCGTGGGGACTGGTGGCTGATCCTGTGGCGCCCCTCGTGGTCTCGACTTGCGGCAGTTGTCACTCTCCTTATCTCATCACTCACCATCATCGGGATCGAGATGCGTGGGAAAAAACACTGCTCAAAATGCAGAAGAACGGCATGAAAGCCTTGCCGGATAGTTTTCAGGCGAAGGTGTTGGATTATCTCGTCCAATATCAGGGTCCCTTGAAAGAAGATCGCCCATCGGAGTCTCCCTGGGCCCAGGCTGCTTTTCATGCCAATCCGCTTTGGGAATGATCATTCGGGTGGAGCCATGCCCTGTTCAAAGGAGACAGGGTGCGGATATTCAGGAATGACACCCCCTATTTTCCACTGATTTTTCTCCAGTAGTAAGATGTAAGTGTAAACGCCGATGACCTCGCGATGACGACTCAATCGCACTCGGAGGATCCCTTGGGTGCCGTCATCCAATCCGTCACTCATCTCGATGGTGTCATAATGTTTCATCGGTGCAAAGCGCTCAGCGATCATCCCCATGAAATCATCAAACGATAAGACTTGTTGGATACCTTCAGAAGCATACGCATAAGCTTCGGACAGTTGGCTTTGCTGGATCAGCTGGAGCTGTGAGCCCACACAGCTTCGCATGGCTCGATTGGTTTCTGGGGAGCTTCGTGAAATATCCAGGCTTTGTTGAGGAGCCCGGGGTTGAAAAGGCATTTCCCTGGGCGACAGATAATCTGAAACAGCCACAGGGAGGGTGACAATCGCACTGAGTAGAAGCAGCGCACCGAGTGTGTCACGAATGATCCATTTTGCATTCATTGCCTGCTGAAATTGCCTCCACAAAAAGCGATGGTTACCGTGGGGACTGCCACGCCACTTTTCCTCCTTGCTGTACGTGGTATTGGAGTGCCCGAACCAGTTCCCGATACACTTTTGTTTCCTTATGGGCTTGATTGGTGGCTTCCATAGGATCTTTTTCAAGATGATACAATTCGTAGGGCATGAAAGGGGAATTTTGCACTAATTTCCATGGACCACGACGCAGTGCGTAATAGTCGCGGCCCTGATAGCGCATGTTTCCTTCGCGGCGCATCCATATCAGGTCGCGTTGGGGCCACTCCTGTTCCTTGCCCAACAACATGGGTAGAAAAGAGACACCTTCGATGGTATGGGAGATTTCAATGCCAGCGGCTTCACACAGCGTAGGGTAGAGATCCATCGTCAAGAGCCGCTGATGGCTTGTTTGACCCGGTGAAATCCTACTCGGCCAAAGGACACACGCCGGGACCTTGATGCCTCCTTCGTACATATCCTGCTTGCCTCCGCGAAGGGGTCCGCATCGGGCACCCACGTTGAGCTGTCCTCCATTGTCGCTGGCGAATGCCACGATGGTGTTTTCCGAAAGTTTGGTTCGATCGAGGGTTTGTAAAACCGATCCTATGGCAGCATCCAGGTGTTCAATCAGTGCGACCAAAGAGGCACGCTTGTGGCTGATGCTATCCTCTCTTGCTTTGACTCTGTGAAGCCAGGATTTGGGTGGCTGAATGGGGGTATGTGGCGCATTGAAAGCCAGATACAATAGAAAAGGCTCTTCTTGCAAAGCCTGCTCCAGCAGGAAGCTGTTGGCCCATTGGGCAAACAGGTCTGTGGCATGTCCCTTTGGATGGATGACTTCCTTGTTTTGACGCATGTAGTGATGCCCATGCCTTTGGTGATGGTAATAATCATCCATCATGTCTCCCAGGAATCCATGAAAGGTATCAAACCCCCTTTCCGTTGGGGTGTTTGGAGACTCCAGTCCCAGATGCCATTTCCCAACCAATGCCGTATGGTAATCATTTCGCCGGAAAAGCTCCGATAGCAAAATCGCTGAGGGATCCAGAAACCCCCAATTATCGCCAGCGTGAGTTCGGATCACCCCGGGTACACCAACCCGGTCGGGATAACGGCCGCTCAGCAGGGAAGCTCGAGTGGGCGAACAAACCGGGCAGTTGGCGTAAAACTCATTGAGACGCACCCCTCTTTGCATCAGTCGGTCCATGTGCGGCGTGCGCATGTCTTCTGCCCCGTAGCAGGACAAATCGCCATAGCCCAAGTCATCGACCAGGATCACGAGCACATTGGGGCGATCTGCGGCAATGGTGTTCCTCGAGGTCGCTGAAAAGAAAGCAAGAAGAGTGGCCAACAAGAGGGTGTGGAGACGATTGGAACGCATGCTTTTTTTTAGTCATAAATCCTCGGAATGATCGATGCTTAAATGATGGTCGTGCCCCTTTGTATTGGGTGGGCGCTCCTCCAGTCACTCTGTAAGGAAGGGGCTTGTCTGGGTGGAGGCGAAAAGACATATTGGTTGGCATGGCAATCCATTGGCGGCATCGGCGGCGAGTTGAGTTTTCGGAAACCGATATGGCCGGGATTGTGCATTTCTCCAATTTTTTTCGATACATGGAATCGGCAGAGCATGCGTTCTTTCGGTCCTTTGGGCATTCAGTGACCTTGAATGAAATGGATGAGATGATGGGTTTGCCTCGGGTTCAAGCCAGTTGTGATTATCGTCATCCGTTGCGCTTTGAAGATGAAATGGAAATTCAGCTCAGCATTCTTGAACTTAAAAATCGTTCCATACGCTATGGCTTTCGATTCCTGAAACTCTTGCCTGATGAGACCTTTGTGGAAGTGGCCACCGGGGCGATGACAGTGGTATGCGTTCAAAAAAGTGAGAAGGGTGTCATGAAAGCCGTTTCACTACCCACGGTCATTGTTCAGCATCTAGAAGAGGCATCCCTTCGAATGGATACGCAGGAATAAGCGTTGCATTCGCGTGGCTATCCAAGAGGCCAATTCCCGGCACCTTTCAACGGCTTTTTCTCTCGCTCATGAGATTTTCCTTATGAAATATTCAAAATCCTATTTCATTCCAATGGTCGCTTTGTGGGCTTGGGCCATGGTTGCAACGGCACAAGTGGCGCCCAATGTCCTCTTTTTTCTCGTCGATGATCTCGGATACATGGATGTGGGCGCCAATCATCCTGGAACATTTTACGAGACACCCCATATTGACCGCCTGGCTGCTGAAGGCATGCGCTTCTCCCATGGCTACGCAGCGAATCCGGTCTGCAGCCCAACGCGTTATAGTATCATGACCGGAAAATATCCCACTCGTGCTGGTGCCACTCAATTTTTCTCTGGTAAACGTTCGGGCCGATATGCCCCAGCCCCTTTCAAGGACTCGATGGCGCTTTCAGAAATCACCCTCGCTGAAGCTTTCAAGGAAGCAGGGTATGCGACTTTTTTTGCCGGCAAGTGGCATTTGGGTCCGAATGAAGCTTTCTGGCCCGAGCATCAAGGATTTGATGTCAATCGAGGAGGATGGAAGGCGGGAGCTCCTTTCAAGGAGGGCAAGTATTTTTCCCCATACGCCAATCCGCGTTTGGAAGACGGTCCTCCTGGCGAACATCTCCCTGAGCGCCTTGCTTCTGAAACCATCGACTTCATGGAGGCCCATAAGCAAAAACCTTTTTTTGCTTATTTGTCATTTTACTCGGTGCACACCCCTTTGATGGCTCCTGCGGCTCTAGTGGCCAAATATCGGGAGAAAGCCCGGAAACTTGGTTTGGATCGTCAAGAAGTCTTTCAGCCGGAAGAACAGGTTTGGCCCAATGCCAAATCGCCACGGAGGGTGCGATCTGTTCAATCTCATGCCACCTATGCAGCCATGGTGGAGTCCATGGATTCTCAAGTGGGTCGCGTGCTCGATGCTCTCACCCGTTTGGGGATCGCCGATCACACCATCGTCTGTTTCACCTCGGACAATGGTGGCCTTTCAACTTCCGAA
>Ga0181585_10003682_pt1 | contig 13396 bp, 16 predicted proteins | sample 071ome_29_FD_132469 | JGI IMG/M metagenome (GOLD analysis project Ga0181585, IMG submission 132469) | Coastal salt marsh microbial communities from the Groves Creek Marsh, Skidaway Island, Georgia - 071407BT metaG (megahit assembly) | ecosystem: Environmental > Aquatic > Marine > Intertidal... | reverse complement strand
TTTGAGCAAGAACTAATTGTTCTAATTTGTTGTATATTCTACTTAAAGGTTTACCATTTTGAATTTCTTCAACTGTCCATTCTGTGTATGCTAGGTCATTTAACCATTGTGTTCTGTCTGGTTTGATAGGATCATTTATAGTTGTTAAGTCATGATTACCAACGTCCCAAGCCAAACTTTCGGGTCCTACAAATACCGGAACTCCTCCTATAACAGCCTGTGTGGCAGGATTACTGCTCCAATTAACAACAGCATGAGCATTATGAAAATCAAAGTCAAAGTCATCATAAGTACCATCTATTTTTCTCGGAGCCTGTCTAGACACATTAGTAAATTCTATTTCAATGTATTCAAGTCTTGCCCTAGGATGGTCTCTAATTATTATAGGCCTAGCAGTATATTTTCTAATAGTTTCAATTGTATCATATACCCAGGTACCCGGCGAAGGCATTTTACGCCATTGATGACTGTAAGGATTTTGACAGCATATAATAATATCTCTACCTGTTTGCCACGGCTTTAATTCTAATCCAAATAGTTTAGCACGATCATCTGCATTTCCAGGTTCCCCAAAGTATGCTTCTCTATTAATACCATTGATTCCCACTTTCCAAGTTGTGCCTCTTTTTATTCCGCCAACTTCTAAAACCACAACAGGTTTATTATTTTTAACACAGGATTCCCACACAGGTTTGTTTTTGGCCATTCGACCGTTCCATAGCACACTCCATATAACAGCAAAATCATAGTCCTCTGATTCTGTTATATCATAGTGCTTTAGAGATTGTCTAAATGCATCAAACACCGGCTGACTGTTCATAGCACCGTGTTCAGAAAATATTTTTACCTTCATTGTACTCCACTAAATAACTGCATACATTATTATTTATGGAGTTTATTAATGCCTAGAAAATTTGCGGTTGTTACTACCTTTCACGAAGCAGGGTTGAAACAATACGGTCAAAAAATGATCGATAGTTTTGAAAAAAACTGGTCCGAAGACGTAAAACTATACGTATATGCTGAAGATTGTTCTCCGACCAAAACTAAAGATAATGTAGTAATACGAGATTTAATGGGCACGGGATTTATAGCACAGTTTAAAACAAAATGGAAAAATGTTCCTAAAGCAAACGGTCTAGATAATCCTAAACATCGCTTAGATTCTAATAAGAATTTTAAGTGGGACGCTATTCGTTTTTGTCATAAAGTCTACGCAATTTTTGATGCCGCGAAATCAGTAGAGGCTGATGTGTTAATTTGGATGGATGCAGATACAGTATGTCATTCTCCGATGGCAACGGACTTTTTAGAAAAGTTCATTCCTGAAGATACACACATCAGTTATTTTGGCCGCGAGCCTAAATGGCCCGAATGCGGTTGGTATTCTATGAACTTGCGTGACGATATGACAAAACGATTTTTAAGTAGATTTCAATGGGTATATGATCATGCCGAAGAAGGTATTTTTACAATGAAAGAATGGCATGACAGTTTTGTATTCTATGAAATTGTAAAAGAGTTTAGACGCATACCTGGATGGAAAGAACACAATTTAAGTAGACCTGGCTTTAGTGGTGAAGGTCATCCTATTATTAATAGTGACCTAGGTGCTTATATCGATCACTTAAAAGGTGGTAGAAAAGCAAAAGGTATTTCAGAAAGAAAAGATTTAAAAGTTCAACGTACAGAAGATTATTGGAAAAAACTATCATGAAAGAAATATTATTCGCCCAATTTAAACAAATTTTAGATGCATACAAGCCAACAAATATTTGTGAAATAGGAACACACGAAGGCAAGTCTTCAGGACAATTTATTGGTCATTTACTTGAAGTAGTCGGAGTTCCAAAATTAAAATACACAGGTTATGATGCTTTTGAATTTGCAAACAATCAAACAGACATACAAGAAGTTAACGGTAAAGGCCCGGGAACACTTGCAGGTGCTACAAGCCGTATATCAATTTATAAAAACAAGTATCCTAACAAATTTGATTTTGAATTGATTAAAGGCTGGACACAAGATACACTAAAAGAAAGTGTATTTGATTTTGTGTATATCGATGGAGGTCATAGTTACGAATCTGTCAAACACGATCATGGTATGTTAGAAAAGAGCCGTGTAATTGTATTTGATGATTATCAGATTGACCCAGTAAAAAAATACTTTGATGAATATACAAGTGCAAATAATATTCCTGAAGTAGAATTTAATCCAGAAAAAATTAAAGCAGAAAATAAAACTGTTTACAGTTTTCTTCCGCATCCATTAAAAAGAAATAAAATTACAGGCGAGTTACAAAGAGTACAACACGTACAACCTTGTATTTTTAGATCTGCTGTTTAGCAACAACTTCAGCACCAGTATTAAGCATACGCTCTTTATGATGTGCTTTGTAATGATACATATATTCTTTTAAACAACTTCTATTAAACGGACTTACTAAATCTAAATTAGTGCTTAGTTCATTGTAAGGTGCTTGTACACGTTTAATAGTTCTACCATATATATCGTTATCAAAACTTTTACGTAACCCTTCGAAGTCTCTGTTTACATAACTTTGTCTATATTCTTCTAAAAACTTATCTTTTAAAGGGTGTGCTAGATTTAAAATAAAAAACCCTGTCTCAGCACCATATATGCCTTTCCATATCAGTCCTAAATGAGCACTTAGATTATCACCTACTAGATCCTCTATCCATTTAAGAGGAACAGGTTTTTTAAATAATACATCACAGTCAATCCAAACTAATAAACCGTCGTTATGCTGTTTCATCATATCCATTACAGCAAACGCCTTGTGTGCAAATCGTTTTGTTCTATTAGGGTTTAAAATAGTTTTATCTTCTTGAAACTTTTGATATTCAATGTCACCTGTTGATTTTAAATCTATAATATTTACATCTTGATACTTGTTTGTAATTTTAACTTTAATAAAATCTTCAGTATATAAATTTAGTGTTTGATTAGGAAATGCTTTTTGAAAACTTTCGATCATAAATCGACCGTGCTCTATAAACTGATTGTGACTTTGACTTGATATAAATCTTATCATACATACTTCCTCATGTGTTTCCAACATTCTCCGTTTTTAAGTTCTTGAATGTTCCAATGACTTGCACAAATTTTCCACAGCCATTCTTCTCTTTCTGGATAACTCGGTGTTTCGATCTTTGATATGTCGGTATTCGCAACAGGACCTGCTTGACAGTTAATAGGATCTGTAACAAATACAGGAATACCATTCATTACTGCCGCAACACTTGGACTTGAATTTTTAACTATCATTGCCCATGCTCCTGTTAAATCGTCCATAATATGTCTTGTGGTGTGATCGCTAATAATTAAATTAGGATCTATTTTTTTAATGTTATCAATATAATTTCTAAACTTTCCGTCGCCTGGATGACAGCGAATAACAATTTTTCTTTGGGTGTATTGTTTTAATGTAGCAATAGTGTTTCTTAGCCAATCTGTTACATCTTCTCCCATCATGCTCCAACCGCCATTACGCTGTAAACAAATTAAAATATGTTCACCACTTTTGGTCCACGGCTTTAATTCTAATCCATAATTCTTTTGTAATCTTTCCCAATGCTCACTGCCAACACCATCACTGCAATAATCACCTGTGGTTGGAAATACTCCATCAAAACTATAACGACACATACCACTATCGCCTAATCTGCCGGTATGATATGAAAACATATTACTATCAATAATAATGCAACGTTTTGGTTTTACTGTATTCCGTTGATGTACTTCTTTTCTAAATGCTAGATGAGGTGCTGACTTGCCGTGCTCATGCACAAAGCCTTGTATAACTGCTACATCACAATCGACATATTGTTTTTGTTCAACAACAATGCCTTGATCTCCTACAGCATTAACACCTTCGATAATTCCTTTTAACATCACCGGCTTATTTGGATTTTTATTTCCAGGAGGAATACCTGCTAAAAAACTACATACCTTCATTATACTAATGCCCTTACTCTATCCCACATTCTTCGATTAGCCATAACTGATTCTTCTAAAGCAGTTTCATAAATTTTTGCTTCGTCAATTGCTTCTTCAAGTTCTTTACCAATAGATTTTATGTAATGTGGTTTGTGTTTAAGTGTAAAAAATTTACTGCTCCAAGCACCAACACAAATTGTTTTTTTCTTTAGTAGTGTTGCCCAGTATATTGCATGATAACTGTTTGATATAACAATATTTGCTGATCCTATTAATTCAATCATTTGTTCTAAATTATCACCACTATTAACAAATCTAGGAATAGATAGTGCACCAAACTCAGCACCTTTAAGCAACTGTTTTTTGTGTTCAATAATCACTATATCATTTTTAATAGGATATGTTTTATTTAGAGAAGGATCCATACAACTTGCACAAGGAACAAATTCATATGGTTGATGAGGAACAAAATCTCTTATTCCGACTATGTTAAAATCCTTCATAAATTTAGGATATTTTAAATTAGGAACATCGTCCTGACCAAACTTTTGTATGTTATGACCAACACCCCAAATTACTTTAGGGGTTTTGTGTTTATCAATTTTTGTTAATGCATCGTTGACCATGTCTTTAAGTTTGGTGTGAAATTCTACGTGCATATCTTTATACTTAAGATTAACTAGTTCCCATCGATGTTGCCAAAGATTATTAATTTGCACAGCATCAGGATGCTCTAAAGCCAATGCAATATTTTCACCAAAAAATTCATTTCCGATTAGGCCACCACCACCTACAATAATAGGGACATCGTCCGGATATGGTTTTCCTCCTAGGGTGTCAATATCTAACACCATATACTCTTCTGGTTTTAAAAAATAACGCAACGGATTAGAAGACATATCTCCTACATTGTTTATATCCGTTCTATGTATTACTACAAACTTTGGTTTCATTATTGCCTCTCTTGTACTAGTATTTTATACGCTGTACCACTTCTTAGTTCGTCAATGTGAAATTGACCATATGCTAAATGGCAGGCCCATCTGTATACTAATTGTTCATCTGGATAAAATGGTGTTTCGATTTCTGATAAATTATTAGATGATACAGGACTGGCCGCATTTGGAGCCAATCCAAAAGCAGGTACACCATATAGAACTGCTTCTGTTGCCGCAATGCTTTGTAGTGTAACTACTGCATGAGCGTTGTCTAATTCTTCATAAATTGTTTTTACAATACGTTCTGGTCTACTTGCTTTTTCTCTAATAACAATAGGTCGATCCGTGTGTTGCTTAATTGTGTTAACAACATCTTCTCGCCATTGTGTCATATCTATGTTATAAAACTTTGCAGGCTTTTCACTTGGCATAACAACTAATATATTACGACCATTCTTTTTCCAATTTGGAATCTTATATTTTAATTTTTCCCAACGATCACTAGGACGATCTACAATAGCATTGTGTTGTAAATCATTTTTGACAATTCTATGAAACCATTTCCACCCATTAGGATTAATAGGTGACTTATAGTTGCCCAAGTAACCACTATCCATATAATAGAAGTCACGCTTATTTTCCCAACATTGTTTCATTAATTTGTGTTTAAGGATGCCACGTAATAGTATTGCTTCATTTGATTTTTCGTATACAAACTCCTTATCCGAAGTAGGGGTTATACCTGCTCCTTCGGCAAACATATTGACGTATTCGTCAGTTCCGTTTTTGCTTAAACAAATCATTGTATTTCTTCGAGCCTTGAATTCCAAAAAGGATGTTTTTTAATTTCCTCGTTTATCTCTTGTTTGCTTTTTATTCTTCCAGGTGCTGTTTCAATAGTAATATGTCTTTCATCAGGTAATTTAGATTCATCTAAATCGTTTGGATTATAAAAGAACATATTGATACCTCTTGTATCTAACGTAAAGAACTTATATCCTTTCTTTTCTAATAAATTTCTATACTTGCGATAACTTACCCCATGAAACAAACTGGTCTTTTCGTATTTTCCTTTATCATAGTAAGGCATCGAATGAACTATATCCCAACCCCATCTAATATTAAATTCTAATACCATCGCCTTGGGAGCAAAGCCATGATATAACATACCCGTCATGATTTCATAATCAAAACTGTCTATATCTAGACTATAAAAGTCAGGTTTAAGTTCGTTAATAACTTTAATATAGTTTGGTACATTTTGAGGTCTTAAAAATTCTTGTGAAAACTTTACTTTTGGTGGTATAACGTGTTGAAACTGTGCGTCCCAGGCAAACCCTGTGTAACCATGAGTGTGTATAAGATTAGATGTACAGTTTTGTGCATAGTCGATCTTAGCGGCCTTTTTACCCACATGATCCTTACCCCATCCCATTTCTACACAAATTTTATTCGGAGTTTTAATTGCACCAATGAGTTGTTCAATGATGCCGTCTTCACCTTGTTGACTATAAATTTGTTTTTCGTACGATAACTTAAATTTCATTTTTAAACCCTAAAAAATCTTTTTTTCTTTTCTATGTCTTTAAGAGGATTATCCGCTCTTTTAATTTTTTGTTTGTTGTCAACACCTGTGGTAGTTAGTTCGTCAACATACTCATCAATCTTATCATCAAGTTTTCTTGCACCTTTAAAATGTCTAAAGTAATCTCCTAGCACTGTTTCTTTTAAAGGACTGTGTGCTTTTCTTGTTGGGTGTAGATCGTTTACTGCATGACCGTTTGCTATTGCACGTTGAACACATTCAGTGTATGCCCAAGTATCATGTGGTTTCTTAAATCTATTTCGATCATCAATTTCTCTTGACTCATAAATGTGTTCATAATGATCCATAAACTCTTTAGCACCAGCGTGTTTTTTATTAAACAAATAAATGCAAGTTTCTGCATTTTCGGTTTCATTTCCTTGCCATTTACCCTTGTTCATGGTTACGCCCATATATGCTGTTAATTCTTTTTTAGGTAATAGACTATTTAAAAACTCGTGGGTAATAGGTTTATATGTAACACTATCTGCATCTAAGTATATGATAACATCACAGTCAATATTTTTAAAAGCACTAATGAACGCATAAGTTTTAAACGCCATACCTCTAGTAAAATGTTGACCACGCCATTCTAAAAATTCTTTTAATCCAGGACAGTTTTCATATATGTCTAGTTCCTTTAAATTTTCTGCTTGTACAGGTAGTTTCATATCTTCCGTATACACATATAAAGGAATATCTTTCGGCCAAAACTTTAAATATGTCTCAACCATTTTGTGTGCCATATTATCGTAGTATGGTTGATTAAATGTTGTTATTGCTATATATTTCATCGTTGTCCCATTACTGGTTTTAAGTGCGACCAACTTTCGCCACGACCGTGTTCTTTAGAAGTCCACTGTGTATACGCAATATCGTTGCACCATTGTGTTATATCTACATTGTAATTTAGATTTTCAATTTTACTAATTTCTTTTTGTGCAATAGGCCAAATCATACTGCCGTCTTCCATTGCATATGTTGGTATGCCTTCACAGATTGCTTCAACACTACTTAAACTATTGTACGTTACTACGCACCATGCTCTGTCTAGATCTTTTTGTAGTCCAGCACCTCCTTGTGCACCGCCGACGTCGACATATTGACTTACTTCAACGTTTTCATATTGTTTAGAAATCCAAAAAGCACCTTTGTTTCCTGCTCTCATACCTCTTGGATGTGGTCTAATAATAATTTTTCTATCTGAGTATTTTCTAATTTCAGAAATTATTTCACCGACCCAGTCATAAAAGTTTTTACCTTGATCATGCAACTTGTTTAAACTACTATCGCCAACTTTTTGTCCCATTAAAATAATGTTGTCACCTGGACTGTGCCAATCTTTTATTTTAATTCCTGTTTCTTTAACAAACTTATTCCATCTATCTGGTGGACAGTTTGTGTTATTAAAATTACCTTCTGTCCATTTATAACTCCACCATCCTAGTCTAGTATAATCTAAATATTTTCTAAACGAAGCACTTTCACCAACTAAAAAAGGCTTACCTGATTTTAAAATATATTCATAAGGGCCTTGTTTACCCTTGGTAATAAATTTAGGTTTTAAAAGATTAGTTTGCAGGAATACATCTGCTTCTTCAATACGAGGATCGGTGAATTCTAACAATTCATGACTATCACCTAGTGCAGTAAATCCTTTATGTAATCCGTGGAACCCTTTCCAGGCTCCGCGTATGCTTATAATTTTGACCATTTCACGCCCGTTTTATTTGCTGTGTCTAACCATAATTTAGCATAGTCAACATCTTGACAGTTTTTAAACCAAGGGCCGCCTTCGGTAAAATGAATTGCTTTAGGTTTACCATCTTTAGGTTCTTTATACCAACCTTCTAACCAATTCCATTCATGGCTTAGAGATCCTATTTCTGAATCTTTTAGCCAACTAAATCTATGCATAAATTTTCCTGTTTCTTTATTAACCATAGCAGGTATAACCTGTGCGTTACTAGGATGTCCACAGTTCCATAATACCATTGAACTCCAGTTCTTTCTTGGATATAATGTTTGTTGCTTACCATCCATTTTAACATCTTCTTTAGGTGTGTAGTCATGATGCACACACATTACAGCATACTTGTCATCTCGTTGTGCAAATAATTTGTCTACATCTTCTAACCATAAAAAATCACAATCGCAGAACAATGCCCAGCCTTCGTAGTTCATTAGGTATGGAATAAGAAATCTAGTAAAAGTAAATTCTGTTGAACTTAATGTGTCAACAGGTCTTGTATAAATTTTTGTTGATCGTAGTTCGTGTTGTTTTAAATATTTTATGTTTAGAGGTTCTTCTGTTGTGTGTCGTAAACTATATTCACATACAGCACTAGCAATAGGCTCTCTACTGTCCCATCCTATAAAAACAGTATTTGTCATTTTTGTTCTCCATAGTTGGCAACTACACCAACCCTTTCAATGTCATCTTCTACACAGTTATCACCGTATTGTATTTCTACAACCTTAAGCGGCAATAAAGATTCGTTGCACAACTGATGCCATTGTTTGTTTGTAATATGCAATGATTCGAACTTACTATACTTACCTAAAAGTTCCATGTCAGTGGACACATTTAGAGTATATACAGTTGCTTCTCCTTCACTTATAAACCAATGTTCTGCACGGTAATTGTGCTTTTGCATTGATAATCTTTGCCCCGGGTCTACAACCAATTCCTTTACTTTAACAGTATTATCGACTTCAAACAGTACTCTATAATAACCCCACGGTCTTTTTGTTTTTGGATATTTGTATTCTTCCAAAATCCAACTGCTCGAATTCTTTTTATTTTCTCCACCAACTCCAAATTCAAATGTTAATCTAGGATGAAAAATTTCCATTTCTGGAATATTGTCCTTGGTTCTATCTCCACCGTTTGCAAATATTAAATGTTCATCTATGTTTAAAGTTTCTAAAATCTTTTTAATTGCATCACAGGCAGTGTTATCGCTATCATCAAAAGCAATTACTTCGTCGACCATTGCGAGATTACGTATGATTTCTGCTCGTTCTTCGAATGGCATAAAAGATTTTCCTTTTTTACGCGATAGCCATTCGTCGGAGTTGACTCCAACAATTAAGTAACTACCAAGTTCTTTGGCAGATTTAAGGTATGCTATATGTCCTGAGTGTAGTGGATCGAAGCCACCTGTTACTAGTACTGTGTTCATACTAGTATTTATATGGGTAGTTTATTCTTAATTTGTCGAATGATTATTCGATATTTTTTGTAAAGAAAGGCATGGTTGTATATTGTAAATTTATGATACCACCGTTCAACATTACTTCAATTGGCATTGCCCCTTCCTTGGCTACGAATCTTGCTAGTCTTCTTACACCCGCGGGTTTTATTGCATAAGCAACAAGATTAGGTATATAATTTTCTCTCATTTTTTCGTATTCTAAAAAAGGAAGTCGTTGTTTTGTTTCAGCATCTCTATAACTTCCATCATCCTCAATTATCAATGATGGCTTAAATGATTTGATAATGTTAATAGAATGATTGGCTTTAATGCTTAAATGAAGTGCGTGTACAAATAGTTGATCAAGATTTCCAGGCAGTTCTGTAATTTGATAACCATTATAATCAACAATTAGATAAGGTATGTTGTCTTTAACGCAATCTTGCCAACATTTCCAATGTGATAAAAATTTAGATAGTGCCATAGGATCTCTGGCATACGTGTCTTTCATATTTGGGAAATGTTTAAAATTTAAAGAATTAAAATATGCAGAAGCGGTGTTTAAATCAAAATATTCTCTTGTTTCATGATTTAAATTCATCCTTTTGCAGACGTCAACTGCTTCTCGACTGTATTCTTTATCTTTATCTGTCGGAAGATTTTTTGGATCTAATTTTTGTAAAACAATCGTTTTCATATTACTATTTAATAATTTTGATTTTCGGAAATGTATTAAATGGAAGCATCTTCCATTCCTGCTACACGTAATTTAGTAATATTAGTTATTTGCCATTGCTTCATGTCAATGCCTTTTAAGATACCTAACCATTTATTACGCAACAGGGCAAACTCGTTGATAATTTTTTCCATATCAACTACGTCCGCTTCGCCGTCGACATACTTTTCTACATCTCGACTGCTTAATGCTCTTTGATAATTTTCTAAATACTTTTTGAAAAACTTGCTTCTAGTTCTTCGTAGTTCGATGTTAAGGTACTCAAGAACTGCTTCAATTTCCTGCAACTGTGCAAAACGTTTTTCAACTACGCCAGGTAATGACGCGGCATTCTTTTCAAGATTACCTTTGAGTCCACACTCTATTCTAGCATCTTGCATTTCGTTTTCATACCAAGTAATACAATCTGGTATGTTTGCAATGTCTTGAGTAACTCTTGAGTACCAATTAATCATCTAGTTCCACTCATCTTCGCCTTCTTGGAATTCGGACCATTCATCACCTTCGTCGTTGTACTCTTCGTCACCCGACAAAAGGCTTTCACGTTTGCCTTGTACTTCTTCAACTGCATCATGAAGATATGGATCTTCATCAGCCAAGTTATACAATACTTCTTCCTCAATTCCATTATCCTGACACCATTTAACAAATCCTAGTGCCGCGGATTCTTTGTCTTTCTTTGCAATATGCGAAGTAAACATATCCCAAAGATCAATAAGTTGTTCGTCACTCATTTCTATCATCTTCTTTTTCTTCCTCTAAAGTAGATTCTGTTTCTGTACCAGAATACTTATCTTCGATGGATGAAAAATCTTTCATAATGATTTCGAGTTTATCACCTGTCCAATCTTTACGATAATCCAAGTGTTCTTTCCCAGTTGAGTCAACAAACTTTAAGCGGTTACCTTGTTGTTTTAGCAATCCATGTTTTTCAAACATATCAACTAAACCACTGTAAGGATCCATACCTGTTTCGTACGGAATCTTTACTTGTACACCTTCAAAAGGTTTTGCGTAACGTGTTTTCATAACCTTACAAGCGGCTCTGATACCACGCACATCTGTTACCTTTTTACCGTCTTCATCTTCTTTCAGTTTCAATTTTTTCATTGCGATCACAATTGAACTTGCATAGATAAATCCTTGTCCACCTGATATCTTATCATCTGGATCAAACATATCCTGTGAAGCGTAAGTGTGGTTAGTACATACCATACCAATATTATAACTACCAAACATATTGACACAGTTACGTACAAGTGCTGTAAGTGCCTTAGGTTTTCTACCCATATCACCCTTCAAGTCACCTCTATCGAACTGATCAACATCTGTTGGAGTTAGTAACATACCCAATGAGTCAATTACAAACAATACTTTAGGACGCTCTTCTGGATCCTTATCTGCATAATCTGTTTTGTATTCACTCATAAAGTTTGATACAGTTTTTGCTACGTCATCAATCATACTCATCGATAAACGTAATAGTTTGTCTTCGCTAGTGTCAACACCAAGTGCCTGCAACCACTTTTCATCAAGTGCATTCTCTGAGTCAATTAGGACTACAAATATACCTTGTGCTTGTGCGGACTTTACAATGTTACCACTTGCAAAATAACTTTTACCTGCACCGGATTCGCCAGCAAACACCGTTACCTTACCTAAGGGGATTCCTTTGTGGAAATCCCCAGAGATAAGATAGTTAAGTGCGTAATTGCCAGTCGAAACCCAGTCAGTAGGATCGTTAAAGCCAATACCTAAGCCATTAATGCTTTTGGTCAGACCTTTACGAAATTTACTTACGTCGAATGGTTTCGCCATATGCTATCTCCTATGCGTTTCTTGAACGAATCATTGCCAAAATATCTTGGGCACGTTCGCTTGATGGTTTATCAGAACTTGCTGGTGCAGTTGCTTCTGCTACTGCTGGAGTCGGTTCTGCTACTGGAGCCGGAGTTGCTTCTACTACTGGAGCCGCCGCTGGTGCTGATGCACCTTTGTTTGGATCACCTGTAGATGCACTCATGCCTGGAGCACGAAAGTACTGTCCAAAACGATCTGGATCATACGCTTCGCCATCAACTGACGCTTCAAACATTTCAGTCATTACTTTAACTTCAACGTCTGTAGGTTTTTTAGGTAAAAAGTCATTTAGACTAAACAATCCAAACGAATCAACCGCCGCTTTTTCTTGATCACTCAATGCACGTTCTCTACGTGACCATTGTGATGTTGAGTAGTCAGCATATCCGCCTTTAGATGTTTTCTTAATACGGAAGTCAACACCTCTTACATAATCTGTAGGAAGTTCTTCCATCTCAGGATCCATCAAAGCACCTTTGATAATTTGGAAAATTTGTGGACCAATAATAAAACGTCTAATTGGATTCTCTGGAGTTTCGTCATCCTTAAGTGGATTCTCAGTCACGAAACCTTGGAAGATATATGATTTTTTCTTCCAATATTTACGACCTTGATCTTCTAAGGATTTATCTTTAAACCAACCTCTAACTTCTGATAGGATTGGACAAGTTTCTCCATACATTTCCATACATGGAACGTTAACTGTCACTGGACGTGAATCAGTTTGTCCTTTGATACCCGCGAATGGAAGTTTAATCATCAAACGCTCTTTCCAAAAGAAAGTTGCATCTTTGTCAGCATCTGGTAAGAATCGAAGCACTGCTTCGCTACCTTCTGCCATATTCCAATGTGGATAAATTGCTTTGTCGCCGCCGCCTGTAGACTGACCGCCTTGGCGTGTTTCTTGCTCTTTAAGTTTTGCACGTATTTCTGCTAATGTTGCCATAATAAGCCTCCTTTGTTTGCCTGTTTTGTGCCTGTTGTAGATATGAAGTAACCTAACAACATATCTATATTATAGTTACCTTCTGTTACAAAGTCAACTATAAATTCTGAAATTACTTAATTAATTTTGCCAATTTACTTTTGATGTACTCAAGATCTTCGTTTGTTCTCT
>Ga0181585_10003677_pt1 | contig 13402 bp, 9 predicted proteins | sample 071ome_29_FD_132469 | JGI IMG/M metagenome (GOLD analysis project Ga0181585, IMG submission 132469) | Coastal salt marsh microbial communities from the Groves Creek Marsh, Skidaway Island, Georgia - 071407BT metaG (megahit assembly) | ecosystem: Environmental > Aquatic > Marine > Intertidal zone... | reverse complement strand
TGGCAATCTTCTATTCCGTCACGCTTTATTGGCGAGTTGCCAGGCGAGCATATTGAAGAGGATATGGCACAGGGGCTGGGGCTGGGCCGGGCTGAACCTGTTATGTTGGGCGATATTGGCGGGCGTGTTGGCAAACCCGGATATGGCCCTGGATGGGGGCGCATGGCCGAACGCCAAATCAGCCGCCAGCAAAATAGCCCTATGGGCGCCCCGCAACGCGACCGTGATGGCTGGCTGCCAGATAAGGGACGGCATAATTTTAAAAAGGGGATGCGCGTTTTTCACCAGAAATTTGGCATGGGCTCGATAGAGCTGGTAGATGCAGACAAGCTGGAAATTGCCTTTGACAGGGCGGGTCTGAAAAAAGTGGTGGCCAGCTTTGTGACTCTGCCAGAAGATATGGATTAAAGGCCGATTAAAAAATGCGCGCAGATACACAAAACAAAACAGCAGATATGAACCAGACCACGGGCAGTTACTGGCTGTTAACCATCACCAGCCCGGAAAATCTGATGCCGCTGGAAACAGCGATTGACGGGCTGTGTGCACCAGATGCGCTGTCAACTGAAATCGATAGCCGGAATAACCACAAATTACAGATATGGTTTCACGATGCCCCGGATAGCAGCTTTATTGACGATATTGCCGCGCGCGCCCTAAGCCAGCCAGAACAGGCAGATATCCAGCTGGAGTTTGTTCCTGAACATGACTGGCTGGCAGAAAACAGGAAAAGTTTTCCGCCGCTTACTATCGGCTGTTTCTGGATATATGGCAGCCATGTCACCGCGCCTGCTCCCAAAACCCTGTTGCCGATTTTAATCGATGCAGCTCAGGCCTTTGGGTCAGGCACGCACCCCACTACAGAAGGCTGCTTGCGGGCGTTAAGCGATATTCGCCAGCAAAGAAAACGCCCCCAAAAAATTCTGGATATGGGTTGTGGCAGTGCCATTTTAGCGATTGCTGCCAGCCATTTGTTTCCAGGTGCCAGCGTGATGGCAGCTGATAATGACGCAATATCGGTGCGCACCGCAGCCGAAAACAGGCGCTTGAATAATATATCGCCGCGCCAGATGAAAACCGTATTATCGGCAGGTTTCTCCAATCGGGCTGTGTCAAAAAACGGGGCGTATGATGTGATATTGGCAAATATTCTGGCACGCCCCTTGCGCCTGATGGCAGGCGATTTGACCAGGCATCTTGCGCCAAATGGCCAGCTTGTTTTATCCGGTCTTTTGACCAGCCAGGTCAATTGGGTAATGCAGGCCTATCTAGCGCGCGGCATAGCCCTGAAACGCCATATCATTATCGGCGACTGGTCCTGTCTGGTGCTGGTATCGCGCCGCAAAAAAGGTGCGCTTTAGTATGTCCGGGGCGGCCAAATTACTGCATCAGTTGCGCGATGTTCTGGCACAGCGCGGTCTGGACGGATTTTGTCTGACCAGAGCGGATAGATTTCAGGGCGAGGAAGTGCAGCCAGCCGATGAATATCTGGCCTATCTAACCGGATTTACCGGCTCGGCCGGCATAGGGCTTATTCTGGCAGACAGGGCAGCGTTATTTACCGATAGCCGATATGGGCTACAAATTGTTCGGCAAACCGATAAAGAGCTGTATGAAACTTTTGATAGCGCGAATAAAAGTCTGGCGCAATGGATGGCCGAAATTCCGGCAGAAGGCAAGGTTAGGCTAGGCTATGATAGCTGGACGGTGACAGTGTCCGGGCTGGAGCGATTGCCAAAAAAACTGGGCACAGCAGAGGTGGATTGGGTGCCGTGTGCGGCCAGCCCGATGAACGATATCTGGCAAAACAGGCCAGCTGTGCCAAAAACAGAACTCTTTTTTCTGGATACAGAGATTGCCGGCCGTTCTGCTGGTGACAAACTGGCCAGTGCTGCAGCAGAGATAAAGAAATCGGCAGCTGATCTTAGCCTGATAACGACGCCGGACGGGGTCAATTGGCTGGCCAATTTGCGGGGGCGTGATTTGGTCTATACCCCCTTTCATCTATGTTTTGGCCTGTTGGATATTAAGGGGTCGCTGACCCTTATCGGCAGTGCTGCGGAGGAAAAACAGACAGGATATGTCAGCCTGTCATGGGCAGCGCTGGCCAGCTATCTCAGCTGTCATCAGGGGGCTAAAATTTTATGCGATCCGGCCAGCTTGCCGGTTGCCCTGCATGAGATGCTGATAATAGCAGGGCTTGAACCTGTTTTACGCCCGGAACCTGTCCTGGCACAAAAAGCGATAAAGAACGAAGCAGAGATTGACGGCTTTCGCGAGGCACATTTACGCGATGGAATAGCGTTATGTCATTTCTGGCACTGGCTGGAAAATAGCGCATTGGATGGTGGGCTGAGTGAAGCAGATATTGCAGACCATCTGAGCGAATATCGCCGCGCCGATAAAAGCTATATATGCGATAGCTTTGCCACCATCGCGGGCTTTCGCGGCAATGGGGCGATTGTGCATTACCGCGCCATAAAAGGACAGGATAGCCAGCTGAACGGGGCAGGCGTGTTATTAATCGATTCCGGGGCGCATTATCAGATGGGGACGACCGATATCACCCGCACCTTTTTCTTTGGCCCGCCTGAGGTTCTGCCGGATAAAGCAGCTATCGCCCATTCGAGCGCGGTACTGGCCGCCCATATAGAGCTGGCACGTGCGCGCTTCCCCAAAGGGACAACAGGCGCACAGCTGGATGCGATATGCCGCGCGCCATTATGGGCAAAGGGGCTGGATTTCGGACATGGCACGGGTCATGGGGTGGGACATATCCTGTCGGTGCATGAAGGGCCTGTCTCTATTTCCAAGCGTTGCCATCTGGCACTAGAGGCAGGCATGATCCTGTCGAACGAGCCGGGATATTATGCCGAAGAACATTACGGTATCCGGCATGAAAATCTGGTGCTGGCACGCGAAGCATCAGACGGGTTTATGACCTTTGAGACGCTGACCTGTTTTCCATTTGATGTTCGGCTTGTTGATGCCGGCCAGCTATCGGCTGAACAGACAGCATGGCTCAATGATTATCATCGCTGGGTGTATGAACATTTATCCCCGCATTTAGCCCCTGAGCTGGCTGCATGGCTGAAGGGAAAATGTGCCCCGCTCTAGCCATTATGGCCGGTGACAAGGGTTAGCCATTCCTCTTCGCTCAATATTTCAATCTCCAGCTCTTCTGCTTTTTTCAGCTTTGAGCCTGCGCCGGGTCCGGCGACTAGCATATCTGTCCTGGCTGACACAGCCCCGGACACTTTTGCCCCTAATTTTTCTGCCTGTGCTTTGGCTTCACTGCGCGACATTTTTTCCAGCGTGCCAGTAAAGACAATGGTTTTACCGCTTACCGGACTATCTGCCGAAGGGGCTTCGGGTGGAAAAGGGCTGGTATGGACAAGCAGATCCGCTATCATGGACGCGGTTTGCGGAGCAGCAAAAAAACGTACTAAATCATCTGTGACAGATGCGCCTATCTGATCAATGGCGGTCAATTCGCCATAGTCAGGATGGCTGGTGTCCGCGGCATTCACACAGGCCTTCATTAAGGCTTCCAGGCTTTGATAGCGGCTGGCCAGCAGCTTTGCCGTCGCCTGGCCAATCTGGCGTATTCCCAGCCCGAAAATCAGCTTTTCCAGTGGCGGCTTGCGAACCGCCTCTATCGCCCGGCATAAATTATCGGTGGATTTTTCGGCCATGCGTTCCAGTGCCGCGATTTCATCGCGCCGTTCTGGCAGGCGAAAAATATCTGCCGGGGTTTTTATCCAGCCCTTATCATAGAACAGATCGATCAGTTGGCTGCCCAGCCCGTCAATATCCATCGCATCGCGCGAGACAAAATGTTTTAACTGCTCCCGGCTTTGGGCTTCACATTCAAACCCGCCTGTACAGCGTCGCACCGCTTCGCCTTCGGGGCGAATGGCTGGATGTCCGCATATCGGACAGGTTTCGGGAAAGATAAACTCAGCGGCTCCCTCGCTACGCTTTTCTGTGCGTACCCGTACAATCTGCGGAATGACATCGCCGGCACGTTGCAAAATAACGCTATCGCCAATGCGAATATCCTTGCGCCTAATTTCATCCTCATTATGCAAGGTGGCGTTCGATACCGTTACCCCGCCCACCAGAACGGGCTCAAGACGGGCGACAGGGGTTAATGCGCCTGTCCGCCCAACTTGTATTTCAATATCACGCAAAATGGTTTCTGCCTGTTCAGCAGGGAATTTATGAGCGATGGCCCAGCGCGGGGCGCGGCTAACCTGTCCCAGTCTTTCTTGCCAGTCATGGCGGTTAATCTTATAGACCACCCCGTCTATATCATAATCCAGCTCCGGGCGCAGGCGGGCAATTTCCTGATAATGGGCCAGCAATTCTGTTTCATTCCGGCAAAGGGCGGTAAGCGGATTTACGCTAAATCCGGCATCGCCGAGCCTGTCCAGAAAGCCTTTATGGGTATCACTAACCGCATCTGATAATGCCCCGGCCGCATAGGCAAAAAAGCGCAAATTGCGGCTGGCGGTAATTTTGGCATCTTTTTGACGAAGCGCCCCGGCGGCTGCATTTCTCGGATTGGCAAAAATTTTGCCCCCCTGTTTTTCCTGTTCACTATTCAGCGCGGCAAAATCACTGCGGCGCATATATACCTCGCCGCGTACCTCAAAAACATCCGGGATTTTGCCTGCCAGAATATCCGGCACTTCTTTTAAGGTGCGGATATTGGCCGTCACATCCTCGCCAATCGTGCCATCCCCTCTGGTGGCGGCATGAATCAGCTTTCCTTTTTCATAGCGCAGGGATAAGGACAGCCCATCTATTTTAGGCTCTGCTGTCATCTCTAACGGGCTATCTTCTGGCAGGGATAAAAACCGGCGGATACGGGCGGTAAAATCAAACAGGTCATCCTCATCAAAGGCATTGCCAAGCGAGAGCATCGGCAATGTATGGATGATTTTGGCAAAATTGCCAGCCGGGACAGCCCCCACCCTGACAGAGGGGCTATCGCTTCGTATCAGTACAGGAAAGACGGCTTCCAGCTCTGTGTTCAGGCGAATAAGCGCGTCATATTCTGCATCGCTGATTTCCGGCTCTGTTTGTTCATCTGCAGCATGATAGCGGGCATCATGATAGGCGATTATTTCGGCCAGTTCCTGTAGCAATTGTGATGCGACCTCCTTCGATAGGTCATTTATCGGACTATCGGGGCGAAGCTCTTCTGCTGAACGGCTCATCTTGCCAGCTCCAGCAGGTTTAGGGCTGCTGCCCGTGCTTCGTTGGTAATTTCATCGCCTGACAGCATACGGGCAACTTCCTCTATTCGGGCGCTATCATCCAGAATAAAAGTATCGCTGATAATGGTCTGAGAGCTGGCTTGTTTGGCAATTTTCAGATGATGCTTGCCCTTGCCGGCTACTTGCGGTGAATGGGTGATAACAAGGGTTTGTGTCTGATCGCCCAGCCGGGCAAGGCGCGCGCCAACCGCAGCGGCAACTGCCCCGCCAACACCTGAATCCACCTCATCAAATATCAGCGTCTTGGGGCTTTCATTTCTGGCAAGTACTACTTTAAGCGCCAGCAAAAAACGGGCAAGCTCGCCGCCTGAGGCAATTTTATCAATAGCGCCCATCTCCATGCCCGGATTGGTGCTGGCAACAAAACGCACCCTGTCCCAGCCAAGCGAGCCCCATCTGTCCGGCTCATGTTGCGTGATATGGGTTTTAAATTCCGCTGCTTCCAGCTTCAGGGGCGGCAATTCTGCCATAATTTGTGCATCGATGGTACGGGCAATTTCCCGGCGTTTATCTGAAAGCTCTGCGGCACAGGCATGATAGGCTTCCCTTGCCTTTTCGGCGGCGGCGGCAAGGTTGGCAAGCTGGCCGGACTGATCATCCAGCGCGGCAAGCTGGCTGGCAAGCTGGCGATGCAAAACGGGTAGCTCGTCTACCTCTATGCGATGTTTACGTGCGGCACTGCGCAAGCTATGCAAGCGATCTTCAATAAAGGCAAGGCGTTCTGGGTCACCATCCAGTTGCTCGCCTGCCTGGCTTATCTGGGCTTCTGCCTCGTTTAATTCAGCAATCGCCCGATCCAGAGCAGAAATACCCTCATCCAGCAAAGTGCCCGCTACCTCGCTCTGGCGCTCTAGCAGGGATTGTGCGCGCCCGGTAGCAGAGATAACCCCGTCTTCGCTGGCCAGAATAGTATGGGTATGTTGCAGGGCTTCGGCAATTCGCGCTGCATAGGCATGGCGGGTGCGTTCCTGTGACAGATTTTCTTCTTCATCGGCTTCGGGGGCAAGCTTGTCCAGCTGTTCGACCGCATCGCGCAGCCATTCTTCTTCCTCGCGGGCTTTGGCCTGGGCTGCCTGACATTCTTGCAAGGCTTTTTGACTGCTCTGCATTTCCTGCCAGCAGCTTTTGATACGTGCCAGCAATTGCGGGGCAATACCGGCTCTGTCCAGCAATCTTTGATGGGTAGTGATATCCAACAGGCCGCGCCCTTCAAACTGGCCTTGAATTTCCACCAGCATATCGCCGCATTGGCGCAGCAGATTTACCGATACTGGCTGGTCATTAATATGGGCAGGCGATTTGCCATCCATGCGCAATTGACGGCGCAAAATGATTTGTGCAGATGCCTCGATACCGGCTTCTTCCAGCAGATGCCAGACAGGGTGGCTTGCTTCGATATCAAAGGCGGCTGTTACGCTGGCTTTATCTGTGCCATCACGCAACAGGGAAAAATCTGCCCGGCTACCCAGAGCCAGCCCCAGCGCATCCAGCAAAATGGACTTCCCTGCACCTGTCTCGCCTGTCAGAACGGTTAGCCCGTCTGAAAATTCCAGATCAAGAGACTGTATAAGAACAATATTTCGAATGCTTAAATGAACAAGCATATGCCGCGCTTATTGAAATAGGGATAACGCTCTGTCAGCAACGGATCCCAAAATCCCTTGCGGCCCAGAACGTGACGGGTTGCCAACGACCTCAATCAGCCTTTCTGTCCAGACAGATTCAGGATAATTATATTCTGCTACCTGCAAAACGCGCATCGCTTCTTCATCCAGGCTGAGAGACAGATAGGCCTCGCCCATTCGATAGAGCGCTTCTGGCACCTGATTGGTGCGGTCATAATCGCGCACCACCACCGCAAAGCGTTTTATGGCTGCTGCATAATGCCCCTTATTCAGATAAAAACGTGCCACGGCCATTTCCTTACCTGCCAGATGCGAGCGTGCCAGATCAGCTTTCAGCTGGGAATCGCGTGCATAAGGCCCATCGGGATAGCGGCGCAATACATCTTCAAAGGCATTTAAGGCCTTATAGGTCATATCCGCATCGCGCTCGACATCGACTATTTGTTCGTAATAGGAGAGCGCCTTTAGATAATAGGCATATTCGGTAAGCGGGTCGGCCGGATATAATTCAATAAATCTGTCCAGGCTGGCTTCGGCCTGGGCATATTGATTGGATTGATAAAAAGACCAGGCCGCCATAATTTGCGCGCGTACCGCCCAGATAGAATAGGGATGCTGGCGCTCCACCTCTTCAAATTTTGGTGCGGCCAAATCCACATCTCCTGCAAGAACTGTATTCAGCGCATCATTATAAAGCTGATCAACAGGGGCATCTGCCTGGCCGTCTATATCTGCGTCATTGCTATTGCTGCAGCCGGCCATCATCAGTGACAGGGCGGCAAATATCCCCATTATATAGCGCTTTGCCTTGACTTGTCCGATTTTGGAAAAGGCGGGGTGTAAAAGATCAGATCCTGGCATCAGCACACTATATCCGTCTGTCAAAAAAGCACCTGCGCCCGTGGTTTGGGACAGGGTGCCCTGTTGGTTGTTTGCTCGCCCTACAATAACGGCTTGCGATGCCCCTGCAAAGAGGAAGATTGCCTAAAAGATTACACAAATGAGAGAAAATAAAAGAAAGGCGCGTCTAGCTATGGGCGGCAACCGCTGTTTCAGGGTATCCCCATTGACCTTGCCCGCCAGTTGCCTCTCCGCCATTAATGCTAAAGGCATCAGGCGTATTCATCAAGGTTTTCAATAGCATGGTGCTAAGAGCATGGCCGGGCTTGCTGGTGGTTAGCCGGGCTTTTACCGCCATGCCAAGCAGGAACAGATCGCCCAGACAATCCAAAGTCTTGTGCCGTACAAATTCATCTGTACTGCGAAGGCCGCCCTCATTGAGCACCGCCCCATTATGAACCACAAGGGCGTTATCCAGAGACCCGCCACGTGCCAGCCCGGAATTACGCATCGCTTCGACATCCTTTAGCATACAAAAGGTGCGGGCGTCTGCCAGCTCATCCAGAAAAGCCTGGCTAGTATTTTTATAGGAAATGGACTGGGTACCGATAAGCTGGTCATCAAACTGGATGCTGACATCCATTTCCAGGCTATCGGCCGGGGATAATTTTGCTACCACCCCATTGCCCAGGTCAACCTCAACCTCTTTCAGGATAGTAATAACCCGGCGGGCCATATCCTGGCGAGCAAGGCCTGCACGCTCCAGCAGGGTGAAAATCGGGGTGGCACTGCCATCAAGTATTGGCATTTCCGGCCCATCAATTTCAATACGCAGATTATCAATCCCCATCCCGTGAAAGGCAGCCATGAAATGCTCGATGGTATTCACGCCCACCCCGTCTTTGTTTTCGATACGGGTACATAATTTATGGGGAACAGCATGTTCAATGGTGGCCGGGATAACCGCGTTGCAATCCACGACATCTGAACGGTGAAAGACAATACCGTGACCGGCCGGGGCGGGATGCAATGTCACTTCAATAAAGCGGCCGGAATGGACACCAATACCGCCTATCTCTACAGCTTGTGCTATGGTATGCTGCCAGCCGTGAGAGGCGATGTCATCGCCGTTTAAATGATGTGAAGTTTGTGCGTTCATATCCACTCACCCAAATATCCTCAACCTCAATTTATGAAAGCGGTTTGGTAAAGACAAATCACATTTGGTTACCAATTGTTGTAATTAAATCTTTTTTGCCTTTGCTGATAAAAAGCCCGCCTGACAATGCAAGGCGGGCTTTTTACAAGGTCTGCTGGCTAGTTTGCCTGGCGTCTTAAAAAGGCCGGGATGTCCAGATCATCATCCTCTGCCTCTTCTTCTTTGGTGACGGGGTCCACCGGCAGGCTGGTCTGCACCATATCGGCTTTTGGCAAATCCATAATGGCCGGCTCTTCAATGGTTGGCAGGGTCACATCACTACGATTAAGCTGCGGCTCTTCTTTTGCCGAAGCGCTATCTGTTGATGCGGCCGAAGCGCTGTCTGTCTTGCCAGACCATAAACCGGATATCCGGTTGATAAGCGAGGTACGCGGGGCTTCTTCCGGCACCGGGGCTGTTTCAACCAGCTCTTCATCCAGACCCACATCACGCGGCGCATCGGGTATAAACAGAGGCCGGCGAATAACCGTTGCCTGTTCATGGCCACGTGGCTCTGCTATTGCGGTTTCAGCCTTATCAGCTTCTGCCACCATATCTGTCTGCTGCTCTGTATCACCCAGCTTATGGTCGCTTTCTTGTGCAGATTTCACGGCTGTTTCAATATCCAGCTGTTCTTCTGCTTCCATTTGGCCAGCGTCCATTGAGGGCATTTCAGCGGCCTCGGCAGTTTCTGCCTCCATTGGCTGGCTCTCTGTATCCGTTGAAAGACTATGTGCTACCGGGGCTTCTTCTGACATCACTGGTGCTACAGCTTGAGCAGACGGCACGCTATAGGCAGGGGTCTGCATCTGCGGCTGTGCGACAGGAGGCTGCATGATATTTGGCTCGTTGATGAACGGCAGGGGGCTGGTTTGCTCCATAGCCTCAATCCCGGTGGCCACAACAGATACCCGCATCACCCCTTCCAGCTTTTCATCAAAGGCAGAGCCAAAAATGATGGTTGCATCGGGATCCACTTCACTGCGGATACGGTTTGCTGCTTCATCTACCTCAAACAGGGTCATATCCATCCCGCCTGTGATATTGATAAGAACAGCTTTTGCCCCTTTCATCGAGGTGTCATCCAGCAACGGATTATTGATAGCTGCTTCTGCTGCTTCAATGGCGCGTGTCTCGCCCGAGGCTTCGCCCGTACCCATCATCGCTTTGCCCATTTCAGACATCACCGCCCGAATATCGGCAAAATCCAGATTGATAAGGCCCGGCTTTATCATCAGGTCAGTAACCCCGCATACGCCCTGATGCAATACTGCATCTGCCATATGGAAGGTATCGGCAAGGGTGGTACGCTCATTGGCCAGGCGGAACAGGTTCTGGTTCGGGATAACAATCAATGTATCGACATAGGCCTGAAGTGCCTGAATGCCTTCATCTGCCTGTTCCATGCGGCGCTTGCCTTCGAAATCAAACGGCTTTGTGACCACGCCAACGGTCAGGATGCCGCGCTCTCTGGCAGCTTTGGCAATAACAGGGGCTGCCCCTGTACCTGTGCCGCCGCCCATACCTGCGGTAATAAAGACCATATTGGAATCTGCCAGCTCTGCCAGCACATCATCCAGACTTTCTTCTGCTGCCTTTCGGCCAACTTCCGGCTTTGAGCCAGCGCCCAGACCGCCTGTCAGGCTGGTGCCAAGCTGTAATTTACGGCTGGCCAAAGAATGGGCAAGTGACTGGCCATCAGTATTGGCGACCAGAAAATCTACCCCTTCAAGATTGGCATCGATCATATTATTGACCGCGTTACAGCCTGCCCCGCCAACACCAACAACGGTGATACGCGGACGCAATTCCTGCATTGTTTGTGGGACTGTGAGGTTGATAGTCATGATAATCTCCTTTTAGCTATTGGAGGGTGAAATCGCGCTGTCAGCCCGTGCAGCGTGAAGAGATGCTGTCCTGGATAACCGCAAGGCAGCTGGGTGGAAAAAGGTTGGGTTTAACATTTGGGCTCCTTATGTTAATTTTGTTTAAACCATTAAAAACACTACAAATTATGTTTGAACCACAGGCGTAATCTTGCCCATAATCCAGTGCCGGCATAACGGGTTATCGGGTCTTGCGTACGGGTTTCTTCCAGCCTTTGAACAAACATCGCCATTCCGATAACAGCGGCAAATGATCCGCCCGAGATTTGGCTGTCTGCGGCAAGCAAAATTTGCGGCACTTTCATGGCTACCGGCTTTCCCCAATAGCCCGAGACAAAATCCTGAAGTCCGGTAAGCTGGCTTGCTCCGCCGGTGATGGCCAGATTATAACAAGGGGCAGGGCGCATACCGGCCTGGCTAAGCTGCAGGTCTATCATCTCCAGAATTTCTTCCAGACGGGTACGAATAATATCATTCAGAAAGCCGCGCTCTATTGTCTGGCCGGTAACAAGGGTCAGCATATCGCGCTCAAACAGACTTTTGGACAGGACAAAATTATCCCCGCTTGCCGGAAAATTGCTCTGGCCAAGGGCGAGGCTGGTTGCCATTTCCGGCAGAACCGAACCTTCGACGGCTTTCAGCCTTTCTGCATCATTGGTTGGAATAGACAGCATCTTTGCAATATCGCGGGTGATGTTCTGACCGCCCATTCTGATAGAGCCAACATGGCAAAGCTTATCCTCGCTATAGAGGGCAAAAGAGGTGGTTCCGCCGCCAAAATCTATGATTAATGTGCCTAGCTCGCGCTCATCTTCGGTAAGACAGGACAGGCCAGCCGCCGCCGCACTATGATAAACATGACCGGCTTTCAGATGGTTTTGCTGTACCGCTTCACAGAAATTATTATGGCTGGTTTGTGCCATCATCAGGTCATGATAGGCCAATCCCAGCCTTTGCCCGGTCATGCTAAGCGGGTTAGCAATCTGGCTCAGCCCGTCGATTAGATATTCACGGGTCTGACGCTGGCAGACAACAAAGCCTGGCAGGCTGGTTTGTTCCTGTTGTTTTTCTTTCAGCCTGCGGATATCGCGCCGGCCGATAATTTGGCTGCCAATGGTAATCTCTGCCAATTGCTCGCACAAACGCGGCTGACCGGCGGGGGTAACAATATGCAAGCTGTCAACGGTGATGCCGGCATTGCCTTCTGCAGCTTCAACCACCCTCCCTAATGTGGTGCTAAAGCGCGCCATATCGGTTATTTCACCCTGACGAATGCCTTCGGCAGCATGGATAGCCTGTCCCAGCAGGGATGGCTTGCCTTCAGCACCGATTTCCGCGATTAGACAGGCAAAGCGCGACGAGCCTAAATCAACAACCGCAAAGGGGGATTTGGCAGATGGATAACGTTTTGCCATCAGGTTTTCCTCCCCTTGCCGCGAATGGGAATATTGGGCTCAACGATCAGCTGGCCAGGGACGCGCAAATCAATGGCGGCCAGATCGCGCGCGGTAATAGCGGTTTCCTGTTCCAGCTTGGCCAGCCGTGACCAGGCCAGTACCGGATCGCGTTCTGGCAGGCGAATAGCCAGACCCGAACGCATATGAATATCCCAGCGTCTTTGCGAGATATATTGAACCGCCCAGACATCGGAAAAAATTTCCGGCTCGGTACGCAAAATATCAATGATCATGCCAGCGCGTTCCGCCGCGCCCTTGCCAGAGGCAACAATCAGATGGTTGAAATCTGCCGGATTAGCCCCTTGAATGACCACGCCACTGGCATCGATTAATTGATGACCCTTCGCGCTTTGTAGCAAGGCAACAGGCTGGCGTTCGGACAAGCGGATTTCCAGCTTGTCAGGCAGGGTTCGGATAATGACCACATCTTCTACCCAGCCCAACTGCAAGATATCCTCGCGCATGGCCATTAAATCGATAGCCAGAATGGATTTGCCTTTCATCTGATTGGCGATCGCTGCAATATCCTGTTTGTCTGTATGATTACGACCCGTAATTTCAATAATCCGGGGGGTAAAGCCTTGCGCAATAGCGATACGATGAAATTCATCACGCAATAAATCTGCTTTAAAATAGCCCGCAACCCCGCAAATAGCAGTCAGAATAAGGGTAAAGCTGACAAGGCCGGCCTTTATTGAAAAGCCTGTCTTGCGGGCGGTGAAAATCGCTGGCAGGGCTAGTCGTCGCATTGGGCAATCTCCAGCAAATGATTTACCAGCTCTTCACCTGAAATACCGACAAAGGCGGCCTGTTCGGGGGTTAGCGAGGTAGCGGTCATACCTGGCTGGGTATTGACCTCCAGCATATAGAGCTGATCGGCTTCCTCATCCCAGCGATAATCAGCACGAGCAACGCCGCGGCAGCCCAGTATCTGAAAGGCGCGTTCTGCCCATTCACAGGCTTGCATGGTGATATGTTCGGGAATATCGGCCGGCAGAATATGGCGCGATCCGCCCGGCTTGTATTTGGCGTCAAAATCATAGAAATGCTCATCCACGATAATTTCGGTAACGCATAGAGCGCGCCCATCCAGAACCGATACGGTCAGCTC
>Ga0181585_10003664_pt1 | contig 13421 bp, 17 predicted proteins | sample 071ome_29_FD_132469 | JGI IMG/M metagenome (GOLD analysis project Ga0181585, IMG submission 132469) | Coastal salt marsh microbial communities from the Groves Creek Marsh, Skidaway Island, Georgia - 071407BT metaG (megahit assembly) | ecosystem: Environmental > Aquatic > Marine > Intertidal... | reverse complement strand
ACTAATGTTAGACTTAACAGTCACTGAAGTAGAACATTACACAGATAGACTATTTAGAATCAGAACCGAACGACCCCGTAGTTATAGATTTACTGCGGGCGAGTTCGTTATGATCAGTACTGTTGATGATGATACTCCAAATAGAGCATACAGTCTAACAAGCGGGCCGTATGACGACTACTTGGAGTTTTACAGTATCAAAGTGCAAGACGGTCCACTAACCAGTCGACTACAACATGTGAATGTGGGAGACAAAATACTAGTGGGAGAAAAGCCCACAGGAACACTGATACTTGCTAACCTAGAACTGGGAGGACATTTGGTAATGATGGCAAGTGGTACAGGTATTGCGCCGTTTATCAGCCTGTTGCGTGAACCAGAAACATATGATTTGTTTGAGAACATCACTGTAACATGGACTACTAGACTGCATGCAGAACAAGACTGTTACAGAGACTTTCTCAACGAAATGCCCATTGAATATATCAGCACAGTTACACAAGAACCTGCTGAACTGCAAGGAAGAATTCAAAAGTTTATGGCAGATGGAACTGTTAAGATTGACAATCCTGAATATCAGCGTATAATGTTATGTGGAAGCATTGCATTTAATAATGATCTTAAAGATCATTTTACTGAACTTGGGTTCAGTGAAGGCAATAAAAAGACACAAGGTACATTTGTGCAAGAAAGGGCATTTGTTAGTTAATGTATGTAGACGCACTTATTGATAGAGATAAAGATACAATTCACGTAGTTGAACGTGTAAAGGGAAAACGTGTGTATAGAGAATATCCTGCACGTTATGTATTCTATTACAAAGACAATCGCGGCAAGTTTGAAAGTATCTTTGGCGATAAGCTAGAACGTGTTGTTACAACTAGTGGTAAAGCATTCTCTAAAGAAAAGAAACTATATAGTAATCAGAAATTATTTGAGAGCGATGTCAACCCAGTATTTAGATGTTTAGCAGACAATTACTTAGGTGCAGATACTCCTAAACTACAACAAGCATTTTTCGATATCGAGGTCGATTTTGATAAAGAAAAAGGCTTTGCTGATCCAAGTGATCCGTTCAATCCAGTAACAGCAATCAGTGTACACTTGGATTGGATTGGTAAAACTATTTGCTTGGTTATTAAACCTAAAACACTTACACGAGCAGATGCGCAACTTATTGTGGACAGATTTGAGGATACTATTCTCATGGACACAGAAGATGAGCTCTTGGATACATTCTTGCAGTTGATTGACGATGCAGATGTAATGAGTGGATGGAACAGCGAAGGCTTTGATATTCCTTACTTGGTCAATCGCATAGCAAGAGTTCTTGGTAAAGAACATACAAGACGTTTTTGTTTGTGGGGCAAATATCCCAACAGACGAGAATTTGAACGCTATGGCAAAGCACAAGAAACATTTGACACAGTAGGCAGACTGCATTTGGATTACATGGAACTGTATCGCAAGTATACATATCATGAAATGCACAGTTACAGTTTGGATGCCATTGGCGAATATGAACTCGGCGAACGCAAAACAGAATATGAAGGTACACTAGACCAGCTTTACAACAACGACTTTGAAACATTTATTCAGTACTCTAGACAAGACGTTGACCTACTTGTACGTATGGATAGAAAACTACAATTCATTGACTTAGCAAACGTTATTGCACATGACAACACAGTTCTTGTGCAAACAACTATGGGTGCGGTTGCTGTTACAGACCAAGCTATTCTTAACGAAGCACACAGTAGAGGACTTATTGTTCCAGATAAAGTACGTGATAAAACACAAAAGCATTATCCACAAACTTGTACTGCGGCTGGTGCATATGTTGCTACGCCTAAAAAAGGCTTTCATGAATGGATTGGTAGTATGGACTTAAACAGTCTGTATCCAAGTATCTTGCGCAGTTTGAACATGAGTACAGAAACTATTGTTGGTCAAATCAGACACACACTAACTGTGCCAATGTTAGCAGAACACAAGTGGGAAGTTGCCAAAGCGTGGGAAGGCAAGTTTGCTTGTCGAGAATATGAACTTGTTATTGAAAAGAATGACGAGACACTTCTATACATTGACTTTGAAAATGGCGAGGAACTGCAAGGAACTGGTGCTGAACTGTATCAAATTATTTTTGAAAGTGGTCAACCATGGGTACTTACCAGCAACGGAACTATACTTGATCAAACCAAAAAAGGCATTATTCCAGGCTTGCTAGAACGCTGGTATGCTGAACGTAAAGTTATGCAAAAAGAAATGCGTGATGCTAGAGACAGCGGAGATATCGAAAAAACTGCTTACTGGGACAAGCGACAACTGGTTAAAAAGATTAACTTGAACAGTTTGTATGGTGCGCTGTTGAACCCAGGCAGTAGGTTTAACGATCCGAGAATGGGACAAAGCACAACACTAACAGGACGCTGTATTGCTAGACACATGGGCGCCAAAGTAAATGAATTGTTTACAGGCGAATACAATCATGTTGGCCCTGCAATTATATATGGTGATACTGACAGTGTATATTTCAGTGCTTATCCTGTATTTAAAGAGCAAATTGAAAGTGGAGAATTTGCTTGGGATAAAGACAAAGTAACTGAACTCTATGATACAGTGTGTGAACAAGCTAATGAAACATTTCCTGATTATATGGCACAAGCGCATAATGTATTAGACAGAAAGCAAGGTGAAATTATTGCAGCAGGTAGAGAAACTTGTGCTTTATCAGGTATCTACATTACTAAAAAGCGTTATGCAATCTTAGTGTATGACAATGAAGGTCACAGAGAAGATAAAGATGGTAAACCAGGCAAGATCAAAGCAATGGGCCTGGACCTCAAAAGGTCAGACACTCCTGCGTTTATGCAAGACTTCTTGAATGAACTGTTACTTAAAACACTAACAGGTACAAGCGAAGAAGAAATCATTGAACGCATTATTGAGTTTAGAAGCGAGTTTAGAAACATGCCTGCTTGGTTAAAAGGTACACCTAAACGTGTTAATAAACTCACACATTATTATAATAGCGAATACATGGTAGATCCAAAAACAGGAGACGAAGTATACAAAGGCAAATCTAATATGCCTGGACATGTTAGAGCTGCAATTAACTATAATAGGTTGCGCAGAATGAATAGTGATCGTTACAGCATGGAAATCATGGATGGTATGAAAACTATTGTGTGCAAACTAAAACCAAATCCAATGGGCTTTACAAGTATTGGATATCCAACAGATGAAACCCGCTTACCTGAATGGTATAAAGAACTTCCATTTGATACTGATGAAATGGAAGGTACCATTATCACTAAGAAAATTGAAAACCTGTTAAGTGTGATGAATTGGGACTTAACAAAAGCAGAGGATAAAACTACATTTGATAGTTTGTTCGACTGGAATTAATGCCACGTTTAGACTTACACGGAAAACACATACATGAAGCATGGAAATCTGTTGACAGATTTCTTAAACAGTGTTATTATGACAACTATAAATCTTGCGAAATTATTTGCGGGCAAGGTATGATTAAACAGGAAATCGAAACTTGGCTCCACCTAAATACTTTTGTAAGAGAATACAGACTGAATACCCGTACACAAGGCAGTTACAACATTAAACTTAGGAAAAGGACATAATATGCGAGACTATCTCAGAGATATTGTAAAACATACACACGGACTTGGATTTATCGAAGCGGCAAAAATTGTTAATGAGAATGATGAAACTCATCTCGAAGCAATGGACGATGACCGCACAGTTATTGTACAAGCAAAATTTAAACAAAAGATTCCAGGACTAGATGGTACTTTTGGTTTGCCAAATTTGAGTAAACTAAACATTCTACTAAACATCGAAGAATACAAAGAGAATGCTAACATTACAGTAAACACACAGGATCGCAATGGCGAAACTATTCCGTTTGGTTTGCATTTTGAAAATGCTAAAGGTGACTTTAAAAACGATTATCGTTTTATGAGTCGCGAAGTTGTTGAAGAAAAACTTAAAAGCGTAAAGTTTAAAGGTGTTAGTTGGGACATCACTATGGAGCCTAACAGTGCAAGTATTGCACGTTTTAAAATGCAATCACAAGCTAACAGCGAAGAAACTGTTTTTGTTGCTAAAACAGAAGGAGCAGATCTAAAATTCTTCTTTGGAGATAGTAGCACACACGCAGGTAACTTTGTGTTTGCAGCAGATGTCGAAGGACAATTAAACACAGGATGGAGTTGGCCCGTTGCACAAGTATTAAGCATTCTTAATTTGCCAGGTGACATTACTATGAAGTTTAGTGATGCAGGTGCAGCAATGATTACAGTAGATAGTGGTATGGCAGTTTATGATTACATTTTGCCTGCCCAGAGTAAATAATGATTCATAACGAGCATACAGACTTAACATCAACACAAAACGACTATGCGGTGTTTTTGCCTGCACTTAGTACATTTTATGCACTATTTGTAGGCAGACAACGCAGAGGTCTTGAACCGTTTGATGAAGATAAAAAAGGAAGCGGTGCTCCTTACATTGACTTAAACCGTATTCCTGGTCATTTAACAAATGGTGTGGAAAGTATTAACTGGTTAGCAAAAGAAGGCTTGTTTCAATACAAGTGGAGTTTGCACAGTGCAGGTCACGCAAGTCTTGACTTAGACAAAGATATGTACAGAGAAAGTCAGTACAGAGAGCGTGATAGAAAATACAGTTGGATACTTGGAGACTCTGGTGGTTTCCAAATTGGTAAAGGTAAATGGGAAGGCGATTGGCGAGCTGGTAGTGGATGCCCACAAGCACAAAAGAAGCGTGACGGCGTTCTTCGATGGATGGATGCCTTTATGGACTATGGAATGATTCTTGATATTCCAGCTTGGGTAAGTCGTAGCCCAGAAGGTGCTAAAGCAAGTAACATTAGTAGCTATCAAGAAGCAGTAGACGGTACAGCTTTTAACAATGAATATTTTATTCGCAATCGCAGTGGCGACTGTAAGTTCTTAAACGTTCTACAAGGCGAAAACTTCGCACAAGCAGATGATTGGTATTCACAAATGAAGAAGTTTTGTGATCCAAAGCAATATCCAGATGCACACTTTAACGGTTGGGCAATGGGTGGTCAGAACATGTGTGATATTGAACTTGCACTTAAACGAGTAGTTGAGTTGCGTTTTGATGGTTTACTAGAAGAAGGATTACATGATGTCATGCACTTCCTTGGCACTAGTAAATTAGAATGGGCTCTTGTACTTACAGCAATACAACGTGGTGTGCGTAAGTATCATAATCCAAAGTTTACAATTACATTTGATTGTGCAAGTCCTTTCTTGTGTACAGCTAACGGACAGTTTTATACTAACTGGCGATTAGATCACGACAGCAAGTGGAGTTATGTAATGGCAGACGCTCCTGATGACAAAGCATATAAAAATAGTACAATGACATTTGATGATATGTGTACACAAATGTATCCAGACTTTCAAAGTAGTCCGATGAGCAAAGGACTAATGTTAAATGATATTTGTTACTATGCTTCTGGCGATGTAAACAGAATGGGTACCGAAACTAAAACAAGTTGGGATAGTTTTGCTTATGCACTATTAATGAATCATAATGTATGGACACATATTAAGAGTGTACAAGAAGCAAACAAAGCATTTGATTTAGGAACATATCCGACTATGATGGTAGACAATAGTTTTGATAAACAAGAAGTTAAAGATGTTGTTATGGAAGTATTTGCTATCAATGACAGAGATAAAGCACTTGACTTTATTGAAAAACATCGTAAACTATGGATGAAAGTAATCGGCACACGTGGTGCTGTTGGTAAGAAAACAATTAACAGTTCGGCACAATTCAATGCACTCTTCGAATAAAGCACTTATCATAGGTACAGGATTTGGCAGCTTGTATAAAAGCATTTACGAAAGTATGGGCTGGCAAATCACAACTGTTGATATAGCAGATCCCAATGCAGATTATAAACATGTATATCTAGCATTAGAAGCAGGTTTAGCGCATTGGGATACTTGTCACATAACAACTCCTAATCATACACACTATCAGCTTGCAGACTTGTGTGCAAACTTTTGTGATATTGTTTTTGTTGAAAAGCCCGGAGTAGACAATTGGAAACTTTGGGAAGAATTGTTAGATGATCATCCTGCAACACGCATTATGATGACTAAAAATAATCAATACAGAAGTAATATTGACCAAATGTATGAAGCATCACAAGAAGGTAATATTAAACTGCATTGGATTAATAATAACAGAATACCTAAACCTGGTAGTTGGTTTACTACAAAAGAACTAGCATTTGGCGGAGTAAGTAGAGACTTGATGCCACATATGTTAAGCATATATCAAATGTTAGAAGATGATTGGCTATACACTAAACCTAAATGGACTAGAATTGGTCAACGCTGGATACTTGCACAATGTAGAGGATCTGATTATGGCACAGTAGATCGTAACGGTACATATGATGTTGACGACTATTGTACAATTGAAATTGGAAGATATAGTTTACACACAGACTGGCGTAGTGAGTCAGGCGATGACATTGCTGTACATACTCCTGCTGTTAGTTTTCAACTAGGATTATGTCCTGAAAGTGCATATCAAACAATGATAAAAATTGCACTTGAACAAAAAAATAACGATGATTTTTGGTTAGATCAAAGGAACAAAGATTTATGGATACATCAGATCTTAGACAGCCTGTCAGACAATTAGTTACCGATGGCAAAGGCGAGTTCTATGAAAAGGACTATCTAGTACCCATGTTACTTAAAGACGAGATACGTGTTCGTACAATAATGACTGGAATATGCCGTAGTGACATAGATATGATGACTGGAAACTTTACGCTACTACCTGAACATATGCATGGACATGAAGGATTAGGTCAAGTAATTGCAGTAGGCAATGATGTTGATGATTGTGATATTGGCGATTATGTTGCTACCAGAGGCGAGCCTGCATATGCTGATGTTTATAATTGTAAAAAAGGCACATACTGCGTAGTACCAGAAGCACATCCAGATTATATAATTGAACCCGTAGCATGTGCAGTTAACATGGAGTTGGTTTGTCAACAAGAACTTATTCAACGAGATGGCGGCAGAATGTTAATTATTGGCACAGGTTTTCTCGCTAGAGTATTTCATCAAACTGTATTAGAAATGGGATATGATTATCAAATTGATGTAATAGGCAAAAGCAATGCTGATTACTGGGGCACGGAAATGCTAGTTGACGGCAGCTATGCAAACTATGATGTAGTAGTAGATCTCAAAGGTGAAGACAAAATTAAGTTTGTTAAAGTTAACCCTAATGCACTTGTGATAATGGCTAGTGCGCCGCACAGAGAATATAATTTTCCTCTTGAAGATTGGCTTTGGAACAATGTTACAATCAAAATGCCAAGTCCAAGAGCAGAAACATTTCACAGTGCTATGAAACTAGCAACACTATTAGTATCGCAAGGAAAGATAGAGCTTGACAATGTATGGACACGTAGTTACAATAGAGAAACAAATTGGAAACAAGCATTTAGTGATGCACTAAACAGACCTGAAGGCTATAGCAGAGGTTATATCAAATGGGACTAAACACTGAAGAGCGTCAAGACGTAGTTTATTTTATTGGCACAGAAGTAGAACTTACAGCAATGTATGGAGAGAAAACACTGTTTGTAGTTGGTATCCAACCGTGGGAAGATATTCAAAAACGTGCCGACGAACATGATATCAAACATTTGTACTTTGGTACAAGTCAAAGTTTTCATCCTAAAAACAATGACGACTATGATATGTGGGAATCTATGATCAAACCGTTGCTTAAACTAGGCTACTGGTGTACACTAGACTTTGGAGTCGAATATGCTGAGAATGTACTAGAATGCGGGTTTGACGAGTATGATAATTATATTAGTATGATAAGTGTAAAACTTCCATACATTAAACAATTCAATTATAACGCAACACTTAAACTAGATGACACAACATGGGGTAAAAGCAATCCAGGGGTATGGTGCCACAGTGTACATGAACTGATGGATCGCTCAGTTTATACAGACTGGAAAGACTATGTTGGTGATACGGTAATCAAATGAACGGAAGCAAACGAATAGGATTTACATGTAGCACATTTGATTTGTTACATGCTGGACATATTGCTATGCTTAGAGAAGCAAAAGAGCATTGTGATTATCTTATTGTAGGATTACAAACAGATCCTACAATTGATAGACCAGATACAAAAAACAAACCAGTACAAACACTAGTAGAGCGTTATGCACAATTAGCATGTGTTAAATACGTAGATGAAATCATTCCTTATCAAACTGAACAAGATTTACAAGATATTTTAAGCATGTATCATATTACAGTAAGAGTTCTTGGTGAAGAATATCGTGAAAAGGAATTTACTGGCAAAGATATTTGTCGAAAGCGTGGTATTGAACTGTACTTTAATAAAAGAGATCACAGATTTAGTACTACTGATTTACGGGAAAGAGTAAGCAATGAGCCCTACAGAAAATCGTCTAAATAAACTTATTAAAGAACATAGAATGCTTGACACAGAAATTAAACGATTATATAATACAACACATAGTGAAAGAACACTTAAAAATCTTAAACTACGCAAACTTAAACTTAAAGATGAAATAACTAAGCTCAAAGGAGATACAAATGGTTAAGAAGATTCGTGTCATTGACGAGCCGTCTGCAAATGAAACAAAAGACGAAGCGACAATGGAAAATTTCTACGAACTTGCAAAAACAATGGATTGGAAGTTATGGGAAATTTTGCAAATTATGCAAAGAGTTGAAAAAAAATTATCTGTAACAGACATCGATGTTGATGATGAATGATGCAAGAACGTTATCACGAATATATGATGCGGCGGATGCGAGAAGAGGATGCAAAGATGCAAACCTTAAAAAAAACTAAAAGTATGATTTGGGTTACATTTAGTAAGGAAGGATTACACAAATATCCTGCGGCACTAGATGATCCCAATCTAGCTACAGGCGGTGCAGATGATGTTAGTTTTTTAGGCTACATTCACCGTCATATCTTCCACTTCAAAGTTTCTATTGAAGTATTTCATGACGATCGAGACATTGAATTTATTCAGTTCAAACGTTGGTTGGAAGGACTATATGCAGATGGAACTCTGCAACTCGATTATAAATCCTGCGAGATGATCTGTGATGATCTAGCAGAAACTATTAACAACAAATATCCTGGACGTAAACTTGAACTTACTGTCAGTGAAGACGGTGAAAACGGAGCCACTATTCAATATGAGGTACAATAATATGCGGCAAAATCGTATTAGCATCAACGATATTAAATGGGACTTGATTAAAATTATCGAGCCATATGATGGGCGTCTTGAAACTAAAGAGAATGCAGGTAACACTGTAACTAATATTTTTAATTCTTATCTGCGTGATTTGAAAGCAGAGCGTTTAATCCAAGATTACAATATTCTTTGTAGCTTGCGAGATACAGCATTCACTTATGACATTAATGTTAAGATGAGTGCAGATCGTAGTCCTAAAAAACTAAAGATCCATGTAGGTACTTTTCAATCACCTTGGGTTGAGAAAAAGGTTGCGTAATGACAATTTATATTGTCGATATCGAAGCAGTAGATACACGTTATACTGCACAATGGAAACAACATCTTCCTATACAACTTAAAAATAATTGCGATGATGATGTTGTAGTTATTAGTGGTGGAGAAACACCTCAGGCTACTACGCCTGGGGCTTTTCTAAACTTTGGTGGCACCAATGTGTACAAGAGTAAACAACTTGAAACAATAGGAGAGATGTTCTGTGCGGGGACTATCAAGGACGGCGACTATTTTTTGTATACCGATGCCTGGAACCCTACAGTTATACAACTACGCTACATGGCAGAGCTATTGGGTGTTAGCATTCGCATTGGCGGCCTCTGGCATGCTGGTAGTTATGACCCACAAGATTTCCTAGGAAGACTAATTGGCGATGCAGCATGGGTAAGACATGCTGAGAAAAGCATGTTTTGGTGCTATGATCACAATTACTTTGCTACAGAGTTTCACTTAAACATGTTTGCTGAAAACTTGCTAAAGTACAAAGGTATGTTTGGCATGACTGCCGCAGAGACACTTAAAGACAGCAATGATAATATTGTTATTGCAGGGTGGCCTATGGAATATATGTCTGAGATACTTACTCCGTACAAGTATATGGATAAGCGTGATACTGTTGTTTTTCCACACAGACTTGCGCCTGAGAAACAATTAGACATATTTAAAGATTTAGCACAAGAAATGCCTGAGTATGAATTTATTGTATGTCAAGAACAAGAGCTTACAAAAAATGAGTACCATAATATACTTGGTGAAGCAAAGGTTGTGTTCAGTGCAAACTTACAAGAAACACTGGGTATTAGCGCATATGAAGGTATGTTAGTAGATGCGATTCCAATGGTACCTGATCGTTTGTCTTATACAGAAATGTATAACGACGAATTTAAATATCCAAGCGAATGGACAGAGTCTTGGGATAGTTATCAAAAGCACAAAGGTAAAGTAATTAATAAGTTAAAAGACTACATGGAAAACTACAAAAGTTATCACAATTACCTAAATAATAACACAACAACGTTAAGCAAAGATTTCTTTGGGGGATCTAAGCTATACCAAACAATTCAGGATTCTAATACATAAAATGAGCAGGACTGTTTTTTTAGGAGATAGCCATGCAAGCGGCTATGCTCTTAAAAACAATAAACCAACTTATTGGAATGATAACAATTATGGCGAGTTATATGCACAAGCATATAACAAGCCTGTTGTTGTTTATGGTATGCCTGGAGGATGTAATAGAAAATATCCAAGTTGGATTAAAACTATACTAGACTACTACGATGATGTAGATGAGATTTTTATCCAAAGCACATATTGGAATAGATATTTACTAGCAACTAATACTACTGCTACACCGTTTGTTAACAGTTTCAAACCCGACTATTTTGCATTTGGACCAAACAAAGGACTTGCACAAGAAAACCTTAACCCATTGGTAGATAGATGGATAGATATTAAGCTATACGAAGGTGATCTAGGTCATGGAGAAATTAGTCATAATCATATGCCTGATCACTATGTTCCTTTTAAAGGATTAAAGTGGAATGCATACGAGGATAATGATTTTAAACCTGTAGAAGATACTTACTACTACACTAAACTTTGGTTTGAACTTCTTACACATTTACAATACAAAGACTTTTGTCAGGACTTGTTTGTAATTGATAGATTATGTGAACAAAGAAATATAAATTGGCATCTATGGGCTATCAATGACAGAGTGTTTATACCTGAAGATCCTTACTACTATGGACAGTTGACAAATTGTGCAAGTTATAATAAAATAAACACTAGACAATGGTTTAAAGAAAACAAAGGTATCGACATAGATACTTCTAAATATAGAGTAGACGATGAACATTATACTAAAGATATTCATACTACTATCGCAACAGAATATATAACGCATTTAACAGACGTCTCGCCGTCTTAAACTAGGAGAAATAAAATGGCAAAAAGCGATCAAATTAAAGCAAAACTAGAAGATGCTGGCATCCGCTATTGGGCAGGTGACAACATTTCAGAAGTATTGCAAAAGGGCGATAAGGAAGAACTTATTGAAGAACTTACAGGCAAGTTTGAAAGTGTACTAGACAGTTTGGTAATCGACAGACACAACGATCCAAATAGTCAAGACACTGGAAGACGTCTTGCAAAAATGTATGTTAATGAGATTATGTCAGGACGTTATGATCCTAAGCCCAATGCAACAGCATTTCCAAATCACACAAACGAACCATATACTGGCATGTTGGTAGTGCGAAGTGAACTTAAATCAATGTGTTCACATCACCATCAGCCTGTAAGCGGAGTTGCATATATTGGTATTATTGCAGCAGACACACTAATTGGTCTAAGCAAATATACTCGTATTGCACAATGGTGTGCTCGCAGAGGCACACTACAAGAAGAACTAGCAATGGATATTGCACGAGAAATTATGGCAGCAACTGGTAGCGAAGATGTAGGTGTTTACATCCAAGCAACACACGGTTGTTGTGAAAATCGTGGGATTTCAGCGCATAGTTCATTAACGCAAACTACTGTATTAAGAGGTGCCTTTACTAACGATATGGGTACCAAAAAAGAGTTTATGGATAATATTAAACTTCAACAACAGTTTGCACCAAAATAAAAACAAAAGGAGGAACATATGTTCTCAAATTTACTAGAAGGTGTCGATAAGGCACTAGTAAGGAATCTAGTCATTTTACATACATTGGTGATTGCAGTTAGCAACTATCTTGTTACAATTAGATTTGACTTGTTTCCTGGAGCAGAGCTTCCACTATTTGGATCGTTTCCGCTAGCGGCGGCAGCGTTTACTTTTCCAATCGTAGTGGTTGCAACTGACCTTACTGTGAGACTTGTAGGCAAAGAAGCAGGACGAGCAGTAGTAGCAATGGCAATCATTCCAGCTATTATTGCAAGTGTTCTTGTACTACTTGCACTAGGTGACGAACATGCATATCGTGTTGGTTTTGCTAGTGGTGTTGCATATGCAATTGGTACAATGCTTGACGTTTATGTATTCCAACATATTCGTGAACGTTGGACAAATGCATGGTGGGCTGCACCTGCAATCAGTACAATTGCTGCAAATATCATTGATACTTACAGCTTCTTTTATACAGCGTTTTATCCTGCGCCTTGGGTTGCAGACGTAGCATTTAACAACACGCTAACAAAGATTGTAGTAGGACTAATTGTGTTCCTTCCTGCATATGGTGTGCTGTTGGGTTACTTGCAGCGCAGAGTACAAAATGACTAAACCAGTACAAGATAGTGCTACTTCTGGTAGCATTTTTGTATCAAAAAACAATGAGGTGAGTGTAAAAACTCGCCTCATTGTTAATAACAGAGATATATTAAATGAGCTTGACAATCTACACCAAGCTATGCTATTATTACCAAGAGATCAGAAATTACAAGACAAGTACCCTGAACTCAAACAAGCGTATGACTCCTATCAGGAGTTGTACAGAGAAATCCTTATAGCAGATAAGATGATAGAAAATGGTTAAAAAACACTACTACAGTTGGCAAGATGTAGAAAACATGTGCATCAACATTGTAAATCAAATGTACAAAGACAATTGGCGTCCTGATTATATTGTTGGACTTACTCGAGGTGGCAACATACCAGCTGCAATTATCAGTAACATGACTGGTATTCGCTGTGAAGCACTTAAAGTAAGTTTGCGTGACGGCAACGACAGCGGCAGTGAAAGCAACTGCTGGATGGCAGAAGATGCTTTTGGTTATGTTT
>Ga0181585_10003649_pt1 | contig 13445 bp, 7 predicted proteins | sample 071ome_29_FD_132469 | JGI IMG/M metagenome (GOLD analysis project Ga0181585, IMG submission 132469) | Coastal salt marsh microbial communities from the Groves Creek Marsh, Skidaway Island, Georgia - 071407BT metaG (megahit assembly) | ecosystem: Environmental > Aquatic > Marine > Intertidal zone... | reverse complement strand
TTTACATAGTGAATTATGTCATTCTTGGATAAATTTTTTGGACCTACATACGAAAAAGAACTTAAACAAATAAAGCCAATTGTTTTTGCTATAAATGCACTCGAGCAAGAAATCGAGGGTCTTTCTGATACTGAGCTTGCCGATAGGTCTATGCAACTCAAAGATGATTTGGGTCGCGGAGAAGACCTCGATGACATTTTAGTTCCTGCGTTTGCCTTGGTACGTGAGGCCGCTAAACGAACGCTTGAGCAACGTCACTATGACGTCCAGCTCATTGGTGGAGTCATTCTCCATAGAGGGAAAATTACTGAGATGCGTACTGGCGAAGGAAAGACGCTTGTGGGAACGCTTCCTGCATATCTAAACGCACTAGCAGGTAAAGGTGTGCATGTCATTACGGTAAATGATTACCTTGCACGTCGTGACGCGGTATGGATGGGGCAAGTGTATAACGCACTCGGACTTACTGTTGGTGTCATCAATCAAGGTGCGTCATATCTTTACGACCCAAAGCATCAAGAAAAAGATTCGGAACGTGATGACGTAGGAAGTTACAAAGTGGTATATGATTTTCTTCGACCGTGTACGCGTAAAGAAGCATACGAGGCAGACATCACCTACGGAACAAACAGTGAGTTTGGATTTGATTATCTTCGAGATAATATTGAGTTTGAAAAAGAAAATCTCAGACAACGAAGCCATGCGTATGCAATCATAGACGAAGTGGACTCTATTCTTATTGATGAGGCCCGTACGCCGCTTATCATTTCTGCTCCAGCGCCAGAAGGTGAAAACCTATACACCCAATTTGCAAAAATTGCTCAAAATCTTAATCCAGAAGAACACTTTATAATTGATGAAAAACTTAAAAGTGCGACTCTTACAGATGCTGGTGTGGAAGCTGCGGAGAAAATGCTTGGAATCGACAATATCTACACTGACAAAGGTATTAAGTATGTGCATCACCTAGAAACCGCTGTTAGAGCTAAGGCGCTCTACACTAAAGATAAAGAGTACGTCGTGAGGGACGGCGAAGTTGTAATTGTTGACGAATTTACAGGAAGATTACAACAAGGTCGCAGATGGTCAGATGGACTTCACCAAGCTGTTGAGGCGAAAGAGGGAGTTACTATTCAGAAAGAATCTCGAACTTTTGCGTCTATTACATACCAGAACTACTTTAGAATGTATGACAAACTTTCAGGAATGACTGGTACAGCACTTACTTCGCAAGAGGAGTTTTATTCAGTATATAAACTCGATGTTATTCCTGTGCCTACGCATCGTGAAGTTAAGCGTATCGATAATAACGACCTTATATTCCAAACAGAAAAAGGAAAGATAACGGCAATGATTAGAAAGATTAAAGAGGTGCATGAAACAGGGCAACCTATTCTTATCGGGACTGCGTCAATTGATAAGAACGAGCTTATCAGTAGTGAACTCACTAAGGCTGGTGTTACGCACGAAATGCTCAACGCTAAAAACCACGAACGAGAAGGAGAGATTGTTGCTGAAGCAGGTAAAAAAGGCGCTATTACTCTTGCAACAAATATGGCTGGACGAGGTGTCGACATCAAACTCGGAGGCCCAGAAGCAACAGAAGTAGAAGCAAACGAGGTTAAAAATTTAGGTGGATTGTTCGTGCTTGGTACAGAGCGCCATGAAGCAAGACGTATTGACAATCAGCTTCGAGGTCGTTCAGGACGGCAAGGTGACCCAGGTGAAACCCAGTTTTACGTATCTATGGAAGACACGCTCATGCGAGTTTTTGCGAGCGATGTAGTGAAAAATATGATGGGACGTTTTGGTATTCCTGAAGACCAACCAATTGCAGCGGGGATGATTTCACGCTCACTCGAGTCAGCCCAGAAGAAAATTGAAGGCTTTCATTTCGATGCCCGAAAGCAAGTCCTTGCGTACGATGATGTTCTCAACCAACAACGACAAATCATTTACGATAAAAGGAGCAATCTCTTGGTGGGTGATGAAGAAAGTTTACAGGTCGAAGTCAATAAACTGTTCGAGCATGTTCCAGATGCAAAAGAGGCCTACGAAAAACGTGAGAATGAATTTGGTAAAGATGAATGGCGAGAAATCATGCGTAAGCTCATGCTCCAAGTGATTGATGTACTTTGGGTGGAACATCTTGAGGTAATGCAGCACACACGCTCAAGTGTGAGCCTTCGTGCATATGGACAGCAGGATCCACTTATCGAGTACAGGAAGGAGGGGAAGCGCCTCTTTACTGAAATGGAGGAAGCTGCATACCAACGTATTGCTGAGCTTATCCCACATGTGCAGAAAGCGGCAGTCGATAAAGAAGAGGAGGAACTTAAAAAAGCTCAGAAAGATATGGCGTTTCAAGGTGGAGGTAACGAACAAAAGAACCAAGGTAAGTCGCAGGCACCTATTGTAAAGGAAGAAAAGATAGGAAGAAATGAGTTGGTTACCATTACAAATGGCAGTACCACTGAGACCTTAAAGTATAAAAAGGCTGAGCAAAAGATAGCTTCAGGAGAGTGGACAATTGTGACAAAATAAAAAAATCTCGCAGTGCGAGGTTTTTTTATTTATAAAATTCGATATACTAAAAATATGAATTTTTTAATTAGATTAGTCATCACGGCTCTTTCTTTGGTAGCAGTTGCGTATATTGTTCCTGGTATACAGGTAGATAGCTTTTATATAGCTATTATCAGCGCCTTCATCTTAGGTCTACTCAATGCAGTCGTGCGCCCGGTGCTCATTGTGCTGACCTTACCGATTACGATACTTACACTAGGCATTTTTATTTTTGTAATTAATGCCGGCATATTCTTGTTTGTGGCTCGATTTATTGATGGATTTACTGTAGATTCATTCTGGTACGCACTCCTTGGTTCTGTGCTCGTGGGTCTAGCAAGTGGTGTTGCAAACAATCTTGCAAAAGACTAGCACATGAAGAAAGTCATCATTCTCATCTTGCTAGGCCTTCTTATACTTGGCTTGAGTATTTTTTCAATGGCGTACTCACTTCCTTTTGACGATGTGGTGAGGTACGCAGGAGAGCATAAAATTCAAGGTGCCATTATCCTAGCAATCCTCATGTGTCTTTCTACGGTACTTGCACCACTCACTATTTTACCGGTAGTGCCGATGGTGTCTCCAATCCTTGGCCCATTTGTTACCGGTGTAGCAAGTTATATAGGGTGGGGCGCAGGTTCCATCATTGCGTTTTGGATAGCACGAAAGTGGGGTCAACCTGTTGTATTTAAGCTTATAGACAAAGAGTCTATAGAAAAAACAAAGCAGTACATTGATGAAGATATGAGTGTCATTTTTGTTATTGCCCTCCGCATGACTATTCCCGCAGATGCACTTAGTTACGTACTAGGACTGTTCACCGTAATTTCGTATAGGGTATACATTTTCGCTACCCTCATTGGAATAGCATGGTTTTCATTCGGGTTTGCATACCTGGGGGATAGCCTTATGAGTGGCAACTATGTACTTTTGATACCGATTAGTGTAGCATCAATTTCCATACTGTATTTCTTTTGGGTCTATATCAAAAAGCGCAAACAGAATACAGAGTAAACTATGTTTGTAGATGAACTAACAATTAGTGCCCAAGCTGGAAAGGGGGGCGATGGTGTCGTGAGATGGCGACGTGAGAAATTTATCCCTAAAGGTGGTCCAGCTGGTGGCAATGGAGGAAACGGCGGTGACGTATACATGCGTGCTGTTCGCGATTTAAATTTGCTCGCAAAATACACTGGCTCAAAGGAATTTGTGGCTGAAAATGGGGAAGATGGGGCTAAAAAGAGCATGCATGGCAAGCATGGAAATGATTTGTATATAGATGTACCCGTAGGGGCAATGGTGAAAGATGTTGCAAGAGATAGAGAATATACTTTCTATGAAGAAGGTGAAACGCACAAGATTTTAAGAGGAGGGAGAGGAGGGCTTGGTAATGAATACTTCAAATCATCTACAAACCAAGCCCCGAAAGAGAGCACAAAGGGTAAAAAAGGTGAATCAGGAAACTTTTTCATAGAACTGTCACTCATTGTAGATGTTGGTCTAGTTGGTTTGCCAAATGCAGGTAAGTCAACACTCATTAACGCACTCACCAACACAAAAGCAAAAGTAGGTGCATACCCATTCACAACTCTCGAACCTCGATTGGGTGAACTATACGGATTCGTAATAGCCGATATTCCAGGACTCATTGAAGGAGCAGCAGACGGTAAAGGACTCGGCCACAAATTCTTAAGACACATTAAGCGGACTAAGATGATTCTCCACTTAGTTTCGCTTGAACACGAAAACCCGTACAAGGAATATGAAACAATTCAAAAAGAACTCAATAACTTTGATTCCACACTTATTGAGAAAGACTCGTGGGTCCTCCTTACAAAATCTGACCTAGTAGATAAAGAAAAGTGTGAGAAGTCTGTACGTGAGTTTACTTCCAGAAACGTCAAAGATGTATTTGTGGTGTCGACGGAGAGCGGGGAGGGCATGAAAGAGCTTACTGATTCGCTTGTAAAACATTTACGGGATAGGCTAGATACAGTCCAAATAAGTAAAAAATAGGACAAAAAAGAGCCGACCTCTTTGAGAAAAAACAAATCAGCAACTCCTATTCAGTTTTGTAAAATTTGCTATTTTTATAATTAGTTGCATTATTATTCTGAAAATTCAAGTATTAAAGCCATATAATTAGAAACTTAAGCATTAAAGGGAATTGAAATTAAGTCAGTAAGTTGATGTATTTGACATCACTAGGAATCGTGTGTTTATTAGTTGCTCAAAATACATATATAGGTAGTATTATTGCATGAAAACGTATAAACCAACCATAGGAATCGAGGTTCATGCTGAGCTCAAAACTGAAACAAAGATGTTTTGTAACTCAAAAAATGACCCACATGCAAGTGAACCAAACTCACATGTGTGTCCAGTGTGTATGGCACACCCTGGAACATTGCCAGTGATAAACAAAAAAGCAGTTGAGCAAGTACTTCAGGTAGGTCTAGCACTTGGAAGCGAGCTCGCGTCATACACAGAGTTTGATCGAAAAAATTATTTCTATCCTGATATTCCGAAGGGATATCAAATTAGTCAGTATGAGTATCCACTTGTGAAGGGCGGTGAATTGGCAGGGGTGGAGATTACTCGTGTGCATCTTGAAGAAGATACCGCTCGATCACTTCATGACCAGGGCGATGGAAGTATTGTTGACTATAACAGAGCAGGGGTTCCACTTATGGAACTAGTCACTGAACCAGTTGTGCACGATAGTAAAACTGCAGGCAAATTTGCCAAGGAGTTGCAGCTACTTCTTCGGACTCTTGGAGTATCTGATGCAAATATGGAGAAAGGTGAAATGCGCGTTGAAGCTAATATATCTGTAAGTGAAACAGATACGTTTGGCACTAAAGTTGAAGTCAAAAACCTCAACTCATTTAAGTCTGTGGAGTCTGCAATTGAGTACGAGATTAAACGCCAAATAGAACTAATAGAAGAAGGCGGTTCAGTGGTGCAGGAAACGAGAGGTTGGGACGAATCGAAAGGGAAAACATTTTCACAGAGAGTTAAGGAATCAGCTGATGACTACCGGTACTTTCCTGATCCCGACTTGCCGAGTTTGAACCTAAATATAGCAAGCAATATAAAGATATCTCGTATAAAGGAGAATATGCCAATGCTTCCAAATCAGAAAAGGGTTTCATATTCTGAGCTAGGACTAACCACTGAACAGACTGAAATTATTATTTCTGACCTCAAATTGGATGCATTTTTTAATAGCATACTTGCTATACAGTCTTCTGACACTTGCACCCCGAAACTGTATGCAAACTATGTTGTTACAGACTTGATTCCACATCTTTCTACCAACTCCATTGAGGAGGCAAATCCCACTTCTTTCGTATCTTTAATTGACCTTGTTTCTCAAGATAAAATCACATCTCGAGTTGCAAAAGATTTATTACCTGAAGTGGTGTTTGATTCTTTAGACCCAGCTGCAGTTGCTGAAGAGAGAGGACTCCTTCAAAGTAATTCAGAAGAAGATTTAATCCCTGTCGTAGATACCATTATTTCTGAGAATCAAACTGCTGTAGACGAGTATAAATCTGGAAAGGAAGCGTCTATACAGTTCTTAGTTGGACAGGGAATGAAGGCAACAAAAGGTTCGGCCAATCCCAAAGTTCTGATAGAACTGCTTAAAAATAGAATCAAATAGTGGATATCTGGATTATCCGAGATATACACTAGCAGCCCTGTTCACATCCTGAATAGGGCTGTTATACTATTGAGTAATGGAGAAACTTGTTCTTGATGGGAAAGAGTTCGTTAAGGCTGCTCGTGCAGCAAAGGATCTTGGGTATACCTCAGACTATGTAGGGCAACTTTGTCGTTCTGGCAAAGTGTCTGCCCATTTGGTAGGGAGGAGTTGGTATGTAAATGTTGATGAACTTGGTACCCATAAAGTTGAGAAAAAAAGAATCTCAAGAACAAAAGCAAGAGAGCAAGCAAAAAAAGCTATCGCAGAAAACAAGGCCAGAAGGCTCGCTGTAAACACCGCACCTAAGAAAGAAGTTTCAATTACATATGAGCATGATGATTCAGTGCTCATTCCTGAGACGAGAAAACTTGATATACAAAGCGAGACAGTTAAAGTGCAGAAAACTAAAGGGAAATTTGATACAGGACCAAAATACGTTGTAGAAAATGAGGGAAATAAGATACTTATGAAAGGAAGCCTCGATGTTGTTGATGTAACCGATGGAGAAATTGATCAGCACACAACGGTCCTCTCACCAAAAATCATTCCAGGTTCAGAGGCACCTGAACCGAAGAAGGAGCTAGAGGTGGCAGTATCACAAGAACAAGAAAGAAGGAAGGAAATTCAAAAAACAGACGAAATAAACGTAGCGCTAAAAGCTAAAACAGACTTCAAAGATAGACTAATTGAACACGGAGCCATGCAGACTGCAGAAGTTCAAGCAAGCCCTGAAGTTGTTGCAGAGAAACCAGCTCAAACAACTCAACAGACAGTGTTAACCAGCAAGGGAACAGGCACGTGGAGATTAGTTATTGAGATTGTGCTTATTGCATGCTCGCTAGTAGCGGTAGTGTCGGTAGCTGTAAGTAGTAATTCGCTATACGAGAGAACTAAAGCTAATGGTCTTGAGGAACACTACACAATAACAGTAGCTGAAACAATAGCTAAAATACGTGATAAAATATAGCTATCTCGGATACACAAGATAACAATGTTTTAAAATGCAAAATGAAGGTGCTTTCGACGCACCTTTTTCTCTATCTAGTGCGTATCCTCATCTTTTTTGATTGAAAGTAATACTTTGTTATTTTTGTAATTTGAGTTGGTTGAAATACTCTGAGGATATCTGTTCTAGAAAAGGGGACTTTGATAATATTTCGTTCTCTCAGAACTTTACTCTATATGTGCTATTGGATATGGGTGACATACTACCCAAGTACTTTCGAAAATTTGACACTTTTTCATCTTTATTTTGAGTTCAAAAGTTATCCACTTTTTTGCGATTTTTTTCAAACTGAAATGATGAAATTGCTATAAAATATATAGTAATTTAAGTAGTTCATCATGACGGAGCACATGAATCAAACAGCCGTAGATTCATACCTTCCAGCAACTGAAGTTGGGAGGCATTTTGGATATACAAAGGACTACATTCTGATGCTCATTAAGCAAGGAAAAATCGATGGCAAGAAAGTAAAAAATAAATGGCATGCAAACCTTAAAAGTGCTGAAGCACACTTTGAGAAAGCAAAGCGACTTCGAGAGCAAAGAAGAAAAAAACTGAGCGACGCTCGTAAAGCAGAACTCAAGTCACATCAGTCTGATGAAAATGTTTCTTCAGTGAAAGATGAGTCACTTAATACAACACAGGTAGTTGCGACAGCTGTTGCAAGGAAGAATTCTATTTCGGCTGAGACCAATCTTGAGTTCACTAAATCATTTGTGACCCCACAATATGTTGCGGTTCTACAAACAGCGCTCATCATTGGTGTCGGCCTTACTGTAGGGGTACTCGGTTATCTGGGTACTATACAAAACAATGAAACTGCTGGTCACAATTATTTTGAGAGGGTAGCAATTTCTGTTCATACAGCCTTCTCTCCAGCAGAAACGATTATGCACACAACCCACGAGCGTGTTGCTGAGACTGCAAAGACTGATGATGTGGATACAGAATACTCAAACGCAGCTTCAGTGGCACTGAGTATGCAGGTAAGCACCACCACACACACGAGTATCGTAATTGATGCTGACGAGGTAGTAACGACTACAACAGTTGATACGATTGAGAGCTCAGTGCAGGGCGTCTTCTCTGATGATGTGGAAGTGGTTGTTGATTCAGAGGATGATAATGCTGTGTTGGTCACACCAAAGTTCATTGATGGTGATGGTGAGACACAGCGATTTAGGATAGTTCCGGAAGATTATGAGAGTAATAGTAATAACGAATAGGTATGTTGTTCTTCAAAATAAAACAACATATCTTCGCAGTCGTAGCAGTTCTTTTGGTGGTTGCTTCGTTTGCTTTTGCGATATTCCTGAAGCAGGCAGAAGCTGCTCCAAACTACGAAATCAACTACCAAGGTAAACTTCTCAACGCAAGTTCTATTCCAGTTGCAAACGATACATATAACATGCGTTTCTGGCTCCTCACCTCACCAAGTATTGCTACCACGTCAGCAATCTGGAGCGAAACCTTAACCGGCACTGATAAGGTACAAGTCACAAACGGACTCTTTTCAGTTATGCTCGGAAGCACCACACCGCTCGATGGAGTCGACTTTAACCAAACGCTCTACCTCGGTGTAGAGATTGGAGGCACCAGTACTGTCGCGTGGGATGGTGAGATGAGTCCTCGTAAGATTCTCGGTGCGGTGCCCGCAGCGTTTTATGCGGCAACATCTACCTATGCAGGTAATGCTGACACCATTGACAGTCTCAACTCGACTCAATTTGTGCGTACTGACGAACCATCAAGTGTGTCATCATCTTCAGCGAGTACCATTCTAACTATCACACAACAGGGGACCGGAAACATTTTTGACCTCTACGATGGGGGCACCAACGTCTTTACCGTCACTGATGGTGGACTCGTGGGGATCGGCACCAGTTCACCATCGCGAAAGCTTACCATCGCAGGTGGTGACCTCTGGCTTGGCGGCAACCTTACCGCAACCGGCGCTGCTACCACCACAAACCTCGCAGTCACCAGCAACCTCACCTTCGGTGGTGTCACTGGCTCTGCGTGGAGTACGTTCTGTACCTCTATTACTGGAGGTGCAGGACTTTGTGACGGTACTGACGACAGTGGCGCAGAAGCAAACTGGATTCTCTCAAACGGCGCCCTCACGCCATCATCGACCGTCGGCATCGTCATAAACGCATCATCCACTATCTCAGACCTCTCAGTCACGAACGGCACCACCACCAACGCAACAAGCACCAACCTCTTTGCAACAAATCTCTCATGGACGAACCTGCTCTCTACCGTCGGCGTCGCGAACCTCACCTCAGAAGACTTCGGTAGCTTCACCTGCAATGGCACGACGTGTCTTGTTGACGATAGCGCTCTTGCCTCTACAACCCTCTCTGCAGGGAACTGGACTAATGGGTATGTGCTTCAGGCAAGTACCACTGCAAGTGGTGGCTTTGATTGGGTAGCAACCTCAACACTCGGTATCACCTCATCACAGTGGACGACTAATGGTTCAGATATTTACTACAACACGGGGAATGTGGGGATTGGTTCAAGTACGCCAAGTGCGATGCTTACTATAAATGGAGGAAGTACTGGTGACGATTTGTTACGCATTTCAACTTCGAGCGTAGCGACTACTTCTGACTATGTAGTAGTCGATAGGTTCGGTAGAGCAACACTCCGTGGGGGTGTACTCACTCCGGTTCAAGTTGGTTATGTACAAGACACCACAAAGTTAAATGGTGCCAAAGCTTTTGATATTGTTGGCGACTATGCTTACGTGCCTGGTACGAGCGGGTTTGCGGTTGTAAATATTGCTTCCAGCTCAAACCCACTGGTGATAGCTTCTACCACAGACAATTCACTTATCCCGTCAGGAAATCAAACAGTTGTGCGAGGAAGGTATGCATACACAGTGCACGATGGAGTAAGTACTGGCGGCCTTTCTGTAATTGATGTTTCAAATCCAAATGACCCAGTAGTACTCGATAGGTTCCCTGACATTGGCGGAACGAGTATCATGGCTGGAGCTAAAGGAATCGCACTCTCAGGCAATTATGCGTATGTGATTTCAGCTGGAGGTACTGATGCGTTTACAGTTTTGGATATTTCAGATCCACAAAACATTAAACTTGTGACGCAAGTTACGAGTGGAATGCAAGACCCGCAGAGCATGTTGATTGATGGGCATATCGTTTATATTGCAGGAGGTAATAGAAACTCGCTGTTGCTCTACGATGTTTCAGACCCAGAAAACCCATACCTGTATAAAGAGTTAAATGATGCAATTGAGTTGGATTCCCTAAATGGCATCACTAAGAAGGGGAATTATATTTATGGCCTTGCAGGAGATGCTGGACAGCTTGTTGTCATTGATGTCTCAAATCCAGATAATTTGTATATAGCAAAAACGTACACCTACGGTACTTTCTTTAGCGCTGGAAATGGGAAGATATATGTTGCTGGAGACTATCTCTTCGCTGCTGTAAATGGTAGCGGAGTGGGTGTTATAGATATCAGTGACCCAGTTGACCCAATATTTTCAAATCTCATTAACGCTACTGGTAACGCAAGGGTAGCATTAAATGGTAATTACCTATACATAACTCAAGCTACAGACGACTCTCTGACGATATATGACATTGGGGCATTTAGAGCAAATAACGCTGAGATTGGTACATTGCTCAGTAATAGGATTGGCACCTTTGATTTGGATACCTACAACTTAGATGTTCAGACATCGCTTGATGTTGGACAAGACGCTCTCATTGGAGGTTCATTAACGGTGCGAGGTAACTCGAGTTCAACTCTCGCAAAGACATACACTGCGCTCAATGTAACTAATGGTTACGTCGGCATCGGCACCACCACAGCTTCTGCACTCCTAACCATCGGTTCATCTACTCCAGGCTCACTCACCGCAGGAGAGCTATACAACTCAGCATTTATCGCAGGCTCACTCGAACTTGATGGTACACTCTACGGCAATACTGTGCTTAGCTCACTTGCCTCAACCACCTACGCCTCAACCACCGCACTTTCTCTATACGGCCCACTCTTTGATTCATCAAGTAGCGCAGGCGTTAACGGCTACGTACTGCAAACAACTGCAAGTGGCGTACAGTGGGTAGCTACTTCATCACTTGGTATTAGTGGAGGCGTTGCAGACGGTACATCAAACTGGATACTCTCAAATGGCGCGCTCACGCCATCATCGACCGTCGGCATCGTCATCAACTCCTCATCAACCATCTCAGGACTCACCGTTACTAACGGCACCACCACAAACGCAACCTCAACTAACCTCTTTGCAACAAACCTTTCGCTCGGTAACGCACTTTCAGTACCAAATGGTGGTACCGGTGGTACCTCATTTACCATCGGAGAACTCTTGGTAGGCAATGGTACTGGAGCATTCACCTCAACATCAACCACAAACCTCAAAGCATCACTTGGACTCAATAACGTTGAAAACACTGCACTCTCTACTTGGGGAGGTTCAAGCAACATTGTGACCGTGGGGGCGCTCGATAGTGGTTCTATTACCTCAAACTTTGGCAACATCGACATCGGTACCAGCAACCTCTATGCAAACCTTGCGTCTACCACCTACGCTTCAACTACAAATCTCACACTCTTTGGTTCACTCTTTGACAGCACCTCATCTGCTGGTTCAAATGGATACATACTCCAGACCACTGGTGCGGGTACACAGTGGGTTGCCACCTCAACCCTCGGTATCACCTCATCACAGTGGATCACCAATGGTTCTGATATTTACTACAACACAGGCAATATCGGCATCGGTACCACGTCACCAAGTGCAAAGCTTACTATCGTTGGTACTGCAGGTTCTTCAACTGACCTCTTCAGGATTGCGACATCGACTGGTTCAACGACATTTGCGATTGCCGCAAACGGCAAGACATATGTTAAGCAGACACGTCCGGTACTCCTCGACAACACAGGTTCCAATGTAGACGGTCTTGATGTGCAAGGCGACTTCGCGTATGTGGCGGGAGGAGGTGCTGATTTAGATGTCTACGATGTCTCAGACCCAAGAAATATAAGTACATTAACCACATTTAATAGTGGCCACGGAGGTACGATACGTGACGTAGTAGTTCAAGGTCATTATGCATATGTAGCGATTCAGAATTATGGATTTGAGATATATGACATTAACGACCCATATAATCCAACTGTAATTTCGACTACGCCAATTGCAGCTTCACCACAAATGTGGCGAGTGTTTATCGATGGAAATTACTTATACGCAGTATCTACAGACGATGGATTGTTTGTTTACGATGTGTCGTCACCAGCAACTCCAGTAGAGGTTGCTCAGTACACAGGGACTGGAAATTTCCGAGAAGTATACGTGCGCAACGACAGAGCATACGTGACCCTTAACACATCTGGTGTAGAGGTGTTAGATATTTCTAATGTTGCAAATGGTCAGATAACATCGATTGATGTTCTTGATACAGGAGCTTCAGCAGGATTTGATTTAACAGGCAAGTACATGTTTGTGGCCGGAAGCCCACTATTGACAATTGTAGACACATCATCAACAACAAACCTGGCGACTGCCGGGACCATAAATAATGGTAATGGCTCAGATGAGGTTGTTGTCTCAGGGGATTATGCATACATCATTAGTACTCACGGTATATATATTGCTGACATCTCTTCCACAACCAATCCATTCATTGTTGATTTTATGGATGCATATTCCCCAGCAAAATATGCCGAGATTTATGGAGGGAAATTGTATGTTGCAGGAGGCACGTCTGCCGGATTTGCTATTTTTGACATTGCATCGCTCAACGCACCGTCGGCTGAGATTGGCACGCTTCTCTCACAGAAGATTGATGTTGACGACCTCTTTGCAAACTCAGGCTATTTCAATACTGGTCTCAACGTAGCGCAAAACGCCCTCATCGGAGGTCAGCTCGCTATCACCGGCAACTCCAGCACAACACTCACCACCAACGCAGCGCAACTTGTACTGGGTGGCTCAAGCCTCCGCGACTCATACCTCTCATTCAACTCACGAAACAGCACCACCAGTACCGACGTTTGGAGTATCGGACTCGACCAAACAGACGATGCCTTCCGTATTTCTTCAAGCTCTGTACTCGGTACCAACGACTACTTCAGCATTCTCCGAGATGGCAACATCGGCATTGG